>WNFX01002228.1_pt1 | contig 19674 bp, 22 predicted proteins | sample 5400111 | NCBI WGS metagenome assembly WNFX01 (sample SAMN13153363, study PRJNA577476) | soil metagenome | isolation source: 40 cm soil or saprolite under grassland replicate 1 | place: USA:California | collected 2016-06-15 | reverse complement strand
ATTGCGCACGACATGTGACTGTGGACAGTCTGGATTCGGACACAAGGGCAGATTGGGTCGCTCTTTGCTTTCTTGCTTGTTCATGCTTCACCTCCTACTCCCCTATTGTATCACCCCTTCCTAGAGTCACTACCTAAAAATCAATAATGCACTTATTTTTGTCTATAAGGTGGGACTCAGAATAAGAAATTGAGAATGCTTACTTTACGCTCTTTGTCTAGGCGGGAGACCACAGTCAAAGTCAGTGCACGTGCTATTGTTCGTACTTCGTCTCCTTCTTTTGACTCACGTAACTGCTTCTCAAGCAGTAGTAATGATATTTCGTTAAAGTATGCTTGCAACACTGCTTCTTGCTGGTTATCCGAGGTAATTCTTTGCTCATTTTTACGCTCAGCGCGATTGAAAAAGATTGCAATGATAGCAAGAGTAGTATTGTATATGCTCCATTTGGATGATTATAGATGTGGTCACACTGAGACTAAGCATGATTTATATAATACTTCTGCGGAGAGAGCGAAGCGCACCCCCTGCGGGTAAAATCTCATCCTTTATGCTGCGTCGTTAATATAATAATGATGTATGACGACCGTAAAATTGACGTGAAGTCGAGATAAATGGATTGCAATACCACTGCCACAAAGTGACGATCTGCGATTTCTGCTGGTATTTTTTCAATCCTTTGGTAATAGTTACCATGTTCGCTTTTTCACAACGGTTCCTCTCATGGGGGAGTATCAAGAGTTCTCAACCAGTGCCAGCAGACCGTTTTCACGCGATTTCACGGCACTTTTCAGAACGTTTTTACTGTTGGATGGATAAAACCCTGCTTCTGTGGATGAACCCCCTAAAAACGGCGTATTTCCCATCAGCGATGCCGGTTGTTGTCTGGCAAAGGAGAGGACAAGAGGAGAGGTATTCACAGAACATGCACTGATCGGGAATAATAGTCGTATGCAGATGAGTCAAAAAAGCAGCCTCATACACCGCATGCTGCATATGAGACCCGAAAAAAACCCTTGCCCGCCCCAAATCGAAAAAAGGCGGGCACACTCTGGCTAGCTCAGAAGTGGTAGCGGTTTTTTATCATACGGCCTATACCACAAAGGAGCGAGAAAGAGCGTGCCTTCATCCTGTTCCCAAGCTGGAGATAGGCTGCAAAAGCGAAACCGCGCGGCTACTTTTCTCATGTTCAATTCGTCTAACACCTCTTGCGTCCATCGGAGCATACTTTGCAAGCGGGTGTGGTTGCCGGTTGTGGCATAGGCAATGATACCCTTGTGTGTCCCAAAGAGCTTGTTATAGCCGCCAGTGGTGAGAAACAATATTCGTGCTTTGATGTGCTTTTTGAAATATGTTTGTTGCTCGCTTGCCCGATCTATTTCCAGAAGAATAGGCAGCCACCGAACCTTTTTATCATGCTGGTTAAAGAAATCGAGCCAGGCATCAGGAATAACCATCACTTCCTCTTCAGCTTTACCATCCTTGATGTTTGCCTTAACTAGCACTCTTGCTGCTTCTTGTTTAGCTTTTTCCTGGGCGATTTCCTGCTTGAGTTCATATTCTGTTTTGAGTTTGGGAAGCTCCCACGCAGGATGTTTCCGGCACAACACCTGTGCAGCCACCAGAAACCGCGTGAGGGTTAAGGCGTGCTGGCAGTGTTGATAGGTCATCGAAGCGACTTTGTACGGCCTGAAATACCAATCAACACTTACCCCAAGACTTTGTAAGTAAGTACGGCCACGACTTCCCAAGGTATAGACTTTCTGCGAGCTGCCCATACCGATATGGGGCAGGGGAAAGCGATAGAGGTAGTGTCGCTCGACATAATCAGCGCCACCAGCCAGTTTTGCCAGTATCTCACCGGCATGGTTGGTTGAGGAATAGCGTTTCGCAGAGGAGAAGAATAGGCGCGTCATATCGGGCACCGTGACATAGCGCAGCAGATGAACCGCGTGTAAAATCTCATCGTAGCGTTTAGTTATCACCAATTCCTGAGACCGTTTTTTCTGTAGTGGCACAGGTAGTAGAGGAGCAGACAGTCGTTCCATTGTTCTCACCCTAGCAGGAAGTTTGCGATCTGTCAATATTCTGCTATACTCATCCATATGGGACTCTTACAATCCCTTGGCAAAGCCATTGCTACCGCAGCAGAACAGGTCATACAACCAGGAACACCAACACCCCGCGACCTGCATTTTACCAACAACTTCCAACTCAAGGCGAAATCATGGGGACTTTCTGAAAAAGACGCCAGAGACGTGTATTCTCATGGCTCGCTGGTAAAGCCAAACATGATGAAGAGGCACTACAACGGCTATGAAATAGGCATCTGGTTTTTTCATGACCATCTCACCGGCCAGCCCATTATCACCTCGATCTGGAAACGGGCAAGACGATAATTTCCTACACACGAACACGTAACCGAACTTGTGTGAGGTTAGGGGTGAGTGTGTAGGTAGTCGGAGTAAAAATCGGCGGGGAAACCATGCTCGCAGACGCAGAGAAGCCAATTGATACAAGAGGGGAGCTTGCGCTGGAAACCAAGCCGAAACGCAGCCGAAACACCGTCGAAAACTCATCGTTTAATAAGCGGTTGCAGGTGAGTATCACCAACCGACGACCAGATAGGCGCGAGAAACACTGTCTCAGGGGAAAGGGTAGTAAGATCAATCGGAGCAAACAAAAATAATTCCCTATACGCATCAGGCAGAGCATCAGTAGCCAAATTCCTGAGTGTCTTCACTCGCAGATCAGCACCCTCAGTAACGACAAAAGCGACGGTCATACACTCACAGTGTGCGGCAAGTGTTGTATATGCTGTCAGCTTGGTTGCTATCTTTTCCCTGGACTCACTATTGCGATCAATTTCAAAATAGATAGCGTACTCGTAGTCAGGGGAGCACAACCGCACAATCCCATCAGGAACAAGGGTATTTCCGTCAGCAAGTTTGATTGGTGAAGTTTTGAGATGGTAGTCTGATTGCAGATCGAGTATGGTAAACTCACTTGCCACCGTTGGAAATAATGCAGCATTCAGCAATATTTCAGATGTTGCTAACGAGTGGTTTAAAAACTCATGCTTACGAGCACCCTTTTTCAAACTGAATACGGTAGGAGTTTTGCCACTAGGGGTAGTTCGTGGTACATGCTGCGTTTCCAAGATGCCCGCAGCAACAAGTCTTTTTACCTTATTGCGGGCTGTATTCTCGCTTTTCCCAAGTATTTTTGCGACCTGTGCTACGTTCAGATACCCATAGAGTGAGAATATGACTTGTAGCTGTTCGTCAGTACCGGACACGCCGACAAATGTTTGCAACGGCACAACAGGTGAGGTGGAACGCGGAACTCGCCGCTTGGCAATTGTCAAAGGTGCAACAGAGACGATATTAGCAGCAGACGAGCGATCATCGTATAACGCAGATAAGGGTGTGAGTAGTCTTTGTTCATACGTCTGTTTAATATACTCGATCATGCCATCAGGGACACGAACGGCAGGCAGGGTAGGGAATTTGATGTGATGCGTTTGACCACGAAGCGTAATGAGTGCTTCTTGTCTCTCAAGTGTTTCAAATTTCTTCCGAGCAATTCCCACATGCTCAATATCGGTGAAGGCGTCTTTTTCTTTTGGGAAGAGGAATTGTGTGAAGAAATCTTGCTCGACTTCCTCTTCTTTGCGGTAGAAATAGGAGGCGAGGGTGTTTGAGTCACGATAGCCAGTACGCATCATAATCGGGGTTGCATTTTGTAATGCGCCAGCTACCCCACGGGGTAATTGTTCCAAATGCTGATTAACCAGGAGCAGGCTACACTTATACTTTCTCAACTGTTCCATGATATTGTTAAACGCCTCACCCGATTGCTCTGCGAAAACCGGAAACTCATCAATCAGAACAAAGTAGCGGGAGCGCTCTCTTTCCGGTATGTTTGCCCTCTGCAAAAATGCTTGTTCTATATGCACCGTTAGCAAGCATCCGATGAGTTTCTTTTCTTCTTCGGTGAGTCCGCCCAGGTTAAAAATGATGCTTTTTTGTTGTTGGATGAGCGCGGGGAAGCTCAAGGTATTCTTTTTTTGTGACAGCATATTCTTTAACACAGGTGAGAAGCTGAGGAGAAATAATCTTCGTAATGTCGAGTCAACGACTTGAGAACTCACCTTATCCCCAGGAAATTTGTACGCGAAAAACGATTGCATTTGTTCATACTGCTTTTGTGTGCAGTTTTTGAGTAACGCTTCTCGATATGCCGTACTGAACACGACATCATAGAGTGCGGTGATTGGCTCAGAACTGAGGGTGAGTAAAAGACTTGCTGCAAGCAGGAGATTATCTAATGCAGTTGTTGAACCGCTCGTCGGGAACGCACGATGAATTGCGGTCATAAAATTTTGAGCTGTGTCAAATGGCTCGTATGGCTGATTGAGAACATTATACGCAAGCGCAGCTTTATTTTTTGCAAGCCGCATCTCAATATACCAGAGCTTGTCAAACGCCTTTTCACTTTTCCAGAACCCGCTATATGCCAGATATTGCAACAAATTTTCGCAAAGATCACCATGAGGATCAATGACGATACAATTGACTTGCCGAAGCAAGCAAAGGATAATCCAACATGCCGCCCAGGATTTACCTGAACTCGTCGTTCCTTGCAGCCAAATATGCTTGAGGTTATCTTCTGTTAATACAAATGGCTTGCCATCACGGGTATATCCTAGTGGTAACACTAATTGCGGTTGTTTGCGGTTTCGCCGAAACATGATCTCTTCCTCTATTCGTTACAAGCGGCGGTGAGGGAAGACCCCCACCGCAATAAGTTAGACAACTAATCGAGAAAACTACGGTGCAAGCTGCTTATGTGGAACCTTTCCCTTTGAGTGGAACCGATGTATGTTCTGCTAAGAAGGAGGTAAGAACGCATTGCCAATTTGTAAACTCATCTGGCAGGAGCGCAATCTTTTGTTGGGCAAATGGTTTCTGCGATGGAGAAAGAGCAAGTCTTTTCCCAGCGTGGTCATAGTTGTGCCTGCCAAAGTTAAACCAGGCGTTCTGTCCTCTTGTTTCAGTGGTCAGTGCTTTTTGTGCAAGGGATGAGAACATTTGACTATGCAGAAGCCAGGCATTTTCTTCTCCACGTGCCCAAAACTGATACCCCTCTGCTGCATGTCCAAAGAGATCATGGACGGCTCTGAACTTCACATTAATACTCAGGCGTGAGGTATCCGCATAGCCGAGAAGCACATGGTCAGTGCCACCGACGAATACATATAGATGCAAATTATTCTCTACATCCGTAAACATCTCGGCTGAGTTCTTGTATGGTTGGCCTTCTTTTTTCCATGGTTCAATGGTAATCCCCAAGGTCTGCGTTGCGAATGTAAACATGTCGCACACTTCGACAGCAAAGAGTGTGTAGGCAATACATACCTCGATATTGCTCAAATCGTACAGGGGAAGAGCATCATACGCGCTGGCGATTGCTTTTCCCTGTGTTTCATCGAATGGGATATACAAGCCCTGAACAATGGGAGGCAGCCCGCTTCGTTTATTGTAAATTTGAGCACCAGCTTGTAGAAACGCGTTTTGCATCATGCACTCTCTCCATATACAATGGTGTCTACAACGACGATTGGAAGTACATGCATTGATTGACTCCTTTTGTCATGAGTTGTACCGAAGGGTAACGACGGTTGCTGCTTACGCTGCACGCTCTTGTTCCTGCTCCACACGAGGCGTATCCTCAGACCCCCACCAGGGCGTATGAAGCACCTCATCAATAAGGTTGACATTCTCTCGCATGAAGGTGTCACGGTTTCGCAAGGAGACCACACAACAGGTGACGAGTAACACGAGAGCACCAATAAATGGCAGAAGCAGAAACGACTGATCTGCCTGCGAACTAAGGAGTATCCCGACAAGTGAGAGGAGACAACAAACCGCTAAGCTGATCCAGAGCGATTTGTGCGTGTCGGAATACTGCACAAAGGTTCTGATGACAAACAAGGTCATTTTCACCACGCAAAAGGCAGCAATCAACAGAAGCACAAGTCCTAACCCAAGAAGCTCACCACCGTAAGAGTCTTGATGACGGTAGTACATCCCTTACCCCCTTACTTTCCCGCTTTCGTATTTTTTCGTCCCCGACGATTGATGGGAGCAGCAATTTTTGGCTGAGACGAGGCAACAGGCGTATGTTTGGCCTCACCTGCTGGTTCTGTGGGAGTGTTGACCTTTCCGTTCGTTGGGGCAGTAGCATCTGGTACAGGGAATACGCTTGTTATGGTTTGCTGCTTGCCAGCTTGGAGTTTTGCCAAGGATGCAGGATGCAGCGCGTATAGTAGCGTTGCAGTCACCAGGTATTTACTCCCCATATGATTAGGGTAGGGGCAGCCATTACCCCGAACCGTGAGGCTTGAAGCAAACGGGTAATGCGTACTCACATGCTGGCTGTTATCCCGCAGAGAGTCTGCGAAGCGCCGGTTGTTCAACTCATAGGGACTTGAGCAGAGGAGGATGCAGGAGCTATCCGTATGCACCGCAGCAGGAAAAGCGCGGGTTGTTTCCTCTGTGACTACTCTGTGTATGCCTGCTCGCGTTTGGGAGAGGACATCAGAGTAGTTGCCGGTTCCAGTATGATTTTTTACAAAAGGCACAAACGCCCACCTGTTGGGCACTTTTCCTAGGGCAACTGCTTCTGAGGCAAAACTCAGGGTTGTGAACGGTGAGAGGTGATGCAATTCTTGAAACACATTGGTGCAGGAGCGGTTATGCAAGCTATGTTTGTGCGCAATCACCAGACTTATTAATGCCTGAGCCAGAAAGTGCAGTTGCGTGTTTTCCCCGAACTTGTGTGCAAACGGCGAATGCGGATCAACGACCATCACCGTTTCTATGATGTCTTCCGCAACGAGGCTTTGCATATCAGCAATACCTGTCTGTACGCTTTTGTTTTGTGCATCCAGGGCTGAGAGTGAGGTGATAACGACCAGGCTGTGCAAGGGAAGCCGCCGCTTGATGGACTCAAGCATCTCAACCGCATACAACAGCATCCGGCAATCAAGCACAAAAAACAAGGGTGCAGGGGAGCCTTTGGTCTGCTGGTGTATTTCTACCAGCCGATCCACCAGGTGAGACAAGAGTGTTGAATAGGCTTGACGCTCACTCTCACCATGTACCATTGCGGTGTTTCGCACAGCCGCAGTCGGGGACAGGTCAACAATGCCTGGGAGGGTTGTTTGCATGAGTGCTATGGCAAGATCAAGCCAGGCACTTGACAGGATACTCTCTGTTGCGCGAAGTCTTGCTACTGCTTGTGCTATAAGCGGAAACATCCGCGATCCAAACTGACCTACGAAAACAATGGCAGCGTTTTTGTCAGGGTGACCCATGGGTATTTTCTCCACTTCTTGTGTTTCAATGGGAACGACTCCCTCTGTCTTGGCATCAGAGGCTTCGGCAGGATCACGAAGAAACGAGTGAGCATGGTGCTCAGGGACAATAGTTACTGTAGACGAGCGATCAATCACCCGTACCCCTTTGTGTGTGTCTTTGATTGACCACTCGTTGCCCGTAAAGTCCAACACCAGGAAATCAATCAGGTCAGCAAGCAGAGAAGTGAGAAACCAGGCAATGGTTAAGATCAGCGAAGCAACTGCTTGCAGCCCCAGGGCGAGGATATACACGGTCAGTGCCATGACAAGCGGTAGCAGTCCACCCATCAAGACAAACACACAAATTTGAAGCGACTGCGTTACCACACTGGTGTTATCCGCAGTAAAGCTAGGCTTGAGCGCATTAAACGCGAGGCTTGCCAGAAACGAGAGGACGAAAGTCAGGAAAATGAAGCGCTCAAATTGCTTCTGAAACGCTTGCGGAACCGTGAATATCTGGACTTCCAATTCCACTTTCTGCTCAAGCCAGATCATGCCTGTTAAAGCTGGAAGGGAAAGGAAGAGCCAGCCCATACTGTAGGTGAAAAACGCAGGCAAACTAGGCGGGGTGAAATTGGCATCAGGCCAGATTGCAGGGAGCGCCTGTAATGTGTTGTACCCGTCTGAGGCAAGGGCAACAACAGCAAAACCCAGCGCAATCAGAAGCACAATGGTGCGAAGACCTGGATACTTACTCTCGCTTTTTTTCTGCTTCAGATCAAAGGGAGAGAGAATAACCGAAAGAGCGAAAAACAGCTTCCCAGGAGGAATTAAAAGCACAGCGTAAAATCTGCCAATCGGCTTTATTCTTCCCAGGAAGTACACAAGCGCAAGACAAGCTACAGGGACGAGAAATGTCAGGAAGCTTTGAACAGTCTGTAAGACGTGTTGCATGATGTACCCCCAAAAACTAGAAGGACAGCCCTAACGCGGAGGACGCAGCAGGTGAGTACACCTGAAAGCTAGTCGCTCCTGCACTACGCACTACAGACGACCAGTAGGAGTTGGATTGTTGGCAGTAGGCATTGTCACTACATGTCCTGTAGATTGCCGCGACTTTCACCCCTGCCAGGGAGAACGACCCGCTCTGTTGCATCGTTGTGGTCGAGACAAAATCCGTTGCCAGGACAAGGTACTTAGGCACGTTTCTACCCAAATCCAAAAAATTCTGAGATGCAGTAGCTAATGCGCCGAAAATGTCCGAACCCGTATTATTCCAGGGGAAGGACATAGACGACCTTATTTTATCGGTCTGTTGATGCACCCAGGCAGCAACCGAAGCCAAGTTGTTTACTTGCCTGGTATGTACCACTTGCCAGGAGGCGAGAGCTTTTTGATACGCTTGCTTTTTGGTACTGCATGCGTAGGGATCACTACCACACACAGGAGCAGGAGGCGGCAGCACAAACGCAGGAATAGCCGGAGTCTCAAAGCTCACAGGGCAGTCCTCAAATGAGTGTGAGGAAATGCGGCACACGAAAATGACCATGCCCCCTGAGTTATTCCGTGTCGCCATTTCATCAATTTTGTTTGCAACTGCTAAGGCCGCCTCACGGCCAAGGTTATACAAAGGCGGCGTGTCGATCTCAATATTCAGGGCAATAAAAGGACGGTACGGAGGATTTACAATTGTAGGGGGACTTGGAGGGTTTGGTTTACCTGACCCGCAGGCTGTAAGAAACGAACTACAGAGGATACCACCTACGAGGAACACTGATACAAGGACAGTGGTTTTGAAGCGTGACATTTTGGAAACCATGAAGTTTATTCACTTTCTTGCGACTGGTAAAACGAGGTTCCCGATGGTATTTTTCTGTCATCGGGAACCTGAAAAAGCTATGACCTACACAGTCGCGCTACAAGATGATGCGAAAGGCCGCAACACTCCCATTGTCTGTTTTCTTTTGCGAGCGAGCTTTGCAAAAGCGACAGGAAGTGATGCGGGAGGCACAAACAAGAGGAGGGCAGCGTTGCCTGAAATGGTAAAGTAGACCCATCCATCGTATCCTGTGTCGCCTGACAGAAAGATGCCATTGACATGCCGGTTTGCTGCCTGTGCAAAGACACCTGATGCGTTTGGGACAGCGCCAGTGTTATCAGGGGAACCGTATAGACTGACGATTTTGCCGATGAGGTTATTTTTGGGAACAAAGCCCCAAAATCTACTATCGTAACTAACGTTACGATTATCGCCGAGCACGAAGTACGCATTTTGGGGAACGACCGCGACAAGGTATGGATGCGGGCTAGGATTGCCTTGATAAGCAACATACGGTTCCTGTAGCGTAATGCCGTTTAAGGTCACGCTGGTACCATTGATGAGGAGTAAATCCCCAGGAAGAGCAATGATGCGTTTACAGAAGTCGCGATTAGTCTGTAGGGGAAAGTGAAAGTCCACTATGTCCCCTCTTTGTACTGCTTCATCAGACGCGTATGGCTGGACTATCCCATTTTCATTCGTATGGATGCTTGGTTCCATCGAAGTGCCGACGAAATGCACAGGGAAGGTGGCAGGACGAACTTCAACTCTTGGCGCACATGCCAGGAGTGAAACCACTAGACAAAAGCCGACGAGGATCAGGGTAAGAAGTTTTCTCATTGAGAGTCGCCTTTCGTAGATGTGAAATGTACAACTTGCGAAATGGGGTAGACTCCCATAGGCATCCTGTCAATGGTATAATGACATGGGAGCCTACCCGAATGCTAACCAGAGCTAACGGTATGAAGGCTTTCACCAGCTAGTCTCACACGTGTCGTAGTGGACTAGACTATTGGCACAGGTGAGGCTAGCAGCCCATGAATGGGAAAGTAAAAGCCTTGTTTGTCACCCACCTCTTTTTACCTTTCGCGAACTCCTTTCTTCGTTTGTTTTTAGAAACTAATTGTGACGTGGTACCAGGGCGCGATACAATAAAGCACTACAAAATGATGCTACAGGGACTCTGTGTATGATGGGAGGGATGATGCGAGTACAGGCTGTTTTGCAACAGGAACAGTTGCTTCGGGTTCTATCCACTGCATTGTTCCTTGTAAGCGGACGATACAAAGGAGTACGCACTCTTGGCTCAATGAACACGCAATCTCACGAGCTAATGCAATTAGACACGTAAAGTGGTGTTCTACATCTTGCGAATAGGCTCTTATCACGGTACTTGGCTCAGTTAGTACACGGTTATCAGCCGTGCGGTAGCCTCCTACGACGTGATGTACCTGGCATCCGCGAAAACAGTGAGCAAATTCTATCAAGCATCTCTGTTCAACAAAGGCTATCTGGTTTTTGGACAGAGGGCTTCCATCAGAACGGCAATGTCCAAAGGAGAGTTCTATAAAATGCAGGATATGTTCCTCTCGTTCTGTTTACAAACCTTGCGCTACGAGGGAAGTGCAGGATATGGTACCTGTAAAAATAAGGATGTTTTCAATGGCTTGCAATTACTAGAGGAAAATTTGCAATTTTTGTCTGAGGTAGAAAATTGAGAGATGAACCCGAAAAACACCGCTCAGCATTCGGCAATGTGTTGTATGAGGATTTTCTTGTTCGGGAAGGAATGAAAAAAATAACACAAAAAACACTTACGCAGAAAAGCGGGGTATCAGAGTCGGTTATAAGTCGCATGGTCTCACACAATAGTACGTTTGCTAAAGGGAAAGTCCTCTATGACGACATCTACGCCATCATTAAGGCATTAGCTACACCTGAGATGGTAGGGGATATTTCAGTTGAGAAGGCTGAAAGGCTTATACAAAAAATCCCCGATGAGAACCTAAGTAGAACGCTTAAAAGCAAATTGATTTTCACCCTCACCAATGAGAAAATCATTAAACCGATGTACACTACCCTACAAGGATTGCCTCTTCTTGGACGAGACGATGATATACAAGAAATTCTTGATAAGCTACAGAAAGGTCGGCTTGTAGTCATTACTGGTATACCAGGGGTAGGGAAGAGCGAGCTAGCGTACCAAGTAGCAGAGGAAGCAAAAAGACTCAGGCAATTTTCCTCTGCGAAAATTATCTATTTAGAAAATGAAACCAGCACAGAGAAGGCGCTCAAGGACATCCGTATAGAATTCCAAAAGTTGATCCTAGAACCGCAAATATTATTTATTCTTGATAACTGTGAACAGCTAGAAGGTTTCACCGGAGAGTTACTTAAAATACTCACGGAAGATAAACGGCTTCGTATTCTTGCCACAAGCAGAGTAGCAATGACGGGTACAGATCATCCTATTGAACCTCTTGAAACCAACGATGCAGTACAGCTATTTCTTAAAGCAGCAAAGAAGAGAGCGAAGAATTTTACGCTTACAAAAGAGAACGCAGAAACCATAGAAGCTATCTGTAGGTATCTTGACGGACTTCCCTTAGCTATCATTTTTGCCGCATCATGGGTGAAAGAATTAGGCGTCAAAGGTGTTTATACTAAGTTCGTGCAAGAGCAATCATTAAAGTTTGAAGACACTTCCGTAGATAATAAGCGGCACAAGTCACTCTATAATCTAATAGAGGCAAGCTACGAGCTACTTCAAGAAAAAGAGCAGCAAATTTTTCGCAGACTAGGAATATTTTATGGTACTGGATGTAGTGCTCAGACAGCCCAAACAATATACAACTTAGATAACTTACCAATAAGTGAAGATGATTTTTTCAATGCTTTCAAAAAACTTTCCGACCATCATCTCATAACTTTTATTAATAGACGGATAGAAATAGCCCATAAGACCCTCACAGATTTTGCCTTGCAAAAAATAAATGAAAATACAACAGAAATGGAAAGGCTCATAAGAAAATATGTTGACTACTATTATTCTTTGGTTTTGGTTATGCACAATAGTAGTTATTATGAGCGTGCTGGTTGGTACGACTTAATAATGTCTGACTATAGAATAATAGCAAGGTTTTGGGAAAAAGTGGCAGAGCTTTTGAACGAAGCTTTTAAGTATTTTGGTTATTCTCCTCTAGATACTTATGAGGAAAAGTTACAAAAGGAAATAGTGGTTGACATCAAAGTTCAAATCAAACGTGCAGTCTTATTGTTAGAATTTTTACGATTTATTTATATAAAAGAGAAAATTGAGAAATTAATCGGAAAATTAATATCACAAGAAGAATATCAGGTTATCAAAAAACTATTAAATGGTGAGAGCTACGGAGATATCTCAACGAGCGAAGCGCTGCAAATAAGCACCTGTTATAGTAAAGTCGCAGCTAAATTTCTAAAAGAAGATAGCAATTATCCTTACCTAAAATGTATAACTCATATAATGAGTATATATCGGTATCACAGAGATGATCCTATAAGATGGAGGTTTTATGACCTTGCAAATAACACCATCCCTTATTTTATGCACAGGTGGGCGGAAAATGGCGACGTAAATGCTGACGAAATTCCTCCTGCTCTGGCAATATCGGTGACAATGCCTACGAGGATACCATTCCGAAATTAATATGGCATCGCCTACGAGGTTGAACCTTCAGAGGTCAATGGGGCAGGCTTTTTCTTGGGGGCAGGCATACCACTCTCCTTTTGGGGGAATGCATGAAGTGTTCTAAAAGGGACTGTCTATGCCTGTAGTATCCTCGCAACGACACCTCATTGCCAAACCTCTTCTTTAGTAGGGTAGGGGGCGCCATTCCGCTTTTCCGACTAGGAAGCGCTTGCGCTCTCGACCTCCTGCCCCTGTAGAGCAATCTCACATACACCGAAGCGGCGAACCACAGCATTCTGGATGGCGTCTTGTAGATCACTGAAATCAATAGACATGATAAATAATTCTCCATTTGCAATGAACCTACGTAGTATGCTACTCTCCCTCTTACTTTATGGCAAACCAAGAAAGACAAGTGGAGGGAAGGGAAGAAGAAGCATCTCTAGCAATAGTAGGCAGTAGCTTAGTAGACGATCCGCAGCAAGAAGAGCAAATCTTCATATCTAAAAAGGCAGAGTATCAACGCTATAGCGAACTATTAAAAGTTTTTTTTGAGAAACTTACTAGATGGCATGAGATTTTCATAACAGAAGGGCATAATGAGCTTAGGGCTTTTCCCTGGTCTTGGTTGAGAGTTAAATCCTCAGCGAACGGTTTTGTTATTGATCCTGACATGGAATATGAATATCCCTATCCACCAGATACAATACTCGAAGCTGGATACAATAATCTTAACACTTCCGAGATAGGAAATAACTACCATTATTGGTTTAGACCTGGTGAAGCCGGGAGAAATTTCTTTGTTGACCCAGACGGAAAGTCATTAACACAAGTAAGATTTCATGTAATGGACAAAGGCAATCTCGCGGAACTTTCAATATGCGTAGACGAGCTTTCCCCATCACCAGAAAATATTTCCGTCCTTAGTGGTAATGCTTCAGTGGTATACCAGCTAAATAGACAGCTTCAAATCATAACAATTGACCGATCAACGCCACATCATAAGCTTATATCAGAAGCTTATGCTTCCCATCTTTTTAATACCATTGACTCGCTTATCCCCCAGGCCAACCCACAGCTTCCAGAGCTAACCGCAGAAGGTGAGCAATAACCCATACAGCAATCCATTCCACTATGAACTATTATGTCTGCTCTTGCTGATCGGTATCAATTGTGCTACGACAATAAGCTAAGGGTCAAAATATTGGCTACTTTTTTTCAGTATCCTCATCAGGGTTTAAATGTTCGTGGATAAATTTATCGTAGTCTTCCCGTCTGATGCGGTAATCACGGCCAAACTTTGCCCCTTTGAGTTTTTTATCACGTATCCACCCCCTGACAGTACCTTCACTCACCTTCAGTTCATTAGCAATATATTCAACGGTTAGCCACTCAGTAGGCATAAATCAGCCTCCAAACGTTTCTTGCTGAGGATTATAAACGAAACCGAAAGGATAATCAAACTCATGACAAAAACGTTGAAATTTGACGAAAACGAATGTATACTCTGAGTACTTACGTATTTATTTACATTTTACGAAAGAGGGTGATATAAAAATGACTCTAGCGTGTTGGAGACGCTAGAGCCGAAAAAGTGAGAACCGCCAACCCTGTTAGCGTTTTCGTGTTCTCATCTGCTATCAAGGCACATGAGAACCATCAGTGTCAAGAAAGGCAGAACCCATGCACCACTACGGCGACAACTTTGTATTAGTTGTGCCAGAAGAACACCCCTTGCACACGCCGGAACGCCCCTTTTGTTCCGATGAAACTTGCATCTGTCATGAAGATCAAGAGGCACTTACCACCGTCAACACTGCTGTTGTGAACGGCCTTCTTACCTCTGATGAAGCAACTGCTTTTATCCAAGGAAGGACACTCTAGCGTGAGAGAGCAGATCGCACAGCAACCAGCCAGAAGACGCGCCAGTTTGCCACCAGAGGAGCGTACCGCTTCCCATCATCACGTTGGCACGAGAAGCGGTATGCATCCAGAGGATTACCCGTACATGACCACAACCCGCAGTTATCACGTGCCCACAACAGAAACCTACTTTGAAATAGACGAGGAAGGGGAGGAGGTTTCTACCAGACCGCCAACAAGGTCAAGCGCCAGGCGCTATGATCTCACGCCTTACAAAAGGCAAGAACGACGAACAGAAGAATTCCCCCGCCAGGGGAAACATCCTCTGTTCTACATCGGTACCTGCCTGGTGATCCTGGTTGTCTTTCTCACCGCCTATACGCTCATTCCACCTGCGTACCAGAAATGGCAAGACGATAGAGCATATGGGTATCCTCGCACGTTCCAAGTGGATGCCAATGTCGGCCACGGTGGGATGGAGCATTTCATCGCCCTGAACGACCACGGCACCATTGAAGTACTCGAAATCCCAGGATATCCAAGCCCAACAAACCAACCACGCTTGTATATTATCGTCCGACTCACGAACCAAGGTGCTGATCTTGTGCCTGCTACGCTGTCCTTCCCCGATATTAACGGCGATGGAAAGCCGGATATCCAGGTCACAGTGTTAGACGGGTCAAACCCTTCGGTGTGGGTACTGTTCAACAACGGAACATCGTTTGTTCCCAAGTTATAGCCAGCGTCCAGAGGAGCGGTAGCTATACCGCTTCTCTCCACCGGAAGGAGAGCCAGGGAAGCATACCTGCGCACTTGAGGAAACGGCATTGATAGACGCGACCAACGAGCCACAGCCGGAAAATTCAGAACCAACATCGACATCACAGCCGGAAACAACGTCACTCGTATTAACTCCAACAGAGCAGGAAGTGATAGAAGGTGAGGTGATTGTTCTAGACTCATCGGAGTCTGCCGAACATCACACGCCGCCAAAGCAGAAACCCTACTGGGTATGTATACCACTCACCATGATGCTTTGTCTTCTTTTCCTCGCTTTCTCATCTCTTGTTCCCCTTCTTACCCCGACTGCGACCGTGCTCATTATCCCAAGCGAGCGGCATGTATCAACGACCACAGCAATCCAGATACACGGTCGAGTATTACCGCCTCTCACTTTAGAGCAGAGCAGCACACAACCAGCCACAGGACACGGCCACCAAGACGCGACCTATGCAGCAGGCACGATCACCTTTTATAACGGCCTCTCGTCACAGCAGACTATCGCCGCAGGTACAATCCTCACTGGCAGCGATGGAGCGCGAATTATCACCACTGTTGCGGCTCATATTCCACCAGCACACAATACAACGCCACCTACATTCGGACACGTAACCGTTACTGCACACGCACTCACCACAGGCGAGCAGGGGAATATACCAGCATACGACATCAACGGTGCTTGTTGCGCTCCTTCAGTCCTGGTCAAAAATACTACGTCTTTTACAGGAGGGCAGAGCCAGCGAGACTATACCAACGTCAGCAGAGCCGACATAGGCACAACAGCATCGGGTATAAAAACAACACTACACAAAAGCGAACAGGCAGCACTGCAAGCCCAAATCCACCCAGGAGAGGAATTACTGACCCTCCCATGCAATCAGCAGGTACACAGCGATTATCAGGTAGGAGACGAAGCACGAGAGGTCACGGTGGCGGTTTCTGAGACCTGCTTGGGCATTGGCTATGATGCTCACCAAGTAGACGCGAACGCTACACAGTTGATACAAGACGAAACTACCAAAAGCCTCGGAACCGGCTATCGTCTTCTCGGTGATATGCAGGTGCGTATTGTACGCGCTACGATCACAGACCGCATGCGGGGAATTGCTACGCTAACTCTCATACTCGATGCAGCCTATGTATATACGCTCACCCCAGGTGTCAAGGAGCATCTTGTGCAACTGATTGCAAGCAAGCCCACGCAGCAAGCCATCACCACCCTGTTGCACTTCCCAGGCATCCAAGCCGCATCAATACACCTTGCAGGAACCAATACAACCTTACCCGCCGATCCGAACCACATTCACATGATTGTCATGTACCGAAGTAGGTAAACTGTAGTGCGTTTTTATGGAGTTCACACAATTCGTAGAAAAGGGTTGCAAAATGCCAGAGGTTTCAGGCATAATAGGTAGCAGGCATCCTCAACCATTGGTGTTGCAAACAAACAGCCACCAACAAAACTCACCACGCCTCTTTAACTTTCCAAAACTATCAGTATGCCAGAACCAACCTCAGACGTACCCCAACCTACTATTGTGCTGCCTGAAGCCAGCACGATCACCCCACCTAGTGTTCTCAATCAACCAATCTTGTCAGCAGAAGACAAGATGGTACTGTACGCGATCTTACAAGACATCGCCGACGAGCTAAGGAGAATTAAACGTGAGCGTAAGAAACAGCATCAAACCGAAAGCAAGTAACCCAAACTCGTTAGGATACGTCCTCTCTGAGTTTCCCAAAGATAGGGATGGCGTTCTCTATGTGCGGCAGTCAGGGCTAGTGCAGGTGCAAAACAACATCCACTCTTTTGAAATGCAGACAGATAAATTTGCTGAGCATTTCCGAGTGAATATCGGCTGCACAGGGAACATTGAGATTGTCGCAGACGATGAAGGGATGAGTGGAACACTTGATATTCACGAACGACCAGGACTCTCACGCATCATGCAGATGATTAAAGAAGAGAGCATTGGATGGGTTGGAGCAGTACATGTGAACCGCTTCTTCAGAGATCAATGGTTAGTTAATCCAGGCGTTTTTATGCGTGAGTGTTTTCGCCACAACATCATTGTAGCAACCCTGCGGATGAATTTTGATTTCCGCGATGAGTATTGCCAACGAGTGTTTATGCTTGAGGCAGAAGAGGCGGCACGGCACCTGTCATGGATGAAGTTGGTACTTCACGGAGCACGGTCTACCGCAAGCGATAACGGCTACTACGATGGCCGTTGGATTGTTCCTGGCTACATCGTTGACCGATCAGACCCCAGGAGAAAACGGTACATTGTCTACCGTCCACATGCAGAAGTTGTTTTGTGGCTGTTTAAGCGGTTTTTTGATCTTGACGGAAATTTTCCCGCTCTCTGTCGTGAAGTAGAGCACATGCCCTACCTGTTCCCGAAGTTTGAGGACTGGGTTGATAAGAAAACAATAAGCAAGTTTGGGCTGAAACCGATACAAGAAGGTTCCTTTGCAGGATGTTACAAACCCAAGTCCGACGGCATAGAAAGTATCCTCACGAATGCCGTGTATCTTGGTTGGTGGCTCCCGTTGCATGGGGGAGTGATTAAAAACAATCACGAACCAATCATCAGTGAGGATATGTACTTCTATGCTCGAAGAAGACTCGCAACGCACACGATAGATGGAATACGGCAGAAGCCAGCACGAATTTCACGCAACGGCGAAGTAAAGGCGCTGTTAAAAAAGGTCGTTCGAGACGACGTTGATAATGTCGTCTATGCGCTCCATGACGAGGAGAATATGTACAAATCAATCATCATCGGCGATTATACCCAACACCACCGCTTTTCCATTCCCATACGCCCCATCGACGCAGCATTTCTTGAAAAGTTCTTAGAGAGGCTTCATAGTTGGGAAGGTTGCGAGGATTGGGAAGATAAACGAGAGCAGGAAGAGAAGAGTAAAACCAGCAGGGAACAAACCATTAACAGCTTGATTGCCGAAGCGCAGAGACGATGGCAAGAAAGTATGGCTGTTCTTAAGAACCCAAACATTAAAAAAACGGAGCAGATGCAGATTGACCTTGCCAACGAATGCGCGGGACTTGAGGCAAAGATAGCAGAACTCCAAAACCAACTTATCCCACCCAAAAAAGAAGAGGAAGAAGAGGATGAGCGGATACAGTACGAAATATACACGCTTCTTCCAGACCTCATTGATGAGTGGGATAATTTACCGTTTGAACAAAGACTTCGTTTTATTGGTGCGCTTGCTCGCAAAGTAGTGCTTAGTCGTGTTACCCCTGGCTGGGTTAAGATGGAAATCCAGTGGAAACGAGAGGATTGGCCGGTTGATGTGGCACATCTGCGTAGGGCAGCAAACGGCATTCCCTGGTCTGAGGAAGAAGAAGAGCTACTTCGCCGCTTGTACCCTACTGAGGATGCACAAGTTTTGATGCAAACTCTGCCCGCACGTCCCTGGAATGCAATCCGAACCCACGCCCGCAAATTGGGCATCCGTCGGGACAACACAGAGGGTCGCAAACGTCACAGCATATACATGCCAAACTCAATCTATCCCTGCCTTGTGGATATTGCGTACGCAAAGGAGCATGACCTTGTGTTATCGGATAAAAAAGCGCAGTGGTCTCAATCACACCCTTGAGGAAACGCACGTTTTCCACCTTAGCCTCAACCCGGTTGCGTTCGGCCAGATCGAGCATAGCATCGGTCATATCCAGGCCGTAAGCAAAGCCCGTGGGACCGACGCGCCGCGCCGAAAGCAGCACATCGACGCCACCTCCGCTGCCAAGGTCAAGCACCTTTTCTCCTGGCTTCAACTCGGCCAGCGCCGTGGGATTGCCACAGCCCAGCGAGGCAAGCGCCGCCGCTACAGGCAGCTCACCCAGTTCCGCGCTGCTGTAGAGATCGCTGGTAATAGCATCGCTATTCGTTGTTGTGCAGCAGCCACTGCCGCAGCAGCTGGTGGCAGCGGATGTACCAGCACTCAACACCTGCTGTGCAGTGCGCGCGTAGCGCTCGCTTACCGCCGCTCGTAACTGCTCATCGTTCTCTGGCACTCTGTTCATCGTTCATATCCTTTCTGACTTTTGACCAGCAGAGTCCACATTTTTTATATGCCATCGAGCCATCGCTTCGATATACATTTCTGGAGACGGTAATTTCCTCAAAAGGACGCAAACTGCTGCTAATA
>WNFX01002226.1_pt1 | contig 19685 bp, 21 predicted proteins | sample 5400111 | NCBI WGS metagenome assembly WNFX01 (sample SAMN13153363, study PRJNA577476) | soil metagenome | isolation source: 40 cm soil or saprolite under grassland replicate 1 | place: USA:California | collected 2016-06-15 | reverse complement strand
GACCAGCCGATGGGGCGGCTTGGCCGACCGGAGGAGATCGCGGCTGCCGTTGTTTGGCTGTGCAGTCCTTTTGCAAGCTTCGTGATCGGCCACGCGCTCGCTGTCGATGGCGGATACACGGCACGCTGAGGCGCGAAAGCTGAAAGGAGATCAACCATGCGAGGAGCTGTTCTCTCCGGTCAGCGGGACGTACGTTTCACAGACATCTATCAATCACCCATCAATCTCTGCGAGATAAGTGACATAGAAAGGAGCAGACTATGACTGCGAACCAGAATGGAAGCTTTGTCGGCAAAGTGGCGTTTGTGACCGGGGCAGCGAACGGCATCGGGCGCGCCGCGGCGCTGGCGTTCGCGCGCGAGGGTGCTAGCGTGGTAGTCGCCGATGTTTCGGAACAGGGCAACCAGGAGACGGCGCGCCTGATCGAAGAGGCCGGCGGACGGGTGCTCGCCGTCAGGTGCGACGTGACGCGTGCCGAGGACGTGAAGGCGGCTCTGGACAAGGCGGTCGAAGCGTTCGGACGCCTCGACTTCGCCTTCAACAACGCCGGGGTCGAACAGGCAACAGCGGCGTTGGCCGATGTCAAAGAGCAGGAGTGGGACCGGGTCATCAACATCGATCTCCGCGGCGTGTTCCTCTGCATGAAGTACGAAATCCCCTTGATGCAAAAGCTTGGGGGTGGCGTGATCGTGAACACCTCCTCGGGTGCTGGGGTCAAGGGCTTCGCAGGTGGAGCCGCGTACGGTGCCGCGAAACACGGTGTGATCGGCCTCACCAGGGTGGCAGCCCTCGACTATGCGCAGTCGAATATTCGCGTGAATGCCGTGTGCCCCGGGATCATCGATACCCCGATGATGCAGCGGTTCAGCGGGGGCACCCCCGAGGGGCGGGAGAGAGTGATCGCGCAGGAGCCGGTCGGACGGATGGGAAAGCCCGAGGAGATCGCCGCAGCTGTCGTCTGGCTGTGTTCGGATGCGGCCTCCTTCGTGACTGGGCACGCCATGGTGATCGATGGCGGCCAAACGGTGTAGTGGTGCTCGAAGCTTCCAGCCTGGCGCAATATGTCGAGGGCCGGGAGAAGACCAGGTCCGGCGAAGCTGCAGCCGGGCAGTTCCCCGTACGGGAAGAGCCCCAAAGCTCGCGCGGAGGCGTGGCAGGTTGGTTCAAATCTGCTCCTATTTTCGGATGTGCAAGCAAACTGCATCAACGTGGCAAACGAACCCTTCAAGAAGTAGACGTAATCACACCTTCACGAGAGGAGAGGAGATCAACTATGCGAGGAACCATGCTTTACGGCCCCCTGGACGTGCGCTTCGAGGAGCGCCCCGACCCGACGATTCTCGACCCGACGGACGCCATCATCCGCATCTCAGCGGCCTGCGTGTGTGGGTCCGACCTGTGGCCTTACCGTGGCATTGACGCGCCTGGCCAGCCGACGCCGATGGGCCACGAGTACTGCGGCATGGTGGAGGAGGTCGGCAGCGCGGTTAGGAACATCAAGCCCGGACAGTTCGTTGTTGGGTCGTTCTTCGCCTCCGACAACACCTGCCCGAACTGCCAGTTCGGCTACCAGTCGTCCTGCATGCATCGGGAGGGCGTTAGCGGCGCGCAGTCGCCCTTGCTGCGCGTGCCGCTGGTGGACGGTACCCTGGTGGCGACGCCAGGCATCCCCTCGGACGACCTGATTCCGAGCCTGCTGACGACTTCTGATGTTTTGGGGACTGGCTGGTTCGCGGCTGACGCGGCGAACGTGAAGCCGGGAGCGACGGTCGTAGTCGTCGGCGACGGCGCGGTCGGTCTTCTGGGCGTGCTCTCCGCCAGGCAGATGGGTGCAGAGCGGATCATCGTAATGAGCCGTCACGCCTCGCGGCAGAAGCTCGCCCGCGAATTCGGTGCCACCGACGTCGTAGCTGAGCGCGGCGATGAGGGCGTCGCGCGGATTATGGACATGACCAATGGAATCGGTGCTGACTCGGCACTTGAATGCGTTGGGACGCAAGAAGTGATGATGCAGGCGATCCGCTCCACACGCAAGGGGGGGTACGTCTCCTTCGTCGGCGTTCCGCATGGGGTCGAGCTGAACGGCGAGCACTTGTTCTTCGCCCACGTTCACCTCCACGGCGGTCCAGCCCCGGTGCGTCGCTACCTGCCTACGTTGATTGACCTGGTGTGGAATGGCAAGATCAACCCCGGCAAGGTGTTCGACCTGGAATTGCCCCTGGCACAGGTTGCCGAGGGCTACCGCGCCATGGACGAACGCCGCGCCATCAAGGTGCTGCTCTGGCCCTGATGAAGGGGATGGATGCGGACGTTTCCATGATGATCGAGTTCATGAAGAACCTGGCCGATGTCTCCCAACAAGCCATCTGGGCTTGTATTGGAGAGAGAAGCTTCACAAGAGAGAGGAGAGAAGCTATGTCCGATAGACAAGACGAACGACGACCCAAAACATCTTTGCAGGCTCGTCGAGAAGATCCCACGAGTGGGAAGAAGGCATGGTTGATTACTGGTGCTGGACGCGGGATGGGCGTGGACATCTCCAAAGCCGCCCTGGCTGCTGGCAATGCGGTCGTCGCCACGGGCCGCAACATCGACGTCGCAAGCCTGGCCCTCGGTCAGGCGGAGAACCTGCTGGTCGTCAAGCTCGACGTCACTAGCTCCGCCGACGCCGAGGCCGCCGTCAAGGCGGCTGTTGATCGGTTCGGCCACATTGACGTGCTCGTCAATAACGCAGCCAACTTTTATGGGGGCTACTTCGAGGAACTGACACCGGAGCAGATCGAGCGGCAGTTGGCGACGGGACTCATCGGCCCGATGAACGTCACCCGTGCCGTCCTCCCCGTCATGCGTAAGCAGCGCTCCGGCCACATCATCTCGATCTCGTCAGGAGCGGGCCTTGTCGGCTTTGAGTTCAATTCCGCCTACGCTGCTGCCAAGTTCGGACTGGAGGGCTGGATGGAATCGCTTGCTCCTGAGATCGCGCCGTTGGGCATCAGCACCACCATTGTCAACCCTGGGTTCTTTCGTACCGAGCTGCTCACCCAAACATCGGCGCTCTACGCCGAGCCGTCCATCGCGGACTACGCCGACCGTCATGCAGAGCGGGTGCAGTGGTACCAGGCCATGAATGGTCTGCAGGCTGGCGACCCGGCCAAGCTTGGGCAGGCACTCGTCACGATTGCCAGCCAGCAGCCCCCGCCGCGTCGCTTTCTCGCCGGAGCCGATGCCATCGCCATCGCCGAGCAGAAGGTGAAGGACCTAGAGGAGCAGATCAACGCCTATCGCGACCTGTCAACCTCACTCGCACACGACGAGGTCAAGGAGGCTGAGGAGCAGAAGTAAATTGCCATGCGCGCAACTCTCATGTCTTGCGCTAACGACGTCCGTATTGAGCACGTCCCCGATGCTCGCCTGAGCCAGCCGACCGACGCGCCAGCCGCCGTTCGACTGGGCCGGGCAGGTGAGCGCATTCCTTCTGACGGAGACGCTTTGTGAAGGAGGAATGTGTTGATGAACGTGTCATTTGTGAACAACGTTGCACTCGTGACCGGTGCAGGCTCTGGCATGGGTCTGGCGACTGCCAAAGCCTTCGTAAAGGAGGAAGTACATGATGCCTGATGTAGAAGACCTGCTTCGTCAGATGACTTTGCAGGAAAAAGTCGCGATGCTGGCTGGCACGAAGACGTGGTACACGGTCCCTGTGGAACGACTGGGGATCCCCTCTTTGAAGATGAGCGATGGTCCTAATGGAGCCCGTGGAGCCGGAGGCTTCACCGGTGGAGTCAAGACCGCTTGCTTTCCTGCCGGGATTTCCCTGGCCTCGACATGGAACACAGACCTACTTGAACGTGTGGGGCAGGCATTGGCCCGGGAAACCAAAATGAAAGGCGCCCAGGTCCTCTTAGCCCCAACGGTCAACATTCAGCGCTCCCCGCTCGGTGGCCGGAATTTTGAATGTTTCTCCGAAGACCCCTCTCTGTCGGCCCGCTTAGCCGTGGCCTATATCCATGGCCTCCAGCAGGAAGGAGTGGGTGCCTCGATCAAGCATTATGTCTGTAACGATCAGGAGACCAGGCGAACCAGCATCAGTTCCCAGGTGCGCGAACGGGCGTTGCACGAAATGTATCTGCTGCCCTTTCAGACGGCTATGCGCGAGGTCCAGCCATGGACGATCATGGCCTCCTACAACCTGGTCAACGGCATTGCCGCCTCGGAAAACCCGTATCTGTTAACTGAGATCTTGCGAAATGCCTGGCGTTATGATGGAGTGGTAGTGTCCGACTGGTTTTGGTCGGTCAAGAGTACCGCTGCCTCGGTGAATGCTGGACTCGATCTGGAAATGCCTGAGCCACAGTGGCGGGGTGAGAAACTGCTGCAAGCCGTCGAACGGGGCGAGGTTGAGGAAGCCACCATTGAGACAAGCGTGCGTCGCCTGCTGCAGTTAGTGCTCAAAGCGGGCCTCTTTGAGCAGCAGCAAGAGGAACCAGAGCAGGGCATCGATCTGCCCAAACATCGCACCCTAATACGTGAGGCAGGTGCAGAGGGCTGTGTTCTGCTCAGGAACGAACAGCAGGTGCTTCCACTTCAACGCGAGCACCTCACCTCGATTGCGGTGATTGGCCCCAACGCCAGGGTGGCGCAGATCATGGGTGGAGGAAGTGCTCAGGTCAATGCCCCTTATGCCATTACGCCCTTGGAGGGCATCACCAACAAGGTCGGCGACCATACAATTGTACGAGACGCCCAGGGTTGCACCAACCATAAGTATCAACCCTTACTCGATATGAGCCTGCTGCTCGCAGGTCGTGAGGGAAGCGAGCAGGGATTAGCCATTGAGTATTTCAATAACCGCGACTTGTCTGGCACTCCCGTCTGGAAGGAGACGAAAACCACATCGGAGTTGATGTGGTTCAGTGAGATGCCCAAAGGAGTCGATCCGAAGCAGTTCTCGTTTCGTGCCACCGGCCGCTTTACGCCCCGGCAGACGGGGGACTACACGTTTGGCATGGTCAATGCAGGGCCAGCTCGCTTCTCTCTCGATGGGCGCGTCGTGATTGATACGTGGAGTCAGCCCACGGTTGGGGCAGATTTCCTTGGAGCGCCGGAGACGCAAGAGACCCTCAGCCTGCAAGCCGGACGTAGCTATCTGCTGACGCTTGAATATGCCAAGCCTGAGGAGGATCTGCTGGCTATGGTCCGCTTGGGGTGCCTGCCACCACAGCAGGCCGACGCCATCGAACGGGCATCAGCACTCGCTGCATCTTCGGATGTGGCCATCGTCTGCGTCGGCTTTGGCGGCGAGTGGCAGAGCGAAGGCTTCGATCGGCCAAATATGGACTTGCCAGGCAAGCAGGATGCGCTCGTTGAGCAGGTGGCTGCCGCCAATACGCGCACCATTGTGGTGCTCAACACCGGCTCTCCCATCTCCATGCCCTGGCTCGAGAAGGTAGCGGCAGTCGTGCAGGCCTGGTACCCTGGACAGGAGTGTGGCAACTCCATCGCCGATGTGCTTTTTGGCGACACCAATCCCTGTGGTAAACTGCCCCAGACCGTCCCCGCGCGCCTAGAGGATACTCCTACCTCTCTCGACTTTCCCGGGGAAAACGGAAAGATCTCCTACGGGGAAGGGATCTTCGTCGGCTATCGCTCCTATGAGAAGAAAAAAGTCGCGCCGCTGTTTCCCTTTGGCTTCGGTCTCTCCTACACCACCTTCAGCTATAGCCCACTGCGGCTGAGTGCTCAGCAGATCAGCCCAGGCGACACGTTGCAGGTGGCAGTGGATGTGACCAACACAGGACAGCGAGCGGGCAAAGAAATCGTGCAGTTCTACGTCCATGACGAGCAGGCGAGCTTGCAACGGCCGGAAAAGGAACTCAAAGGGTTCGCCAAGGTGCAGTTGGAACCGGGAGAACGCAAGACAGTGACGCTGCCTCTTGCCCGTGATGCGCTCGCCTACTACGATGACCTGACACACCAATGGGTTGCCGAAGCTGGGGAGTTCGAGGTGCTCGTTGGTGCATCGTCACAGGATATCCGCGCCACGGCCACGTTCACCCTCACGGCCACGACCCGCTGGCTCTCTTGAAATGGTGCCGCTTTGAACGCCACTTGCACTTCCCACTTGAAGGAGTTGTAACGTCCATGCAAAGAAAAGGAACACTCTTTCCCGAGTTTACTTATGTAGTTGATAAGACCAAAGCGTACGAGTTTACCAAGGCTATTGGTGATGAGCTACGCCAGGTAGAGGGTGAGTTTTTCGTTCCTATTGGAATGATGCTTTTTGTTGTCGTTCAGGATGGTGAAAGCATTTTTAAAGCATTGAACGTCACCTGGAAGCAAGTATTTTTGGGAGGAGTCAAACTCAAGTATCACAGGCCAATGAAAGTTGGGGACACCCTTCGAGGGAAAACGGAGTGCATTGCATACAACAACCCTGGGATTATTGAGCTTGAAACACGCTATAGTGATGAAGTAGGGAACGAAGTTTTGCATGAAATAAGTACCCTGATTGTGAGTGGAGAAACCAATGGAAATGAGGTTGAGACCTCTCGATCAGGTTCTGATATGAATACAGGTCATAGAAAGCAAGAGAGCGTACTCCATTACGAGTGCAGTGTAGACCGCCTGGCGATTGCCTGGATGGCTGTAGCTTTGGAGGATCCAAACCTGATACACGTTGAAGACCGCGTAGCACAGGAAGCTGGATTTCCAACCGTCATAGCGCACGGAACATTCCCTATTGGTGCGATAGGAGCTATGCTTGCTCAGTGGGCGGGGGAAGAAAATATGCTTGAACTCGATATCAGGCTTGTTGCCCCAACATTTCCCGGAAATTCCATAAGAGTAGAAGGCTCAATTCTGGAAAGAGTGGACAATAAGCAAACCGTAGAGGTGGTGGTAAGACAGAAAGATCAAATAGTTGCACGTGGTCGAGCGATTGTAAACGCTCAAGAAAGGTAAACATTGAGGCCAAATTCTTTCGTGCAAGAAGACCTCCCTTGAAAACCGCAAGCGAGGGAAGCCTCATGAATGACCAACACGGATAGAACAAGAAAATATGAACAGAGAAGACCCTCTATGTCAAGAGCCGAAAACCGGAAAGGGAAAAAGCAAGGTGAATGTGAGTGAAGTTGCCTCCTCCAGACCACGCCGAGTCAAGGCCAAGACGAGCGGACCGAGGCCAGCCACCCTCGTCCACACGCCCCCTGGCCTCGGTCCGGCCTTGACTCGGCGTGGTCTGGAGGAGGCAACCCACACCGGGAGTCGGGAACGCGGTGGTGGGCTGCGGCAGACGTTGGAGCGACAGGAACGGCAGCGGGAGCGGCGCACGGTCGGCAGAAGAGACGCGACGGGAACCGTTTGGGCGACTCCATTGGAGCACAGGCTGCCTGCACTGGCGAAGGACTTCGCAGCGCTGCAAGCACCCAGAGGGGCGCGACGGGTCAGCGTGACTCCGACTCAGGCGACATGTTGCCGGGGCGCGTGAGCGTGCCGCGCCGCTTCAAAGGTCGCGGTCTGATAGCTGGTCTTGCTCACCCACATGGCATAGATGATGCGCACCCAGACGTTGGCCAGGGCGCGGACAGCCATACTGTGGGTCTTGCCCTGCGCCCGTTTGCGCTGGTAGTAGTCCCGTGCCCAGGCTTCGTGCTGCGTCGATTGCCAGGCAAACTGGTACAAGGCGTTACGCAATGGCTTCACGCAGGCAAAGCGTTTGTGCGCTTTGGCGTAATTGCCGCTTTCAAAGGGCACCGGTGCCGTTCCGGCCAGCGTCTGCACACTGGCGGCGTCGGCATAGCGGCTGCGATCATCGCCCCATTCAGCCAGCAGACGCGGCGCCAGGCGCTTGCCTGCACGCGGCAGCGAGCTCCACAGTTCCTGATCGTCATGGCTCAAAAAAAGGGGGCGGATGGCCTCATCGTAGCTTTTGATCTCCTGGATCACCACCAGCAACTGCTTGACCAGCGAGAGCATCAGGCGCGACTTGGTACGCACGATGACGGGGTTGGCGACCAGCTGCGGACGATGCAGTTCCTCGACGATCTTGGGGGCTGCCTGGGTCGGGTTGGTATGCTTGCCGGTGCGCAAGGTGGCCGTGATCTCTTCCACCGAGGCGGCCAGCGCGGCTTGTGGCGTGGGATAGGCTTGCAAAAACACGAGGGTGGAGCGCTGCTGCAGCTTGGCAAACAGGTGCAAGGCTGCTGGGTAGTACTCCTTGAGACAAGCCGTCAACTGGTTCACCAGGCGCGTTTGCGTCTGGATCAGCGCATCCTGATCGCGGGTGAGCGTTTTCAACTCAGCCACGGTGGCACTATCCGGCTCCAGTCGACGCAGTTCTGCCAGGTCCAAGCGAGCCAGTTTGGCCAGCAAATGCGCGTCAATGCGGTCGGTCTTGGCTCCGGCGGCTTTGCGCAACTGATTGGCCGTCTTCGGGTTCACCGGATAGACGGGAATGCCGACTTCCAGCAGGAAGGTGATGAGCAAGCCGTGGTTCGTTTCGACAATGCAGGCCAGGTCCTCGGGCGAAGCCGCAATGCCGAGCAGAAACGCTTTCAACTCGTGCAAGCCGTCGTGGCTGTGGGCAAAGCGTCGTGCTCCCACGCGGAGGCCCGCCTCATCCTGCACCTCCACGTCATGATGGGTGTCGGCCCAGTCCAGTCCAACATACCACATGTTCGTCTCTCCTGTTCTAGCGCAACTCCTGGGAGGATCGGGTCCTTCTATAACGGGTGCTCGAAGCAACGACCCTCCAATCATCGATTAGCCCAGGAAAGCTGCCAAGGGAAGGACGATCTTTCCTTATCGGTCGAGCCGTGTGGAGAACAAAGCCTTTCCCCGGCAGTGCTTAGTGAGCAGGGATTTCCCCTGCTGACCCTTGGTCGAGAGGGTCTGGGAAAATAGTAACATATAAGGAGGACCTGATGATACGTTATGATGCTCTGGTGATCTCTGCCCATCCCGATGATGCAGAGTCTCAGATGGGCGGAACACTCGCCAAACTCTCCGAGAAGGGACAGCGCATGCTGCTGGTGGATCTCACTGATGGGGAACCAACCGAGTTTGCTGAACGCGGTGTACGCGCACAGCAGGCAGAGGAAGCCGCTCGTATGCTCAGTGTTGAACGACTTTCGCTCGGCCTGCAAGACCGATTCCTCGCTGATACAGCTGAGGCGCGGATTCAGGTAGCCCGGCTCATTCGTGAGCACCGCCCGCGCTGGGTGTATAGCACCGGTGAGGCGTGTGTGCATCCAGACCATGCGGCGGTGGTAGGACTGGTGCACGCAGCGGTTTTCCTGGCGCGGCTGGGTCAGTGGGAGCGTGTGCCGGGTGGCGAACTACTGGCGGACCAGGATCCCTGGGTCGTAGAGCGCCTCTTCTTCCCGCATTGTAAAATGGAGCCTCCCTGGACTGATTTTGCCTTTGCTGTCGATGTCAGCAGCGTGTACGAACGCAAGCGCCAGGCGCTGGCCGCCTACCAGTCGATTTTCCATGTCAAAGATGACCGCCTGCTTGCCCTGTACGAAGCCGAGGATCAGTACTACGGTCGCCTGCTCGGTGTTGCCTATGCTGAAATTTTCCGCAGCGCAGCACCTCTGCTGGTCGAGGATCCGACGGTGTTTTATCCAGTACCACAGGGCTAATTGTTCTTCATAGTGTCGATTACTTTAGAAAACGAAATGGAGAAAGAATGTGTCATTGATCTCAGAGAAGGATCAACAAACGCTCCAAAAGCTCTTTGAAGAGCTTGAGGGCGATGTAACGATCATCAACTTTATTCAGCGCGAGTCACCGCTGATCCTTCCCGGTCAGGAGTGTGACTACTGCAAGGAGACACGCGAACTGCTTGAAGAAGTGACCGCGCTGTCAGACAAACTCCACCTGGAATTGAAAGATTTTGTGCGTGATAAACAGGAGGCGGATAGCCTGGGAGTCACACGTATTCCCGCTTTTGTGCTTCAAGGAAGCGGTCAGGGCAAGATCCGCTTTTTCGGCATTCCGGCCGGGTATGAATTCTCCACGCTGGTAGAAGACCTCATCGATCTCTCCAAAGGGACGACCAATCTGAGCGAGAAGACGCGTACCGCTCTCAAAGAGGTCGATCAAGACCTGCATATACAGGTGTTTGTGACCCCGACCTGTCCCTATTGTCCATCTGCGGCCAGGCTGGCCCATAAGCTGGCCATGGAAAACGAACACATTACTGCCGATGTGATTGAAATCTCGGAGTTCGTTGACCTGGCCCAGCTCTACCGGGTCCAGGGTGTACCGAAAACGGTCATTGATGACTGTGTCGAGTTTGCAGGTGCACTACCAGAGCCCCGCTTCGTCCAGCAGGTGTTGCAAGCACTTGAGAAAGGAGAGGAAGGAGCGTAACAGACCCCTCACGCAGTGTAGGCATTCATGTCGGAGATCACCGGTTTTCTCATCGTATGGCGAGCTTTGTATATCGAACTTCATTTTTTGAACTATGACAGTTGTCAATAAGAGTGCTTCTGGTAAAGATGCTTTCTCTGCCGGAGGTTTACGAATTATATGTGACCTTGCCCCATTGTTGTGTGGCAAGGCCGCAGAAGAAAGTACGTACAGGAGGTACACACACCATGAGTTCTTTTGTCACATTCATGCAGAGCATGACAGGGAGAATCTTACGTATTGTTGTTGGTATCGCGTTGATAGCGATTGGCTTGCTAGTCATCCAGGGCGTTTGGGGAATCGTGTTAGCTGTGATTGGGTTGGTTCCACTGATCGCCGGTCTCGGAGGCGTATGTCTGGTTGCACCGATCTTCGGATTCACGCTCAAAGGGCAGCAAAAGCCAGCCGCATAGTGGAGTTTCCTCAAACAAATCAGAGGGCCTATGAACGTTGATAGTTGTTTATAGGCCCTTTGTTCTGGTTTCAGGGACGAGCGCATCAGCGTTGTACTGGAAACCTCTGTCTCGTCCAACTGATCATCCCACCAGCCATGCTGCTTACCTGAGAGAATCCTCCCTGCTGCAAGAACCGCACGGCGGTGATGCTGCGGTTTCCGCTCCTGCAGACGACGACGAGTTCTTTCGAGGGATCGAGTTCTTTCATTCGCCGGGAGAGGCTCCCCAGGGGAATATGAACTGCACCTGGGATATACCCCTCTCGCAATTCGTACGGCTCACGGACATCAACGATCACTGCTCCAGTCTGCTGCTTCGCTCTCGCCTCCTCAGGCGTTACCTCTACAACGGCCGGTTTACGAAAAAAATTGCGAAACACGATCTACCCTTTCTTCCATACAGATTTCTCTTACGTTCATCATGTTCGTTCAGGCCTGACCACTCAGTGATGCAACGACACGCTGCAAACGCTGTTTGGCCTCCTTGGCAACTGCATTAAGCTCATCATTGCCAACAATGCCAAGCATGGCCTGCGGATCAGCTACCTCTACACGGCTGCCTCTTCCTTCAGCGCGCACGACGACATTGCATGGCAGGAGCAAGCCAATGTCCGGCTCCTGTTCAAGTGCGCGATGCGCCAGCGGGGGATTGCAAGCCCCGAGGATGATATAGGGTTCCATCTCGGCGCCCAGTTTCTCGCGCAGCGTCCGGCGTACGTCAATCTCGGTCAGCACACCAAATCCCTCAGCTTTCAGCGCTTCTTTCACACGCGTGATCGCTTCTTCATAAGCCACTGGTAACGTTGTGCCAAAGCCATAACTTGTACTCATCGTTCTTTCCTTCTCACTTTCAAAGTCGCCATTGTCCTACATCACACGAATGTATTCCTCTGCCATAAGAGCGACCGCTCTCATCTGCGAATGCTTCAGCCACCATTCGGGGCACAGCTAGATCGCCAAGTTGATTGACGGCTTTCGGTGGTCGCAAACGTTGAGAGGAGTTTGCGTATCTCTTGCGTACCACAACGAGGGCAGGTCACGGGTGGATGTTCTGCTCGCAGAGGAACCAGTTGCTCAAATCGCTCCTCACAGTGCTTACAGCGATACTCATAGATGGGCATCGTCAGACCTCCCTGGCTACAGCAAGTGGTGTTGCCAGACTCGTCTGTTGTATCAGTTGCTGGAGTAAGATTTCGCGTGTGATATGGCAGGCTTCCAGGATACGCGGGTCGGCCAAAGAGTAATGGATTTCCGTCCCAATACGTTGGGTACGTACAATACCGCGCTGGCGCAGGATTGCCAGGTGCTGACTGATTTTTGCCTGGCGCTCTCCCGTTGCTTCGATCAGGTCTTTCACCGCTCGTTGCTTTTCGCCCAGCAGTGAAAGGAGTTTCAAGCGCGTCGGGTCGGCGAGGGCTTGGCAAAGGTCTGCCTGCAGTCGATAGAGCTGTTCTTCTCGCTCTTGTTCCATTTTCTTTCCTCATTCACCATCTACAATACATTGATATATTCGAATTTATGAATAAAATACTACTATAGAGGAAAGGATGTCAAGCTTTTGTATGTCTTTGCCTGGTATCCTAAAAACTCTGATGCTTATAAACTGGGGATTCTAGTCGCTTGCATGGGATAAAACCGATTCGCGAAAAGAAGTGGATGAAAGGAAAAGACAATAGCTCTGTCTGTAGGTTAGCTTCAGAAGCGAGTTCCCAATGCTATTGAACTCCCAAGGCAGAATCTTGAAGATGTAGAGCAAACTCTCGCCGAAGTTCTTCCTCGTGGGCCATATTGCTCAGCATTACTTCGGTGATCAAATCAAACGCTTGCATGATGCGTGGATCGGCAAGCCGATAGTAGACACTCACTCCCTCCTTGCGCGAGAGCACGATATTCGTGGAACGCATGACCGCAAGATGCTGCGAGAGATTAGCCATGCGCACACCGGTCGCCTCCGCAAGGTCGCCAACAGTGCATTCTCTACGTTCATGGAGTAGTTGGAGAAGCTCAAGACGTAACGGGTGGGCAAATACCCCACACATATTGGCATGCCGACGGTAGAATTCTTTGTCCATGTTTGATACCTGATCACCTTTATGTTAGTAGAGAAACGCTACTATGATAGCATTGACGTACCTGTGTACTAAACAGTGCTCAGAGCCATGAAAGGCCACTGCGTGACAACAGTTTTCTCTTTCATTACAGGTATTCTTAGCACAAAAAACCATATAGCACAAGGGCAACCGAGCGATCACAGGATCCCAGGAACGTTATTCCTCCTAGTCCACCTTTTCATCTTTAAAAGGAGCGTTCGTTTGTGTTTGCCCTTCTTGCTGCCTAATCCGTAGCCGTTGCACGATCACTGCACGCATCTGGCGACTGATCAAGCCCGCATCCTCCCAACGATTGAGCATCAGGGCAATCTCCTCACGCGTGTGTTGAGGATCACTCTGTATTGTTCTAATACAGCTTTCAATGACGGCATCCATCTCCATGCTCATCTTCCTGATCTCCCTGTTTCTGCAGAGCCGTAAAACCGGTGCAGCATTTCATATGCATGGTTCAATGCGACCATCTGTGCCGTGGAATCTTCTCCCTGACGGTCGGGGTGAAGCGCTTTGGCGTGTGCGCGGTAAGCCCGTCGTATCTCGGCAAGCGTTGCGCCTTGTGACAGGCCAAGGCATCTCAATGCTTCTTCTACCTGCGTTCCCACCCGACCACTGTCGTCTTTGTGGCCAACGTTTGACCACCATTCTGCCTCCTTTTGCCCCTGCCAGTATCGTTCATGTTCGCGTTGCTCCTCTAGTTCTGCGAATGCCTTCTCAAATGTGCGCATGCACTCCTCTGGATCAACCATGAATCGCTGGAAGCCACTGTTGGTGCTCAGACCCGTAATACGAAAGTAGTCATACGGGCCATAACGACGCTGCCAGGTGTGCAAGCGTTCACTGTATTCGGGAGGCAGTTCCCTCTCACGTTCTTCGAGCCACTGGCGATAGGCTCGATGGAATCTGGAGACACGATCGCGCTGGCGATGCAGGTATTCATTGTAAGCACGTAACTGGCCGTGAAGGTCGCTGCGATCATTTGGATCAAGGCCATCCAGCAAGTGGAGATCAAGATCTGCGAAGTTGCCCCAGTGCAGCGTATGGGTAAACTGCTTAAACGCCGCTACCGGTACCCAGATCGCCTGCTCATGGCTGTAGCGATCAAGGATAGCAGCAGCTCGAGCTGAGATGCCGCGAAGGGTACTCAGGCAAACGTATTCGCTTGACATCTCTTAGACTCCCTCGACCTTAGAGAGATCGTGCACGATAGACACAGCGCAACTTCGATCAGATAAACAAGGACACGTCAGCATCCTGCGCATACCCGATGAAATGCGCCGCGCCGCAGACCGGCTGGACGCCATCAATGAAGTCGTCTTGCTTGTAGCCGAACACTTCCAGGGTCATGCCACAAGGCCACATCTTCACGCCGGAGTCTACAGTCATCTCGAGTAGCTCATCAATAGTCGAGACGTGGTGACTATCAAACATCCTTTTCATGACGGTAGTGCCCATGGCAGTCATGCCCGGTAGCATGCCAACGATATTGGGGACAGGTATTGGCATGGCCGGATTCCCGACGGGCGCAACCTGCAAATGTTTGCTCTTGTCTTTATGAATAATGTTCAATCCATAGAATGTGAAGAAAATGCCTACATCCCAACCGAGCGCTGCCGCTGTGGTAGCCAGAATGAGCGGAGGATAGGCCATATCTAGCGTCCCTTTCGTCGCGATAATCGCCAGCTTGGGTATCTTCTGCTCCTTCTCCGCTTCTTTCTCTTTCAAGTACGCGTCTACTCTTTCACGTACCATGCGCTCAAGTTCTTCACTGGTCAGCGTCATGACCTGGCCTTCTGTCTGAGTCTCCATCGTGTCACTCCTTTTGTGGGCATTGTGCCTGCTATAGACTAACGTCATTCATACAATTTCTATGCGCAGATACCTGGAGTCAGGGGATCGCTCAAGGTGTCTGCACGATCAACGCACTTTTTTACTCCTCACTCACTTGTTGCCATCATGACTACCTTCGCCACGTCTGCGGGAGCCATCCCAGGAGCCTGTATTTTGTTTTCCTCCCAGAAGCCAGCAGAGCGGTCATACAACTCATGCTCAACTAAAGGTGATCCGACAAGAGCCGTTTCCAAAGCAGGAATGCTATTGTCTGGAAAGATGAAGAAATCACCACTGAGCGCCAGGTCATCGAGCATCTGCTCATTCGCAACAACTGTGGCGCGAATCAGCCCACCTGGGGCCTTATGCGAGGCTTCGCGTACATGTACACCCTCGGCGATCTTCACACCCCTGTGGCGCAGCCCGCCCGCCTGGTAGAGCCACTCATCGCTCGTCAACGTCTCGCGCCATATGCTCATCTCCGCCAGTTCACGCTCATTCAGCTTGTTCAGGTGAATATCCTGCTGGAGCGACTTCGCTATTTCTTCAATGAGCATATGCTTGCCCTGCTCCCAGGTCGGTGCGTTCGACCCCAGTTCGCGTCGGATGGTCGTCAGGTATTCACGCATGCTCTGATAGACTTTATCGCGGAACTTCTCTGAGGGAACCTTGAGTACACGCACCATTGTTTCGTAGTCGAAGTCGAAGATGAGGCTACCGACAACCACGATGGCATCGCCGATGGTGGCCGCGCCGGTGCCACCTATTTTGCGGCCCTCGACCTGTATATCGTTCACCGGTCGATGCACAGCAAGAATACCCATCGCGCGTAGTGCGTTCACAGGGCCAGCGAGATAACGAGTGTAGACATCCTCAATGCGATAGGGTGCCTGAGAACGTGGCACGATGATATGCCAGAAGAGCTGGTTCTCGTCGAGATAGACCGCGCCACCACCAACCTGCCGCCGCGTAATTGGCAGACCGTTTTCTCGACAATACTCGACATCCACCTCTTTCTCCAACTCCTGGTGATATCCAATACAGATATAGGGTTTGGACGGGTTCACCAGGGTCAAGGTTGGCTCATTCGTTCCGCTCATGGCCGAGGCAACGGCATGATAGATGACCTGGCTATCCAACCAGGAGACCATGCCTCCATCAATCACGCGAAAACTCATAACACACCTTCCATTCAAAGCAACTAAAGTACTGAAATCTGCTCACCGTCGTCAGTCAGCGCAACGATAGCAGCCGATTTCATGTTCGATAATCTTCTCTTTATAGCGTTCAAAGGCCTGGTCGGACGAAAGCAACAGAGGCCATTCCTCTTCGAATCGTACTGGCTTCAGGCGAACCAACCAGCCGGCCCCATATGGGTCTTTATTCGCCAGCAAGATATCCCGCTTAAAGGCCTCCTCGTTGGTGGCAACGATCTCTCCTGCCAGCGGCGTCGGGAAAGGTCCGACCCATTTGGCGCTTTCGACTGTCGCGGCGCTTTGACCTCGCTGCAACTGCCGACCAACTGCCTTGAAACGTATATGCACAAACTTCCCGCACAGTGTCTGCGCCAGATCGGTCATGCCCATCGTGACACTGCCATCCTCCTCACGTCGCACCCAGACATCCCGATCGAAATCATAATACAAGTCTACCGGAAATTCACAGCCGCGGTATAAGTGCGAATCCACCTGACCCTTTTCCTTCCTAAGAGATAACCGGTTGCCTGCATATATTATGCACAGGTAATACCTTTGTCATTGAGCGCTTGTTGATACTCGGCTACACCCTGATCTCCGGTGACGAGGTCTTTTGAATCTTCAGCCCAGTTCAATGGCCTGAGCTTCACGATCCAGCCCGCTCCATAAGGGTCCTGATTGATCAGGCCAGGGTTGGTTTTGAGCGCATCGTTCACGGCAACCAGCTCGCCGTTCACAGGAACCTGAACCGGACCTACCCATTTACCGCTCTCGACCGTACCCGCACTCTGTCCCTTTGTCAGCGCTTTGCCAACTTTCTTCGGGCTGACCGCGATCACCTTGCCCGCCATATGCTGAGCTACATCCGTGATGCCTATAGTCACCAGCGAGTCCGACTCGTAACGAACCCAGACATGTTTCTCCACCAGGTAATAAAGATCCTCCGGGATGTTACAACCATTTGCTATTCCCACAATATCCTCCAACCTGTTTATATCCTTGATAGGATTTATTGCTCATGTGCAGCCTCAATATGATATAACAAGAGGTCAAAAGCAACCAGCCGTATCTCGCGTTCATATGCTTGCAGGAAGGCGGGATCCCGTCCACGCGGATTGACTTCCCGTTCGCTGTATTCGTCGCACTGCGGACAATCAAGCCGGTAAAAGAGCTTACCCGTCTGTTCGTCCTTACGCCCGACTACTTTGTCTCCATGTTGCTCGACCAGGTGCGCGTGGATCTCCTGGCGAACACCTTCCAGATCACAATAAGGGCATCGCATGCCTGACTCCTATTTTGTGCCTATGTCTCCGTTGCCGGGCTTCCAGCCGGTACAGTAACTTGCGCCTCCAGCGCTTCATACACGAGTTCAATGATATCCTTGACGGCGATTTTTCCCTCAAAGCCGGAGGTTTTCACAGCATCGGTGTACATCGTCACATCTTTCGGGCAGGCGACAACAAAATAGTCTGTGTTCCCCAGAGCTACGGCTTCGCGAATGCGGTTGACGCTCGGTCGCTCCTGAATGTTCATCTCCGTCATCCAGATGCGCCCGCCGCCTGCGCCACAGCAGAAACTATTTTCACGGCAGCGTCCCATCTCGGTAACCTGCAACCCTAGCGCTTTGAGTATACTTCTTGGCGCATCAAAGACACGGTTGTAGCGCCCCAGATAGCAGGGGTCGTGATACGTTACGTGGTACCCAAGAGGTCGATCAAAGCGCAGTTGACCGCTCTCAATCAGCCGGCAGAGTAACTCGGTGTAATGGATGACCTCGTAGTTGCCACCCAGTTGTGCGTACTCGTTGCGCAGCGCGTTCAGACTATGCGGATCCGTAGTGACGATGGTCTTGAACGTTGCCTTGCCCAGGGATTTGATGTTCTGTTCGGCAAGCATCTGGAACAGGCCCTCTTCTCCAACGCGCCGTACATCGTTGCCTGCATTACGTTCACCCTCGTACAACATCCCAAAATCCAGGCCGGTTTGCTGGAAAACTTTTGCGACCTTACGCGTGATTTCCTGCACACGCTGGTCGTACGAGGCAAAGTCCCCGACAAACCAGAGATATTCCACGGGTTCTTTGCGCGCATCCTTGATTTTGAACGGCAAGTCTTTAGTCCACTTTGCGCGCATACGATCGGAGATACCAAAGGAATTGCCATACTTCGCCAGATTCGTGAGCGCTTCCTGGAGCTTGGGATCCATCTCGCCCTCATCGAGCAGGCTGCGCCGCATCTCCACGATGATCGGCACATGTTCAATGCCCACGGGACAGACTTCAATGCAGGCGCGGCAGGTGGTGCATGCCCAGAGCGTTTCGGCTTTGATCACACCACCTGCTACTGGCTTGTGATCCGCGTTCGCACCATGCTTTCCGTTTTCTATAGGAAACAAGCGCTGACTCAACGGCGCCTTGAACGCGAGCTGTTCGTCTGCGCAGTCCCGTAAATCCAGGATCAAATCGCGGGGTGAAAGTGGCGCCCCGGAAGCGCGAGCAGGACAGGCCTCATGGCAGCGACCACATTTGGTGCAAGCGTCCAGGTCCAGTAAATGTTTCCAGCTAAAGTCACGAATGTCGCGGTAACCTGGATGTGCTGGCGCAGGTTCCTCCGCTATTGGCTGCAGCGCCACCCCAGCTTTCTCATTACGGAAGGTGAGATTGACGAAATCCGCGAGCATATGCACCGCTTTGGAAAAGGGGATATAGGCGACGAAAGCCAAAGCCAGGGATACGTGTATCCACCACAATGTCACACGGCTGATGACCAGTTGAGGCGGCGTCAGGCCCATCCAGAGATAGAACTGCGAGACGATGGACCCAACAGGCGACCAGACCATCGATGCAGGCTGATCATGAGCGATGCGCGACCCCTCCAGTAAATAGCCAGTCAGCCCGATGAGGAAGAGCCCTCCCACGAATAGGGCATCACCCACTTTGTAAGGACGGCGATCATACGTCTTTTCGGGACGATCCACTCGCTTATAGTTGAGCTGTGGCATGCGGAAGAAGCCCCGGCGCATCATCATAGCCAGCAGGCCGATGAGAAAAACGACACCAAGGGTATCGAGGATCAGTTTGTAGATGTCGTAGAAATCACCGCGATAGAACTGCCAGTTGGCATTGATAGGGCGAATGAGGTCGTAGTCCAGCGCAAGGATGACAGTCCCCAAAAACAAGGTGATAAAGCCCCACATGATCATGAAGTGTCCGACCCCAGCGAAGCGATCTCGTTTGCCTACCGTGGCATTTTGCGCAACGAGTCGCACTGCGCGGCCTATGCGACTCGGCAGGTGGTCGAAGCGCATCTCTGGTTTTCCACGCCAGTATTTGCGCACTTTTAAAAAGACTCCCAGCGCGAAGACCAGCGTGGAAATGGCCGCTAACGTGTAAAAGGTCACTTCCAAAATCGGCGAGAAAAACTCAAAGATGGGCCGACCCAACTGAACCGGGCCATCGGCTACAATCAATGACCATGAACTCGCCCACATCATAGAACTCTCCGCTTTATGCTGTACGAACCTCGGCCAGCCGTTCCGATAACGCAGGCACAATATCGAACAGGTCTGCAACGACGCCATAATCCGCTACTTCAAAGATAGGAGCACCCGCATCGCTATTGATGGCGATGATGAGTTCGGCATCTTTCATCCCCTGTAAGTGTTCCGGCGCTCCGCTGATGCCTACCG
>WNFX01002757.1_pt1 | contig 19707 bp, 17 predicted proteins | sample 5400111 | NCBI WGS metagenome assembly WNFX01 (sample SAMN13153363, study PRJNA577476) | soil metagenome | isolation source: 40 cm soil or saprolite under grassland replicate 1 | place: USA:California | collected 2016-06-15 | reverse complement strand
TATTTTCTTAACTGGCAATGTCCCATATGCATCCCATACCTTTCCTATATTCTTCAATTTTGTGCTATACTATGGCCAGGCGAGAGGCCGTGTAACTTGCGCTCGCCAGGAGCGCCTGGAGGTGACACATGGCGGAGTATTTCAATCAAAACCAGGTTCTGGAACACCTCGGCCTGAAGGATTACCGGACCCTGAAAAGATGGTGCAAAGAAACGAGCCCGGCGATTGAGCCGAGAACCCGAAATGGGTATGGCCCATCGCTCTGGTATACGGGTACGCAGCTCAGGAAGCTGGAAAAAGTCGCTGAGGCGCACGGGCGTGCGGTCCGCCGATCTGTGGCAGAAGAGGAGTTGAGCGGCGAGGAGAGCACGCCATCTGCTCTCCTCACTGCAGAAGAGAGCACTGAACATGCTCTCCTTTCCTCTCTTCTGAACAGGTTGGAGGCCGTGGAGGGCAGGATTGACGGGCTTGGACTTCCGGAGGGGGAAACCCTGGCCACCCTCATTCAGAAAGAGGTGAAGCGGCAACTCCAGGCTCGAACGCGCGTGGCGAAGGTCAGTATGCAATCCTCCTCAAAAGAAGGCGATGTCCACAGCAGCGACACCGGGTGAACTCGCGCAGGGCATGTTGACGCGTTTGTTTCAGGCACCGCGTTTTTGTGTGGGCCATTGTGTCCACGGACCCAACACGAGACTCTGCGCAAAAGCGCAGGCGATCGCTCCACCGCGTTCCTTTCGGAACTCGACATTGGACGCGATTTCGCGCACCGAACAGCCAGAAGCAAGCTGGCGATCCCCTCATCCACGAAAGAAATTCTGCCCGCGGGCATAAAACGAAGCGACGAGTAAGGGAGTATCTGATCTCTTCTTCCTCTCTCCTGTCATCTTTCCTGTGTTCTCTTCTGATCTCCCCTCTCGTCTTCCCGAATCGGTCGGCCCCAATTTCTGAGCGTAGCGTCCCCCGTCCCTGCAATCCGTCCCCCCATCCCTCTGCCTGCGTGGAGAGAGGAGAGGTCACGTGGAAACGCCGAGCTTTGTTTGGCATGAGGGATGCTGGAACGAACGGTGAAAGGTGTGCCAGCAGAAAGACCTCCCTGGTATCACGGAAGGCGAGGGGAATACAGGTTCGATACAACGCGACCCACGGTCCAGAGTATTTCGTATAGTCTTTTGGTCCGACGGAATGGGCATCAAGCGCGGTGAACGTTCATTCCCGTGCAGCCTCGCCTGCCGGGTTGAGCGAAACGTCTGGTGTATTGCGGTCACGCGCAACTTGCTCGACCTCCCAGCGCTCGCACCGCTGGTATTTATAGGGTCCGACGCGCAGGGGGTGGAGGATGCCCACCTCGATCCACTGGTACGTCATGGTCCGTTGAATGCCCAGCATATCCGCGGCCTGTTCAATGGTCAGCAGTTCGGAGGGAGGGGTGAGTCGCAATCGGACCTCGTGTAACAGCGAGGAGATCGGGTCCAGCTCGAAGCATTCGGGGATCAGAAACGTCGTGGTAGAACGCGGTGAGTACGCCGGCACGAAAAGATACTGGTACACATATTGCACCTGCTCGCGCAGGATCTTGCGCTCCCGCTCTGGATACGTTTCCGCCTCCGGATCTTCGGTAACCCGGACCAGGCGCTCCAGAACCTCGGCCAGGTGACCCTGGCGCAACTCGAGCGTGGTGAGCGAAAACGGCTGTGGGCGGCGCGATAGCTCGCGCCCCTCGTCTTCGTAATGCTGTGCCACGCGCCGCAACAGGGTATCAATGGCCTGGCGGTGGTCGCTCGTAATAGGTGCCTCGTTGGAAGCCGAGTGCTCTTCCACGAATCGTTCTCCTCTACGCAGGCGCGTGTTCGACTCTCTTCTGCCGCCCGCGCTTGTGTCTCCCATACGTGAACAGGGCCGAGATGTCTGACACGCAAGGCTGGCGGATCGACTGGTGTCAGACGCGCCCGCCCGATTCCCTTTTCTTGTATTACATGATATGGCCGGTGAAGGCGCCAGAAAAGCGCTGAGCTCCCGCCCTTTGTTCGTTTTTCTCTCTTTTGTTTTTCTCAGATGTGGCACACGCGAGATGTCAGACAAAGGAGGGCGGTCCCACGATAATGTGAGGGGCGAGTATACACGCCCATACGGAACGCTTATTCCAGCTTGTCCGCAGACGCGGCGCTTTTGCCGGTCCAGGCGCGCTCCTGTTCGCGCGCGAGGTGCAGTGTGAAATAGGGCTCAAGGGAACCGGAAGGAACACCCGGCCGATAATCGTAGACCAGGTGCAGCTCACCCGCATAACCCGGAAGAGAAAAGATGGCGAAGAGCACCTGCCGATCCCGCCTTCCCGCGTGGGGAGACGTACACACAGCGGGTGCCCTCTGGGAAATCCGTCGCAATGGTGGGGAAGTCAGGCGCAGCATATTCGTCGTAGATCATTCCCCCTCGAAACCTGCAGACGCTTCCACCTCGGCTCACCCGGAGGCAGAATGCCTCCGGCTCCACGCGCCTTTCCCACACGCCGTGATAATGAGTGCAGCACCTGTTCGGTGTTTTCTTCGACGATGAGCATGCGATGCCCCATAGCTGTCTAGGCCAGCGCAACCCCGGACGTGGTGGGCCGGCGGCCTCCTCCTTTCCTGCTCGCTCAGACCGCGCGCTGCAAAGTGGAGGAGATTGTCGCGCTTCGCTCTCGAACTTTACAGGGCAATCCGGTAGAGTAATTCATATAGTCATACGCCGACCTTCGTGGACTGGGCGCGGGGAGTGTACCGATCCAGGAGTGCTATCACGTCCGCGGGGCGAATCGGCGGCACGAGAACGGTCACGGCCCGTGTGGGGTCGGTTGCGCGGTAGAGTCTCGCGCAGGGGAGTGCTGGTTGGAGAGGCGAACCGGAAGAAGGTTCGCGGCAGGCCTCCAGGACGAGGGTCGAGGTGAACAGGTCGGGGAGCGCAAGAGCTGCCGCGCTAGCCTGGCGTGCAAGGACGAGGAGGAACAGGCCCGCCCCATGGCCTCGTGCGAGCAGCATATGCAATGCCTGGTGCGCGCGCGCTGGAAGCGAACTCTCCTCGCTCAGTTCCAGGACGCCCAGCCAGGGTGGGGAGAAGACCCTCGTTTCTTCTCGATGCATGAGCGTTCCTTCGAGGCACCAGATGGCCTCGATCAGCCCTTGCGCGCTGCTGCACGTGATCACCGTCTGGGCGTAATCTTGCAGGAGCCTGGTGAGCTTCTGATCTCCCGGTTGTTCCAGGAGGGCCAGGCGAAGCCCGCTCCTCCCACACTTGCTCAAGAGCTGCGCGAGCCACGCGAGAACCTGGCGCTTCTGTGCGTCGGAAGACTGGGCGAGGATCAGGAGCGGTGCTGCCTCCGGGAGCGCAGTCGTGAGGATTTCGCCATGCTCCGTCGTGCCGAGGCTCATGGCGAGCGCTTGATCATGTGCGGTCAGCCATAAGCGGGACAGGTCTGGATGGGAGGGTTCGTAAGACATGCTACTCTTCCTTTATGGTCATGTGCTGCCTCCGGATGAGGCGGAGCACGAGGTTCGTTCCAGGTAATGCACTTGAAAGGCCTGCCTGGCGCGGAAAATGCGCATCCTGGTGGCCGACACGGACAAGTGCAGCGCTCGCGCGATCTCGCGATACGAGTAGGACCCGCAGAGGAGCAGGACAACACGGTAGTGATCCGGCAGATCGTGCAGTGTGTCCTCGACTTGCTCTCGGATATCGAGGCGCGAAAGCTCTATCGTGGCTTGTACATCGATGACATTCGTATCGAGGCTCTCGAACGGCTGCAGCGAGTAGATCGACCGCCGTCGCTGCTTGCGGAACAGGTCCTTGATCGTGTTGGCCGCGATGCGGTAGAGCCAGGCACGCAGGTTTCCACTGTCGCCGACGGATGACCAGGCACGCCAGGCCTTGAGATAAGTCTCCTGGAGGATATCTCCGGCCTGGTCGGGATCGCGGAGCCAGCGGTAGGCAAACTGATAGAGTTCCGGCTGGTATTGCAGGATCAGCTGCTCGAACGAGGCAGCTCGCTCGCTGTCTGGTCGCTGGGCATTCATGCCCGCCGCTCTCTTTTGTCGTATACTCGGCATCGCGCTTCTCCCCATTCACGCCGCTCAGGTGCTCTCATGCCCATCGAGCGATTCCGTGTGTACCTCCTGGTCGCCATTTGCCCCCCACCTCGCGATAAACGCTGAGGGCGAGAGGGAAGATGTCCCATTCTCCCGCTCGGACACTCGCGTCATCGAGGGGCTCACGCGAACCGGAGCCAGCTCTTCTCTTTCCACCAGGACAAGCGTCTGGGCCGCCACCTGGCCGTCAGGTGCCAGTCTCGCTCGCGCACGCACCGGCTCTGCGGCGTAGTCGGTGGCCGTCGTCGCATCCTCGCCATTATCAGCCCCGACGAAGCGGTAGACCGGAGTGAGTGCGCAGCACAGCGCCAGGTTGACGACGAGCGCCGCGACCGCTGCATAGACTGGAATGGTCACGCCAAGCAAAGAGATGGGGAAGACCGATGACTGGAAGTGAAGCGCCAGCATCAACGCTGTCCCCACTATCATTCCTGCTCCCCAACCAATGGCGAGCGCCTTGCGGTGAAACCAGGTCGTGTAAAGAGCGAGAAAGACCGTCGGCAGCGTCTGGACGATCCAGATGTTACTGAGGAGCTGCAGATTGATGGCCAGCTCCGTCGGGAAGAACAGGATGAAGGCCAGGGCGCCCACTTTCACCAGGAGCGAGACGGTCTTGGCTACCTTCGCCTCCTCGTGGTCGCTACACGTCGGCCGCCAGAATTCGCGATAGATGTTGCGCGTGAAGAGATTCGCCGCTGCAATGGACATAATGGCCGCCGGGGCCAGCGCACCGATGCAGATGGCCGCGAAGGCGATGCCCGCGAACCATCCTGGAAACATTTGCGCGAACAAGGCGGGCAGCGCGCTGTTCGTCTGGTAGGCAGCTGTCCCGTGAATTCCCGCCGCCACCGCCATGTAGCCGAGCAGGCCGATCAAGCCGATCAGCACGGTGTACGCGGGAAGCAGAGCGGCGTTGCGGCGGACGACGTTGCGGCTGTTCGTCGAGAGCATGCCGGTCAGGGTGTGAGGGTAGAGAAACAGGGCCAGGGCCGATCCAATCACGAGCGTGCTGTACTCGCTGTACTGAGAAGGGGAGAGCAGGAGCTTCGTTTTTGGAACGGAACTGAAGATGTGTCCGAACCCCCCAAGCCGGCCAGGGATGGTGAGGAAGGCGACGATGACCACTAACCAGATCAGCACGTCTTTGACGACCGCGATAAGCGCAGGCGCGCGCAGGCCGGAGACATACGTGTACCCCGAAAGCCCCAGGAAGGCGATCAGGAGCGCCGCCTCTACGGGCAGCCCGAGCGCGGACAGAATAATCTGGATGCCGAGCATCTGAAGCGCGATGTAGGGCATCGTTGCCAGTATTCCTGTCAGCGCGACGGCGAGCGCCAGGCCGCGGCTGTCGAAGCGCTCACGCACGAAGTCCGCCGGCGTGACGTAGCCGCGATGACGGGCCACCGTCCAGAACCGGGGCAGGATGAGGAACACCATCGGGTAGATGAGCGTCAGGTAGGGCACCGCAAAGAACCCCAACGCTCCCGCGCTGAAGATCAGTCCGGGCACGGCCATAAAGGAGTAGGCCGTGTAGATATCGCCGCCCAGCAGGAACCATGAGACAATGGTGCCAAAACGCCGCCCGGCGATACCCCATTCCTGCAAGCGCGTCAGGTCTCCTGGCGTCCACCGCGCCGCCCAGAAGCCGAGGCTCGAGACGCCGAGGAGAACGAGGGTGAAAATGAGAACCATCGGCCAGTTCATAGGGTGCCTCCCTTCTCCAGCGCCTCGTCTGCGTGCAACCAGTACACCACCGCCGTGAGCAGGGCGGTGATCAGGACCATTGCGAGCTGGAACCAATAAAAGAACGGTACTCCGACCAGCTCCGGCTGATCGAAATTATAGAAGCCCGGCCAGAGCAGCACCACATACGGAACCAGGAGGAGCAAGAGTGCTATCTCTCGTCGCGGTCGTTGTCGTACAGGTAGTATCATCGTTTGTGCCCTTTCATTGCATAGTGATCGCGGTTACCCGGTTGTGCCCCCTCGATTGCCTGGCCGTGGCCGAATCTCTCAGGCCGAGTCGTTCGAGGGTCGGAGGATCAATCGTGACGCCCGCCAGGTCTGCGGCGGTGATCCCGCTGAACTCGTCGGGGGTGGCCTGCACGCGGGAGAGGTCGGCACCGCGAAAGACCGTCTTGGTGAAGACGACACCAATGAGCAGCGCCCCTTGCAGGTTGGCCCCGGTGAGGTCGGTCATGCGCAGGTCAGCGGATCTGAAGATGGCGTTACTCGCGTTGGCCCCCACAAGAACGGCCTTGGACAGGTCTGCTCCCGAGAGGTCTGCTCCGGAGAGGTTCGCTCCGTGCAAGCGCACCCGCGACAGATCGGCTGAACTGAGCGTGGCCCGCTGGAGGAAGGCCCGCTGGAAATTGGCTCCGTTGCAGTTGGCGGCCTGGAGGTGGGCTTTGATCAGGTTGGCCCCGTGCAAGTCCGCCTCACCCATGTAGGCGCCCGTGAGGTCTGCCCCGGAGAGATTGGCCAGTCCCAGGAGCGTGTTCGCGAGCGTGGCCTTTGTGAGGTTGGCCCCGCTGAGATTGGCTCCCGACAGGATGGCCCCGCTGAGATTGGCCCGCGAGAGGTCCGCGCCGACCAGGATCGCCCCTTTCAGGTTGGCTTTGCGCAGGTCGGCTCTGCTCAAGTTGGCGGAACTGAGATTGGCACCCGCGAGATTGCCGCGGGCGAGATCGGCCCGCGAAAGGTCGGTGCCGATCAGATTCGCCTCGACGAGCAATATCTTCACGAGATTGGCGCCGCTGAGGTTCACGCCCCCCAGCTCCGTACTACGCAAGTCTGCCCCCGAGAGATTCGCCCCCAGCAGCGCTGCCCCGATCAGGTTCACTCCGATCATGTGCGCTTTGGAGAGGTTCGTGCCAGAAAGGTTTGCTTCGCGTAAGTTGGCCCCACGCATGTAGGCCCCGCACATGTAGGCGTCTGAGAGGTCTGCTTCGGAAAAGTCCGCCTCCCGCAAGTTCCCGCCGGAAAGGTCGCGATCGCGCAGGTCTGTTCTGCGCAGATCTGCGCCGTCCAGCATCGGGACACGTCCGACCTGCTGCGCCATGGCGATCTCGACCAGCGCCTCCTCCCGAGGCAATAGATACATTTGCTGCTGTAACATAGTCTCGTATCCTCATCGTTGATTTCTACACACCTGTCGCACTCATTGCAGGGAAGCGCGCATCCTTTCCGCTTCGACCAGTCGCCAGCGACTTACGTGCCTGTTCTCCGCGTCCGCGCGACCCGGGGTCGGGTTGACCTCACCGCTTCGCGCAGGCTCATGGTGAGGGCCCGGTCTCTTCAAAGAGATAGCGGCAGGTTCCCCAGGTACTCAACCAGTTTCTTGCCTCCGCTTCTCGATGGCGGCCGGAAGCCGCCCCGGTAATTTGCCCGTCGCAGAACTGGATCCACCCTTCCTCAGCGGTGACGCCGCTTCCGCGTCGCATCGTGAGCCTCCCCGTCCTCCGTTGCTGTTGCAGCGCCCTGATCAGGTCGATCGCACGCGAGGCCTGTTGCTCTTGCAGTCGAGGACCAGTGGCCGGGGAGCTCGACTCCGTTCGCCGAACCGTTTCTGTCACCTCTGGCTCACGGCTTGACCTGGGAGGGGTCCTCTGGGACGCCTCGAACGGAGTTCGTCCCCCAGGCGCGTTGACCGCGCGAGATCTGGGCCACCACGAGGGTCGCCATCGCCTATCGACGGATCGGACCTCTTCCGTTGGCCTGGCAGTTCCTCCTCGGTGATCAGTCGCACGTCCAGGGTCTGTCTCCGAGATCGTCGCCTCGACGACCAGCCCGGCCCGCTCGGCTTCCTGCCCGTTGAATGTGGAGGAGGATCCGTTCGCGCCCGAGCTTGTGGTATACAGCTGATTGAGGAGCGCCTGCATGGTGCCCAGCGTTTGTCGTAGCAGGGTGAGCGTGGGGGGGTCGAGTCGGGCGAACCCCTCCAGGACGTCGGCCAGCGTTCCCTCCATCCCATGAGCGAGTTGGGCGAGGGCGGGGCACTCCATCAGGGACGCGGTCCTGCCGATGGTGTGTGCGTGGCTATACATCATCTCAAGCGCCTCTCCATCGAAGGGAGCCGCCTCTAAGCGGAGAAGAGCCTGTTCCACCAGGGGGACAGAGCTCGTCATCGTCTCCATAAGTGCATCTCCGTTTTGATCTGATGCGCTAAAGGTATTGCGCATGGCCTAGCTCACCTCTGCATTCACAATCGGACCAGGCGGGTGCTGCCCACTCCCCGTCCGAGACGGCTATCGTGCCTTACCGTCTGCCAGACTGCTGCGGGTCGGGCAGTTCTCTGTGATTCGTTTCCTCTTCGATGAGCGGGACGTTGGGCAGCTGGATCGACGCCACAAAGGTGCGCAAATGCTCCGAGAGGGAGGCGAGGTTTTGGACGGCCGAAGCCGCGTCTTGCCTGCGCGTGTGCGCTCGGGCCATCTCCTCGACGAGCAGCGTCATGTCTTCGGCCAGGGCTTTGGAGTCGACAGCTTTCTCCTCTGCCTCTTGCGCGAACTGCGTCATGATATGCGCCTGCTGGCTCAGTTCGAGGGCGAGCGCCGAGAACTCCCGCCCGGCCTGTGCCACGAGGCGTGCGCCGCAGGAAGCTTCCAGGGTACTCGCGGCACAGGCGCTCGCCGCCTCCAACGACGCCTGCTGGAGCTTTTTGCAAAGGCCGTCGAGCTTCGCGCAGACCGTTCGCGCGCGCTCTCCGATGAGTCCGAGGTCCTCGGCTACACCCGCCGTTTTCTGCCCTTGCTCTCCCGAAAAGGCTTCGAGGAGTTGCGCATTCTGTGTCAGCAGGCCGAGGTGCTCGATGATGTCGGAGAGCGCCTGTATACCCTCACCGATGTCTGAGCTGAGCCCCTGGAGGGTGGAGACCGCCTTCCCGGTTTCCTGCACGCTGGCCTGCACGCTGGCCATACCCTCGATGGCCTGGTAGACGGCGCCCTTCCCTGATTGAACACTTCCCAGAGCGCCTTCGGCGGCCTCTCGACCGAGCTGCACATTACGCGTCACCTGCTGTGCGAACACAGCCATATCCTCGACCGAGCCTGCCACCACCCCTAACTGCCGCAGGTGTTCAACAGATTCCTCGCCGAGCAGCTCGGCTCGGCTTTGGACCTGGCGCGTCGTCGTCGTGGCGGTCACCGCCGCGAGGTGGATTTCCCTGGTCACCTGCGCCAGGGCCTCGACCAGGTAGGCGAACGAGTCGGCGAGCATGCCCAGGGCCTCTGCCGTTACCCCCGCCTCGAGCGGGAAGCTGCTAGGCGTCAGTCGGCCCACCTCGTGGAGTAATCGTTCCACCTGGACCTGCAGCGCCGAAAGCTGGTAGTCTTGCTGGCTCTTCACCTCTTCTTCTTGCTCCAGGTCAGAGAGACCCTGACTGTCGAGCAACGTGTTCAACGCCATCGCCAGCAACGCGAAGTCGTCGTCGCCAGCGACCTGCGCGCGCACCGTGCGGTTTCCTCCCGCGTAGTCGCGGCACACATCCACGAGTGCCAGGAACTGGTTTCTGGTCCTCTGCTGTACGGTACGGTGAATGAGCAGTGTCGCGACAATCACGGCGATGATTCCACCCAGCATGAGCAACACCAGCAGGGTGGCTGCGCCGCCTCCCAGCAGCGCAGCCGCGACGATCCCCAGCAGGAGGAGCGCGAGGATGGGTGCGATGGTCGTCGCTCCCATCGCGAGCTGGATGAACAATTTGACAGTCTCGTCTCGGTTCGTTGTGCTGGTACCCATCAATCGGGTCCTCCTCTCCTATGCACTATGACCTCGTATCTCATGATTCCCCCTCCCTCGCGAAGTTTCCCAGACCGCCTGGAAGTGCCACGTCCGCCGCCCCAGAGAGCGGTCCGGAGGATATGGCCGAGGATGCTGGGGGCGAGGCCGCGCGCTCCACTCGCGCTGCAGTCGCCCCGCGTCCCCCTCCATCTGCTCCCTGCAGAATGGCGCTGATCGCGGAAAGCGCCAGCCCTTCATCGATGACGTACTTGATGGCCAGGGGATCGGGGGTGGTTGGCCCCAGTGAGAGGTATCCCACCACGCGCTCCTTCGCCAGGGTCACGCGTCGATAGATCCCCTTGCTGCGGCTATCCGTCCAGGTCGATGCCCCCGGCATCCGACCCAGGGTGTCTCCGATAGCCACGAGCGAGAGCTTGCCGATCGAGGTAGTGACCCACGAAGCTCCCAGAGGGGGTCGGGATGTTCCCTCCCGACCGACAAGTCTTGCGGCTGCAACGGCCCCCTGCTGTTCTGCATCGGCCCACTGGCTGCGCACCGCAGCGCGGCCCAGAAGTCGGTCGGGCAGCGCCGCGACGGAGCCCGCAGCGTAGATGTCGGCCTCGCTCGTGCGCAGCCAGTCGTCCACCAGAAACCCTTCGTCAGGCTCAACGCGCAGGGGGCGGTCGCTCTGCTCGGCCAGGGCGATGTTCGGCAGCGTTCCGAGGCACGTGATCACGAGCTGGGCTGCAATGACCTGGTCGCGGGAAGTGACGACGCCCGATACCGCCCCGACACGTCCGAGAATCTCGGCAACCTCGGTTTCGGTCAGAATCTTGACCCCTGCCTGGCGCACCCGATCCAGGACGAGCGCGCTGGCCGTTCCATCGAGATAATCGGGCAGGCAGGTTGGCGAACGCATCAGCCAGGTGATGCGCAGGCGGTGGTGCAGGACGGCCATGACCGTCTCCAGCCCGTGGATGCCTCCGCCCACCACCACGACGTCACTCGCTTCGGCCAGTCTCCTGCGCAGGTCGAAATAGTCTGTGAGGGAGTAGGCCGTTGTCACGCCATCGAAATCGCTTCCTGGCAGCGTCCCCGGAAGTTCTCTGGAGCGCCGACCGGTGGCGAGCAGCAAGCTGTCGTAGCTGATGCTTCGCCCGCCGATCAGCTGAACGCGTTTCTCTCGCGTTGCGATCTGCTCGACCGTTGCTCTGAGTACCGCGATCTGTTGTATGCGCTCCATGTCGGGTGGAATGGCCACCAGCTGCTCGCGTCCGAGCCTGCCCATGAGGAACTGCTTGAGCGCGGGATAGTAAATAGTGGGATGGTTTTGCGCCGACACAATGGCGATACTCGCCTGTGGGGTCATTCGGTGAGCTTCCCTGGCCGCGGTCATCCCAGCAATTCCGAAGCCGACGATCACCACGTCGGCCCGGTCTACCGGCCCGCCATCTCGTCCAGACTTCATGCTTCCGTTTTGACTTCCGATCATGGCTCTCTCAGCCTCTGCTTCGACGCGCACGCGCGCCGTGTTTTCCTACGTCCGGGTCACGCTCAGCCGCGAAAAGGCGACCACTGCGCCCGGCCCACCGACGATGATCCCGATCATGCCACTGTGATAGGAAGCGTCTCCTACCTGGCCTACACGCTTTCCGTTGAGCAGCAGGGTGAACGTCTGCTGCTCCTCGACGACGCTAAAGGTATTGCTGCTGTCCCGGCCACCGTGGAATTCCTGGCCTATGGGATGCTGCCACAACAGGCTCCATTCGGAGGCGGGTCCGGCTTGCCTTTCGACGAACGTCAGGGCGTCGTACTTATAGAATCGATAGGCGCCTGCGCCACCGAAGGTCGCCTCGAAGCTGTAGCAGGCTTGCGGAGACCCCTCCTCGTCCTGGCTGTTACAGCGAAAGAGGATGCCAAAGAAGGTTGCGGAGTCGATTCCGCTGACCGCCCGTGCTGTTATCGAGTAGGTGATAGGTGACTGCCACAGCGGGGTTGCCAGGACGGCGGACGTGCCCTCCAGGCTCGCACTGCTGATACGGTAGCCGTCCTGGGTGAAGGTATAGACAGACGCGGGGACCGTTGGCCACCACTGGCTATGCGATGCTCTGGTCAGCGGGTCGGAGAACAGCGTGGCCTGTCCGGGAAGCGCTCCTGCATGAGGCTTTCTCGCGTCGGGCTTTTGCTGTACAGACAGTGATCCCCACAGCAGGCTGCCCGCTACCACGACCACCAGGAGGCAAGCCGCGCAGACAGCAAGGAACCGGGTCCCTCTCCTTCGTCCCCACCGAAAGCCGCGCCTTCTGATCGGCCAGGGCAGCTTCGCAATCCTGTGCAGGTCCACCCGTGGGAGCAACGCCCCCCTGTCCGCCGGGAGTGGGAACGCTGGTGTGTTCTGCCGTCGATCATCTTTGCTACGGATAGGAACGGCTGTTGCCGCTCTCTCTCTTGGAACGGGCGTCTCCTGCCTCTCCTCGGTGACAGCGGTGAGAACCTGGCTCAGGCCGGTGTTCGCACTGCCTGATCCTCGCTCGTCGGCTTCCTCGGAGTCTTCCCTGCCGGCAAGGGCCCGCAGAGCTTCTGCGTCCGGGGCGCTCTTCTGAGCATCGAGCAGGGTAGGGGGAAGGGGTGGAGCGGCATGCAAGAGCGCAGTGGGAGTCAGGGATGCGGTTGCTGCTGCCAGTCCATGTCCTGGCTCGCCCACGGTCCGTTTTTCAGGCGGAGCAGCAAGTAACGCCGGCACCTCCTGGGGGAGCGAGGGCGCGCTCGCCTGTGCGGAAGCCTGAGCGAGAGTCTGGTGATCGGTGATCGCCAGGCGGAACGCCGAGGCCAGCTCCTCGATTCGCGTAAACCGGTGCGAGGGCTCGCGTGCAAGGGCGCGTACGATCACCAGGGCACACGCGTCACGCACATCGTGCCGCACCTCCTGCGGTGATGGTGGTGGCTGTTGCAGTTGCTGCATCAGCAGTTCGCTCGCTGATGTCCCGGAATAGGGTGTTGTCCCTGTGAGCAACTCGAAGAGGAGCGCGCCCAGAGCGTAGAGGTCGGTGCGCTCGTCCACTCTTCCACCGAGAAGTTGTTCGGGTGCCCGGTAGGCGGAGACCCTGGCGGCCTGCGCGACGTTCCCTGTCTGCCGTATCGGAGGGCGCAGTGCCAGTCCCTGGCCAAAATCAGTGAGGACGAGCGTCCCTCCTCTCCTCAGAAGAATGTTGCGTGGAGTGATATTGCCATGCAGGATTCCACGCGCGTGCGCGTAGGTGAGCGCGGAGGCTACTTGATCAAGATAGTCGGCGGCGACCTGCGGCGCGACAGGTCCCCCTCTGCTCATTACCCCCTCGAGTGATTCGAGACCGAGGTAGGGCATGACGAGATAGCCCAACCCGTCCTGCACGCCGTATTCGATCACGGGCAGGATGTGGGGGTGGGCGAGGGTGGCCGCGCGAGACGCCGCTCGTCGGAACCTGGCCAGAAACGACGCCATCTCGTTCGGCTCGAGTGGTGAAGCGGGAGGCGCAACCACCTTCACCGCAACCTGCTCCCGCAGCTCGGCGTGATCTGCCAGAAAAACGGCCCCGGTACTCCCTTGCCCCAGCAACTGCACGATGGCGCAGGGGCCCAGTTCCGTTCCGATCAATGAGTGGCTATCCATCTCGATCCGTTCTCCTCCTTCGCTCGGCTCTCTCGGCGAACGTCTTAGCCGTGTGGAAACATGTTATCGAATCTGCGCCGCCGCCACAGCGCGGTCGGCGTGGCTGGGACCGGCAGAAGCTCAGAAAGCGCGTTTTCGATTCGCGAGCGAAGTGAACTGAGCCCTCCGGAGGGGACAGGCTCGGGTACCTGTACGAGCATACGCCCTCCAAGCGCCTCGCCGTATGATGGGCGAGGCATTCCCTCCAGGACGGTGAAGAGTGCCCCCATCTGCTCCTCGTTTGTGCCTCCGTGGGCACGTCCTGGCTCACCCCTGCCTCCATTTCCGGCTGGTTCCAGCTTGATGGTCCTGCGCGCGACCGATTGACCTGCATCCGCTCTCGGCTTCGCCTGGACCGAGGGCTGTACCCGCAGCGACGTGCGAGTTTGCCGCAATCCCGCCAATCCGAGGCTCTCGGCCTCGTCTCTCTCCACCGCGGAGGAGGTGGCAAGCGTTTCTCGTGTGCTGGAGCGTTCTGTGTCCCAGTGGTGACCTTGCCCGGACGCCGCTGTCTCTACTCCTGGAACACCGCTCTGGGTGCGTGCCATCGTCACAATGCTGAATGGGCGTCTCGTCAAGACGCGCATGCATGCGCTGGCCAGGTCGCGGGGACTTTGAAACCGCTGACCTGGATCGCGTTTCAGCGCCTGGTGGATGACCAGCTCCAGGGCGAGCGGCACCTCCGGGCAGAGGGCGTGCAGTGAGGGAAGACGGGATCTTACATGCTGGAGGGCCGTCTCCAGGTAGCTGTCGGTATGAAATGGTGGCTGCCCACTGAGCATCTCGAAGAGCAGGATGCCCAGGGCGTAGACATCTGCGCGCGCCGAGGGCGGGCTTCCCTGGACGACCTCGGGCGCCAGGTACTCGGCAGGCGCAAAAAAACCACCGGCAAGCGCCTTGAGATGTGCCTGCGGTTCCCCCGTGGTATCCTCGACGCCCTGCATCTCCAGCAGCTGCGCCAGGCCGAATCCCGTCACCTGCACGAACAGCTCTTCCCGTAAGAGGATGCGTGCGGGAGAGAGCCCACGGTGCAGGATGTCGTGACTGTGCGCATATTCCAGGGTTTCCGCGACGCGGTCGACGACAGCAGCGGCGTAGGCCAGGGAGCAGCGCCCATGCAACCGTAGCTCGTCGGCCAGTGTTTTCCCCGCCTCAATATCTGGCAGCAGCAGATAGGGATCATCGGACTGTTGCCCCCATCCCTCGACCGGAAAAATATGCGGGTGCCTGAGATCGGCGAGCCGCGCTGCGCAGCGGTCGAAACGCGCGAGGAACCGCTCTCTGCCTCTCTCGGAGAGATGCTCAGGGAGTGTGATGACCATGAGCACGTGCGTCTGCGCGTCCCCACGTTTGCGTACACGATAGATCGATGTGAGTGATCCTCGACCAAGCTCTTCTTCGATGGTATAGCCGCCGAAACGCTGCCCGCGAAGATATTCGGTTCTCCTCGGTTCCATCGTTGCATTTCTCCTTGCGCGATTCCCCGGTTGTTGCGCCAGGCCCCGACCCTTGCCCGCGGGCCAGAATCAGCCGCCTGCCGCATCCACCCAGAAGACGCTCTATGCACGTTGACCGCCAGCAGTAATTGTAGGATAAATAGAAATAATTTGCAAATAATACGTATTAATAAGAGATTAACATGTGTTAGTTATACTAGAGTTTTCTAACATATATTAGCGAATATCCTTATATGTATTAGTTTTAGCGTGCAGGAAGTACCTCAAGCCGCCAGGGAAAGGGCCGAAGCGGCATGCTATACCCTTGCCAGGTGCCTCTCAAGCCCAGAGAAACGTGACACCCGGACCGGGAGAAAACTGGACATCCGTTACCTGTGTCGGGTTTGCTCCCCAATTCATCGTGCTCGCGATCACATCGCCAGAAGAGAGGACCTGCTCGACGACCGCAACATGACCAAGCCCATACGCTCCCTGGACCCATGGCTGCAGATCGATGATCGATCCGGCAACGGGGCTGCTTGAAACGTGCCAACCGAACTGGTATGCACGATCCGTCCACTGCCAGGCATTCGATTGCGTCGTCCAGGGGGCGTAGATGCCGTGCAGCTCGTGGTAGCGCTCGTTCGCCCACCAGGTACACTGAGGGTATGGGAAAAGATTGGTGCTTCCCTGGTTTGTGGTGGAACTTGTCTGCCCCGGAATGCAGATCGTCTGATTGGCGTAGATGAGGCTGGGATTCGCCAGGTGATTGTAGCTGGCGAGCTGCTGCCAGGTTGTATTGTATCGAGCGGCAATGCCGCCGAGCGTATCTCCGCTGACCACGGTGTAGGCCCGGTCGGAGGCAGCGCAAGGGGCTGCCGCCCCTGCGTAGTGGGTCCAGACTGCGGCGGACGTAAGGAGCAGGAGCAGCACCCCTGCGACCCAGGCGTGTGCAAGGAGGGTGCGCGTGCGTGGATCCTCTTTGAGGTGTTGCCAGAACCATGAGCGTTTCATAAGGCTTTCTCTTTCCATTCGTGTTGCGGCAGCGCGTATGCTGTGAGCTGCCCGGAATTATCGACAACGATCAGTTGCCCGCTCACCGCGATTGGGCTTTGCCAGTGGAGGGTCCCGATGGCCCTCCGGACGAGGCCTGGGCGCTGCTCCATACTCCCTGTCCCCGTCGTCGGAGCGAGCGCGTGAATGGCGAGGTTTCCCTGCTCGAAGACGAGGCCATCGGCGACAAAGGGCGAGCTGCCGGTAATCGTGTTGGAGTATGCCAGCGTGAGTGAGCTTTTCCCCGCAGTGCTGGTGGTTACCTTGTAGGCGGAGAAGCCGCAGCCCGTTGCGACGAAGACCCAGGTGGTTCCCTGATCGTCAACCCACACTGCCGGTTGTGTGAGGACCTGGCAGGCGGGTGTCAGGCGAATCTGTTGAAGCTCACCGCCGAGGTGGTTCGGTCCCCCTTTTCCAGAGAGATTCTGGCGGTTGAGCAGACGCAGCATCATGTCCAGGCTTTCCTGGACCAGCATGAGGGGAGTGGTACTCCCTTTTTGTGCCGGGAGCAGCGCGGGCGTGGCGAGGCCTCGGTCTTGGTCCCCTGTCTGGAGCGTTGCCTCGGTAGCCGGGGTATAGGAGTCGATGAGCCGGGCCGCATCGGGTGAGAGTTCCAGGACGCTATCGCCGTAGTTGTGGCCCCCCGTACTTGCATCGAACGCTCCGTTGCCGGTAGAGACGAAGATGTTGTGCGGCGGGGCTGGATCGATCACTGCACCTGCCCGCGCCCAGATTCCTGCCTGTGCGGCGGGGTAGGCAGAAGCCTGGAGCAGCATCGTGGGATTGGAACACAGAGCGTTGAAGACGGTCGCTTTGCCGCTCTGGAGATTGATCGCCACTACGTGCCCGATGTAGTGTCCCCCGTCTCCTGTGTATCCGCTCTCCGTCGCGTACAGGTACCCGTTTCCGATGTTGAGTGCGGAGGACCCCTTCTCGACCATCGTCATCAAGGTCACAGGCACTGGCCAGCCGCCAGTGGTAATCTGCTGGCCGGTGCCGCTTGCGTACTTGTGGATCTTGCCATCCAGGCCGTAACCGTACACGTACTGGCCTATCGGGTCGATGGCCGGAGAGGATGTGGTGATCTTTGGACCTGTGGTTGTCGCCTGCCAGACCAGCTGCCCGGTGGTCGCGTCGAAGGCAAGGAGGCTGCCGGTCGTCGTCGCGTACAGCAGCGTTTTCATCCCCGACGCCGTCATGATCCCTGCGAGTTCGACCGGGGAGCTATCTACCACCGCAGGGAGTTTTTGCTGGCACAGACGGGCGAGCATCCCGACGGTGGCAGGCGTGATCACGGTTTCGGCGGCGTTCACCCCACTGCGCGACCTGCCGAAGTCTTTGGCCGACCACGCGACCGTACCACTTCCAGTTGGGCAGGGTGTCCCGCCAGGAGTAGGGGCATGGCGATGGAGTGGGCGTGCCTGTAACCGGTGTCTGGGTCATGCTCGCCGTTGCGCTGGGAGCAGCCTGGGTAGGAGTGGCGGTCCCGATCACGGGGACGGTCGGACTGGCAGGCATCGTAGACGTGCTGGTCGGTGTCATTGGAAGCTGAGGGGTGGGACAGGGAGGGCACGGAGTCACCGTCATGGTTGGCGTCACCCCGACGGTCGCCGAGGGCGTTGTCGCGGCGGTGGTTGTTGGTGTCAAAGTTCCGGTCGCGGTTGGCGTGGTACCGGCGGTCGGGGTTGCGGTCGTACCTGGCGTGAGGGTTCCGGCTGTTGCCGTGACGCCTGGTGTCCCTGTTCCTGTCGGTGGAGACATCGTTGGGACAGGGGTGCCACACGGGAGACGGTCTGCCTGAACCATCGCCATCATTGCGATGAGCTGCGCCCTCGGCTGGACAGGATGAACGCCGATCATATCGAGGGCACCACCACCCGCACCGCTCGCCGCAGCCACCTGGGCGGCGAGCGCGACTCCGTCCTGGCCCATGGCGGTAAGCGCTGCAGCCGTGAACGGGGCGATGAATGCCGGGTCGGAGACGTATGCGGAGGGCGTGCCGCTGAGCTGGGCGTTCCACGCTGTAATGGCGATGGGAAGCGCGGTGCCAAGATCCTGCTGCGTGAGTGCCTGCGCGTCCTGCACCGTCTGGGTTACATTGAGAGCTTGCGCCAGGCAGGCGTCCTGCGCGAGCTGCGCGCAAGGAAACCAGTGGTAGGAGAGCGCGTCGGGCAGCGTATTCGCTGCCTTCGCTCCCTGGAGGAACGCGTCGATATAGGCATGGTTCTCGACTTGAGTGGCTGGCCCTATCAGTGTGAGCGCCAGAGGGGAGGTTGCGGCCCGCAGTTGCGGAACCAGCGCTTTCCACTGTGCCAGGTAGGTCGCGACCGGGACCCCTGCCGCGTCAGGGGAGAGGCCCACCTCGAACATCGAGCAACCACGCTGCGTGGCCAGCTTCACCAGGTGAACGTCGAATGCCACATTCGCCGGGTTGGTGATCGTCCCCAGACAGGCTGCTCCCGCGTTGGCGATCGTCTGTAGCCGCAGGTTGATCATGGCATCACTGGCGTTGTCGGGGAAATCGGTCCGGATCACCGTGACACCCGCGCTTTTGAGCAGTTGTTGTACTGCAGGCGAGGTCTCGATGTTCGGCGAAACGCCCTCCTGCCCAAGGTCTGTTGTGCCGAAGAGGTACGACGAAACCGGCGTCCCCGCCTGCATCCAGCGCTGTTGGCCGGGCAGTGTGAGCGCTTGTAGTCCAGCCGCCTCTCCGCGTTGCGAACGGAGCTGTACGATGGCAAAGGCCCCCGATGTCGCTATCAGGATCAGGCACATGGCCAGGAGCGCAATGGCTCGAGGCGCTTGGAGACGCTCTACGAGAGGACGAATTCGTGTGTATTGCATTGCTGTATCCTTCCTTCGTGTAAGGGCACCAGGCGAACCTTCATATCTTGTATCCGGCGCCGCGGCATCCTTGATTCTCTGCTGATCGCCGCGCCCCCACCTGACACCGTCCGCGTCATGTGGGACGGGTCGATTCAATGCCCGAGTGTGAGCGGGGATGGCCGCTGGTAGTAGCATCTTGGAGGCGTTCGGGAATGCTGTCGCTGCCCGAGAAGCACACGCCTCCACTCATCGATGGCCACGGCCAGGGCGACTCCCACCTCTCCGATGAGCCAGGTTACCACCAGGAGAGCGACCAGGTTGAAGAGGAGCTCTCCCAGAAACAGTGTCCAGGCCTCGGGCTGTCCGGCCTCTACCGCAGTGAATACGAGGGCTACCAGCAGGCTGGCGTTGCGCAGCGGATGGAGGAGCGAGGCCAGGAGCCGGGACAGCCTCCACAACTCCCAGTCCCATGAAAACAAGAACACTCGCTCGGATCGCCTCCAGACCTGGCGCTCCCACGGCCTCGGCCTCCTATTTGACGCTCGTGCTATCGGGTACGTGTGCTGTCGAGAAAACACGTGTGTTGCTCCTTTCCTGTTCTCAAGGTTGATCAGGGATGGGGAACGTCTGACTGCCGTCTTGCCATGCGGAGACCTCCCAGCCGATCCCTCCCACGACGCTGTTGACGCCGAAAGGAACAGCAATCATCAGCACCACGATGGTATGCTCGTCTGTATAGGAGGACCCGTCTCGCTGCTGGTGATACTGCTGGTAGGTGACGCTCAACCACGCGAAAAACGACTGCCTCCATTGTTTGGCCTTGATCACCTGGGTCTTCGCGCTCTCGATGGATGCCACCCAGACTGATT
>WNFX01003073.1_pt1 | contig 19716 bp, 18 predicted proteins | sample 5400111 | NCBI WGS metagenome assembly WNFX01 (sample SAMN13153363, study PRJNA577476) | soil metagenome | isolation source: 40 cm soil or saprolite under grassland replicate 1 | place: USA:California | collected 2016-06-15 | reverse complement strand
TACCGCTGTTAACGCTTGCGCCGGGGAATTATTATTGGCCCCAGATCAAAAGGCAATGAACGGATCGGTGAATATGACCCGAACAGGGACATTATCGACTCGTTCGGGCAATTGCGGTTTGGCGGAACTTGTTTTATCCTCGTAAACAATCACCGCCGCTCCAGAATTATCCTCAAGCGCCCCGAGGCCAACACCAAGCACTCCTGGTTTAGACATCAACTCGTGACGGTTTTGCTCCAACACCTTGCCTGCGTGATCGACCGCTTGTTGTGGAAGTTCCAATCCCTGCCCTCCGGTTGGTTGCGCGACTGTACTCGTGCAAGTCCCACCAACAAAACTGACCGAGTGTCCAAGCGCAGTTCCGACCTTATTCAGAACCTCGCCGATGGGATTAGCGATCGTGGAGGAACTGCTTCCTGCAAAGAGAAGTCCCACCGACTGGTGACAGCTACTGCTGGTTACAACGAGAGATCCTGAATCGCCGCCTGCGCTGAAGCCGCTGCCATTGATGACGATCTGATTCGTGTAACTGATGACATATTTTTTACCTTGGCCGCAACGGATCTGATACTGCACGTTCACGCTGGTATTGATCGACCCGATCGTTCCCGTGGTCGTTCCTGTGGTGCGCCCACTTTTTTCCACCGCCAAACCTACTGTCGGAGCCTTAACCACGCTGCTGATGGTCCCAATGCCCTGGATGAAACCGGTGGTATCCATCAGGCTGTCCCGCAGCAGTGCGATCGCAGCGTCGACATTTGACCCGAGTTTTGGAGCAGCAGTAAAATCTGCGACGATCGTGGCCGGTTGGCAGCCGTTGTCGATTAAACCGGGCTGCGAAATATCTTCACCAGGAGCTGCCTTATCTTGGCGCGCTAAAATATGATTGTTGCTGAGGATGTACTTGCTGGTGCCATTGGTAAGTAACGATCCGAGCGTGCCGCCACAGCAGAATGCACTGCTGATGTCGTTGACGTTGCTGCCCGACACACCCAAATGCGTATTTCTGCTTTGATAAAGATTCGCAGCTTGCGTCAGCAGCGGGAATGTGCAGACGAAAGCGACCGTGAGAATTGATACGAGCGAAGAGATTTTGGGGTTAATCATAGTGAGCTCCAGTGTTCGGCCTTCTACCATAAAAGCCGGTAAAAGCCACCGATTTTTTTGGCCGCTTGTTACGCGCCAGCGTTGAACTGTTGTACCGCTGCCCCCTCCTGAAGAAGCAAATCGAGCTTATTGAGATCGATCGGCTTGACGAGGTGATGCTTGAATCCGGCCTCCTGGCTTCTACGGATATCGTTCTCCATTCCAAAACCGGTAAGGGCAATTCCGAGAACGGGTCGCTCGGACCGCAACGTTTGCATCAGGTCGATGCCGCTACCGTCGGGCAAAGCGAGATCGCTAATGAGCACATCAAATTCCTCAGTCGCGCTTAGATCGACGGCGGATTGAAAATTTAGCGCCGATTGCACATGATAACCGCGCCGACGAAGTAAATTCGTAAGCGATCGGTTCGAATCTTCGTGATCTTCGACAAGGAGAATGCGCATCGGCTGGCGTTCCGGCAGCTTGGGTAAAGCCGCAGGGACAATTTGCGCCTCCGCTTTTTCACAGGTCGGAAAAACTAACGTGAACGTCGAGCCCTTGTCCCTGCCGACGCTTTGCGCGGTGATTGTTCCTTCATGCGCTTCAACAAGGGTTTTGCTAATCGCAAGTCCGAGACCCAGCCCACCCATTCGAGAACGGCCGCCTTGTTCGAACGCGTCGAAAATTTTCGGCAGTGCTTCCGCCTCAATCCCCAGGCCGGTATCAGTGATTTCGACACGCAGTTGTCCGCTGGAATCATTGCTGGTGGCAATAATGATTTGGCCATTGCTCGGTGTAAACTTCACCGCGTTGTTTATCAGATTCCAAAAGATCTGCTGCAATCGGGCGGGGTCTGCTCGCATATGCACCTTTTGTGCGCCGAGGTTAAGCGAGCGCGTTAGATGCTTGCGATCGATTTCCAGCTGACAGATCTCCAGCGCATTTTGCAGCAGAGTATGCGTATCAACGACTTCAAAATTGAGTTGCACCTTGCCTTTGCTAATGCGCGTCAGATCGAGCAGATCATCAATGAGCCGCGCCTCCAACTCCACGTTCCGGTGGATCATTCGCAGTGATTCGCGAATATTCTCCGGCACGGCGTCCTCATTTTCGAGTGTGAGGGTTGACGCAAGCACCGGGGTAAGGGGGGTGCGCAACTCATGACTGAGCGCGGCGAGAAATTGATCTTTCGCGAGATTGGAGCGCGCTTTTTCCGCCAGCTCAACGTTTGTCTTCTGCAACTCTTCCTGACGATTCTGGAGCTCCGCCGCAAGCGATTGCGATTGCTTAAGCAGGTTTTCCGTCCGGGTGTTTGCTTCGATGGTATGGAGGACAATGCCGATGCTCTCCGCTAACTCATCGAGAAACGCCTGGTGCGTCGAGTTGAAGCGTTCGAGCGACGAAAGTTCCAGGACCGCTTTGACCTCGCCTTCGAAGAGAATCGGCAGGACAACGATATTCGCAGGGCGCGACTCCCCCAGACCGGAGCTCACCTTTACGTAACCGTAGGGCACATCGGTCAGGAGAATGCGTTGTTTTTCCAGCGCCGCTTGCCCAACCAGACCCTCACCGAATTTGAAGCGATTCTTTGCGCCTCTCCGCTCGCGGTGCGCGTAGCTCACCAGGAGCTTAAGTTCAGGCTCTTTATTCGAGTTGTCGATGATATAAAACACGCCGTGTTGCGCGGTAACTACCGGGGCGAGCTCTGATAAGATCAATTTACCAACTGTCAGAAGGTCTCGTTGTCCCTGTAGCATGCGGGTGAACTTTGCCAGATTCGTCTTGAGCCAGTTTTGCTCCTCATTCCGCAATGTGGTGTCTTTCAAATTGCGGATCATTTCATTGATGTTGTCTTTAACGAACGCAACCTCGCCTTGCGCTTCCACCTGGATTGAACGGGTCAGATCGCCTTCCGTGACCGCCGTCGCAACGTCGGCGATGGCGCGAAGCTGGGTAGTCAGATTTGCTGCCAGCCGGTTGACGTTATCGGTCAAATCTCGCCATGTCCCCGCGGCGCCGGGCACGTTCGCCTGCCCGCCCAGTTTTCCTTCCACGCCCACTTCGCGCGCCACGGTGGTCACCTGATCGGCGAACGTCGCGAGCGTATCGATCATGTTGTTGATCGTCTCGGCGAGCTCGGCAATTTCGCCCTTCGCTTCAAGGAAAAGTTTGCGCTTCAAATCGCCATTTGCGACGGCCGTCACCACTTTGGCGATGCCACGCACCTGATCGGTCAGATTCGACGCCATAAAGTTGACGTTGTCCGTTAGATCTTTCCACGTGCCCGAAACGCCCTTCACCACCGCCTGGCCACCGAGCTTGCCTTCCATGCCGACTTCATGCGCCACGCGCGTGACTTCATCGGCAAACGACGACAGCTGGTCCACCATCGTGTTGACCGTATTCTTCAATTCGAGAATTTCGCCTTTAACGTCCACGGTGATCTTCTTAGACAGATCGCCCGTGGCCACCGCCGTCGTCACGGCGGCAATGTTGCGCACTTGTGTCGTAAGATTCGACGCCATGAAATTGACCGAATCGGTCAAGTCCTTCCACGTGCCGGCAACGCCTCTCACATCGGCCTGGCCACCGAGTTTACCCTCGGTGCCGACCTCGCGGGCGACGCGCGTCACTTCCGCCGCGAACGACGAAAGCTGATCGACCATCGTGTTGATGGTGTTCTTCAGGACCAAAATCTCGCCTCTGACATCCACTGTGATTTTTTTGGACAAATCGCCCTTGGCCACAGCGGCGATCACCGCGTCGATGTTGCGCACCTGACTCGTCAGGTTGCCTGCCATCAGATTCACGTTGTCAGTCAGGTCCTTCCACGTGCCGGCGACACCTTTCACGTTGGCCTGACCGCCGAGCTTGCCCTCAGTGCCGACTTCACGCGCCACCCGCGTTACCTCTGACGCAAACGAGCGCAGCTGGTCCACCATCGTATTAATCGTGTCCTTGAGCTGGAGAATTTCGCCCTGCACATCGACAGTGATCTTTTTGGACAAGTCGCCACTGGCCACTGCCGTCGTCACATCGGCAATGTTGCGCACTTGTCCTGTGAGATTGGACGCCATCGAGTTCACCGAGTCAGTCAGGTCCTTCCACGTTCCAGCGACACCTTGGACAGCAGCTTGGCCACCGAGTTTTCCTTCCGTACCGACTTCGCGTGCCACACGCGTCACTTCCGATGCGAAAGATGAAAGCTGGTCCACCATGGTGTTGATGACGTTTTTGATTTGTAGAATCTCGCCACGCACGTCCACAGTGATTTTTTGGGTCAAGTCACCGCTGGCAATAGCGGTCGCCACGTTCGACATGTCGCGCAGTTGCACCGTGAGATTGGACGCCATGAGGTTGACCTTGTCCGTTAAGTCTTTCCACGTGCCGGCAACGCCTCTCACATCGGCCTGACCGCCGAGTTTCCCTTCCGTGCCGACCTCGCGCGCCACGCGCGTGACTTCTGCCGCGAACGACGAAAGCTGATCAACCATCGTATTGATGGTGTTTTTCAGTTCCAGAATTTCGCCTTTGACCTTGACCGTGATTTTCTTCGAGAGATCACCATTGGCCACAGCCGTTGTCACCGTCGCGATGTTGCGGACTTGCGAGGTGAGGTTGGACGCCATCGAGTTCACCGAGTCGGTCAAATCTTTCCACGTCCCCGAAACCCCTTCGACTTTCGCCTGACCGCCGAGAATACCTTCCGTGCCTACCTCGCGCGCCACCCGTGTCACTTCCGACGCGAACGAACGAAGCTGATCCACCATCCTGTTGATGGTGTCCTTCAATTCGAGGAGTTCGCCGCGGACGTCCACCGTGATTTTCTTCGCAAGGTCACCGTTCGCTACCGCGGTTGTCACTGCCGCGATGTTGCGAACCTGCGAAGTGAGATTCGACGCCATGAGGTTCACGTTGTCGGTCAAATCTTTCCAAGTTCCGGAGACGCCCTTGACTTTTGCCTGGCCGCCGAGCTTGCCTTCCGTGCCCACTTGGCGCGCCACGCGGGTTACCTCGGAGGCAAAAGCGCCAAGCTGCCCGACCATCGCATTTACAGTTTTGGCCGTGTGCAAAAACTCCCCCTTCAATGGGCGGCCTTCGATCTGAGTTGCCATCGTTTCGGATAAATCTCCTTTCGCGACGGCGCCAATCACCCGCGCCATTTCGCTCATTGGATGAACCAGGTCCCCGATCAAAACGTTGACGCATCTGATGACATCGGCCCAAGAGTCGGACACGTCACCGAGCGACGCCCGCTGTCTGATCCGGCCTTCTTTTCCAACTACATGCACAATCCGCTCCAATTCCTTCGCCATGCGCTGATTGGTTCTGATTACGTTATTAAATGTATCCGCGATCTTGCCCGCCACGCCGGTCCAGTCGTCCGGCAGTCGCGCTGAAAAATCACCGCGTTTGAACGCCATCAAAGCTGCGAGCAGTTGCCTCGTATCAAGTTCGCTTCCGTTCGGGCGCGGTCGATTTGTTCGTTGCGCCTTTTTAATGAGAGGAGCTTTGTTCATAAAAGTGGGGTGGTTAGAGAAATCAGCTTCTCTTCGCTGTCGCGAATCCGACGCGTGAGATCGAAAGAGATCATATAGCAGCGCCGCAATGTAATCGCTTAATCAATCGCACTAAGCTGTATTTTCTCCAACAAACTGACACGCAACCGGCTTTGTTGCGCGAAAAAGCCGCCTATCGCCAAATTCCCGCGCGAGGATGCCTTGAACTAGATGGTCGCGCCCTGCTGTCAAGAAGGAAGCAGCCCGCGCAGGCTGCGCAATCGGAAGCCGAAAAAGATTGCCAGAATGCCGAAGACGATTGCGTATGACGCGATGAGCCAAAGCAGAGCCAGCGCACCCGGAGCCGGATTCCAGAGAAGCAGCACGGCGAAAATAATTGATAACAGCCCCATCAGGATAAGGAGCCACTCGCCCTTAATCTCCTTGCGCAGTTTGATTGCCAACGCAATCTCAGTCGCTCCGATCATCAGCGCCCAAGCCGCGATGTAAATGATCAGTGCTAGCGCGGTTATTCCAGGCGCACGGAACGTAAGAAGTCCGACGATAATCCCAAGAATTCCGATGACCAGATGAAAACCCCAATCTGGATCAGAAGCGCGACCCGCGGTCGCGCCTACAACGCGAAATACGCCGTCCACCAGCACCCACGCTCCAAAAAATATCACCAGCGTCGCGAGCGTCAGACCCGGATACGCGAACGCCATAAGGCCGAAGATAATTCCACAGATGCCTCTAACAACCGGCACCCACCAATTGCGTTTCAAAGCTTCGATCATCATTTCTTCTTTCTAGCGCGCCCCACAATCTCTGAAAAGCACAAAATTGCGATTTATCCAAGGGCAAGCCGCGTTTAGCCTTTAGCCCTGATCATTCAGTCGTTCACCAAGATAGGCTCGAAAGTCAGGCGCGCTTGCCTTGCGGAGAACATGCCTGATCCAAGCTTCACGCTCGAATGACTGGAGGCGTAAATCCCACACGCACACCGATGAATCACAGCTTTTTCCAGGAATAAGGGCATTCGGATCGCCAGACCTCGAAAGGAATACCCGATGAAACAGCTCGTTCTCGTTTCCCCAGTAATCCACAAACACGACGCACGCATCTCTGCCGTCGTGCGCACCAACAAATCCAACCTTGTAATTGTTCCGGGCAGCATGGCGCAATTCTTCTGTTGCGATCCGTTTTGCTGCTTCAAGAAGTTTTGGTCGCGGTAAGTCCCGCCGCCAGGCGATCCCGTAAAGCTTCATCCGCCAGGCATCGATTGTTAAGAGCTCGATGAATCGAAAGGAGCGTGCTTCGTAAGCTTCCACGGTTCTAAAATAGTGCTAGCTGCTGGCTTGTCCGCCGGAATGACGCGGTCGAAAGCTTAGGACGCTCACTGATTCCGGCCCGCCGACAGCCGACTTCGAAAAGCGATGCGATCTGCTCTGCGAAAATGCCTTCGCCTGTCATGCGCTTGTGCCACTGCGAATTATTCAGACGATCTCCACGCATATGTCGGATTCGCCCTAGGACCTTTTCTTTTCGATCGGGAAAATGTCCGTCGAGCCAATGCTCGAATAACGGCGCCACTGCCCACGGCAGCCGAATGATTGTGTAACCGGCAAATTGCGCGCCCGCTTCCGCGCACGCTTCCAGGATCTTTGGACCTTCGTGATCAGTCAATCCGGGAATGATCGGCGCAACCATGACGCCAACTGGAATCTTAGCCGCACGAAGTTGCCGGATCGTGTCGAGCCGCGCTTCGGGTGAAGAAGTTCGCGGTTCCAGCACGCGTTGCAAATTCGGATCGAGTGACGTAACGGAAATATTCACCGCAACTGCTTTGCAATCTGCAAGCTCGCGCAAAAGATCGACATCTCGCGTAACTAGGCGATTTTTTGTAATAACCGCGACCGGATTACGAAATTTTGCGAGCACTTCGAGGCAACCACGTGTGATGCGCAATTTTCTCTCAACCGGCTGGTATGGATCCGTCACGCCGCTCATGACGAGCGTCTGCGGCTGCCAGCGCGGCGATTCCAGCTCCGCTCGCAACAGTTGCGGCGCATTCGTTTTCACCATGATCTTACTCTCGAAATCGAGTCCGGCGGAGAAGCCCAGATACTCGTGCGTCGGTCGCGCGTAGCAATAAATACATCCGTGCTCACAACCGCGATATGGATTCACGCTCGTCTCGAAACCAACATCAGGACTGTTATTGCGCGTGATGATCGATTTTGTGTCGTCGCGAAAGTATTCCGTTCGGCGGCGCGGCCGTTCCTCGTTAGGGTCGAGCTGAAGGAGATCAGCGTCGCAAAGATCGACATGGAGTTTCTCGAATCGGTTTGCTGGATTCCATGAAGCGCCTCGCCCGCGGGTGGCTGGCAAGGGCGGCGGCGTTTCATCGACGATTGGCACAAACTTCTTTTTCGCAGTCTTAGTCCCGTTGCTCAGGCCTTTAAGTTCACATGAACATAGTCGGCAGTCGAGCACATTTTGCGGGAAGCGCACGCGCCCTCGCGTGCTGCGATTGGTGGCCTCGCCAATCGCCCTGAACCCGATCCACTGGCCCCAAGCGAGCACCTTGACATAAGCGCACGCTTATCGAAGGTGCTAACCCACTTTATCGGACGAGTTCCTGTGTTCTTCAAACTCAAACGTCCACCAGCTGCAAAACTGGATTTCATCATCGCCGGCGCGCAAAAAGCTGGAACCAGCGCGTTGGCCGATCTTCTCGACGGGCATCCAAAAATCAAGATGCCGCACAAAGACGAGTTGCACCGTACCATTCAGCCAGCTCGCCATTTTTTTGATGACGAAGAGCGGTTTGCCCGAACGGAGATTGATTACACGTCTCTGCAGAGGGGCTGTGCGCGCAAAGGCAAAGCGACTCTGCTCGGCTCCTGCACTCCAATTTACATCTATTGGAGACCCGCCATGGAGCGAATCTGGAACTACAACAATCAGCTCAAGCTTCTGATCCTGTTGCGGAATCCAGCGGATCGCGCTTTCTCCCACTGGAACATGCAGCGAGATCGCGGCCTGGAGAATCTCGATTTCCTAGCGGCGGTGCAGGAGGAAAAAAATCGCGCCCGGCAAGCTGTGCCCTTCCAACTGCGCAAATTCTCTTATGTGGACCGCGGTTTTTACGCAGAACAAATAGAGCGGGTATTCCGATATTTTCCTCGTGAGCAGGTCCATGCGATAAAGTTTGAACACTTTCGCCGTAACGCACGCCAAGCGCTCGATTCGGTCTGCAATTCTCTCGGCGTCGAGCCGCTGAAGAATCTAAACAACGTCGAAACCGGTTCGACGCCTTATGCGCGCAAGATGACCAGCAGCGAAAGGCAATATCTTGTCGATCTTTACAGGAGCGATGTCGAGCGGCTCGAGAAACTTCTCGGCTGGGATTGCTCCGACTGGAAAAAGTGTGATCACTGCCGCCCTTGCTCGCGGGGGCCCTGATGGCAAAATAACCGGCGCACATTTTTGTCGCCGGAGGGGTGGCAGAGCGGTTAATTGCGCCGGTCTTGAAAACCGGAAGGCCGAAAGGCCTCGTGAGTTCGAATCTCACCCCCTCCGCATCTAATTTTCGATTCTTGATTGCCGATTTGCGATTTGTCGCAAAAGAAAATGCGCCACTAGAAGCGCGCAGAGAATTCCGAGAATTGCGGCGCACACAACATCGGACAAATAGTGCGCGCCGCTATACATCCGCGACAGTCCGATCGAGATTGGAATTGGGATACAGGCGAGGCCAATTCGCCAGCTTGCGAAAAACAAAACGCCAAAAAAGGCGACGGATGCTGCAACATGACCGGACGGGAACGAGTGATATTTGGTGCTGAAGCGCGACCAGTACAAAACCTCTTCCATCTTCACTGACGGACGCGCACGGGCTGTTGCGATTTTGATGCCACGTCCAACAAGGCCGGCCAGCGCGAGAGCAATCAACATCGACAAAAAGACGCGCGTCCATTTTTTATTGCCGCACCGCCAGGCAATTCCGGTGAGAACGAGACCCAGCGCGAAATGTTCCGGCCAATCGCCGAGCCGGCTCACATTATGCATAAGATGAAGCAGCGCGCGATTCTGATGGTGTGCGACGAAGTCGCGCACAGCTGCGTCGAAATAGAACGCTGCCCCGATGGCAATCGCCGCTATCGCGACGCCGGTAAACCAATAGAAAACTGAGCTGCGCTTCACAAATGAGTTCCCGCCAGATTTGCCGGGCGCTATTTTGAGTCCGCACTTGAAATCCGCAATACGCAAATACGCGCTTCTCTTCGCCGGCTGCGTGCTGTTTCACATCACCGGGACATGGAGTTTGCCGTTGATCGATCGCGACGAGCCGCGCTTCGCCGAAGCGTCACGCGAGATGACCGAGCACGGCGATTACGTCGTTCCCTACTTCAACAATCAGCGCCGTCTCGACAAGCCTCCTCTCACCTACTGGGCGCAGACGGCAAGTTACCGCATCTTTGGCGAAAACGATTTCGCCGCGCGTTCTCCGTCGGCTCTGGCGGCGGCTCTGACTGCGTTATTGATCTTTGCGTGGGGCCGCCGAATCGGTGGAGAGAAACTCGGCTGGTGGGCGGCAATTATTTTCACGCTATCGCTGCAGACATTCGTTCATGCAAAAGCCGCAGTCGCTGATATGTGGCTCGTTCTATTCGTCACGCTTGCGCACCGGAGCGGATACGAATTAATGCAATTCCCAACGCTCAACGCTCGGGGCTCAACGCTCAATTCAGAGGAAATAAATCAAACATCAAACATCAAACATCAAACCTCTCTTTGGTGGTGGACCTTTTATTTGTCGCTCGTGCTTGGTTTCCTGGCCAAAGGCCCAATCGCTTGGATACCGCTGCTTACTGTTGGATCGACAATTCTCTTTGCGCGTGACGTGCCACTTGCTCGCCAGTTCAAATTCGTGCGCGGAATTTTGCTTGTGCTCGCGGTCGTTGCGCTCTGGGGAGTTCCGGCGCTGACTCGAACGTATGGAGAATTTTTCTTCGTCGGAATTGGCCGGAACGTCGTCGGTCGCTCATTTGCAACGATGGAAGGGCACGGCCCGAGTTCATTTGGGATGTATCTATTGCTCCTGCCGTTTTATTTTATCACGGTCTTTGTCACTTTTTTTCCGTGGTCGATCAAGATTCCCTATTTGACGACGAGGTTGTGGCAACGCCGGGACAAGATCGACAATTACCTTCTCGCAGGCGTCGTCATCATTTTCGCCATCTTCACGTTCGTTACGACGAAACTACCGCATTATACGTTACCCGCATTTCCATTGCTCGCGCTGCTGTTCGCTCGCGGATTGCTTGCCAGAAACGCAACGATATTTTTAAGGAACTGCGCCGCCGTATCGGCTGCGGCATATCTGGTCATCGCGCTCGTTGTTCCGCCGCTCGTCGCCCGAACTTTTCCCGCGTATCAGCTGTTCCACCAATCACGGGCGTATTTGCAGCCGAATATGCAATTTGGCTCCGTTCAATTCGATGAGCCGAGCCTTGTCTGGTACTTTCGGGGCAGCGTTCGAGGTTTTCTCGCGCCACTGAATAGACGCAGCATAGCCGAGTTCATGGCGGCACCGGGGCCGCGATTTGTAATCGTGCCGAGTTCATTGTCCGCGATGCTGTTCGCCGATCACCCTGAAAACTGGAAATTTTTCTCGACACGCGGCTTTAACATTGCGAATGGCAAACTTGTCGATCTGACGCTCGCGCTGAAACCAGAGTAAACGCATTGACTCTGAAAGCTCCCGCGAGTTGACGATTTAGTGATGTAACGATGTAACGTTGCAACAATTCCCATGATCACGTTTCTCGATGGCAGACTTGTCGGCGCGTTGCCTACGCAGGCGATTATTGACGTCAGCGGCGTCGGCTACGAAGTCTTCATTCCGCTCTCGAGCTACGATAAACTGCCTGCCGTCGGCGAACCTATTCGTATTCTTACTCATTTGGCCGTTCGCGAAGACGCTCATGTGCTTTACGGATTCATGACCGCCGCCGAACGCGACCTTTTCCGATTGCTAGTTAACAATGTCAGCGGCATCGGACCGAAACTCGCGCTCGCAGTCTTGAGCGGAATGAGCGTGAACAATTTCAAAGCTGCTGTTGTAAATTCTGATGTCCCGGTGATTGCGAAAATCAGCGGGCTGGGGAGAAAGACGGCTGAGCGAATCGTTCTCGAATTGAAAGATAAACTCGGCGTCGCTGCGGCTTGGGAAGCAGCCAGCGCCGTCCACGCGCCGACGCCCGAGCAGAAGCAGGCCAATGAAGCCGTGCTCGCGCTGATTGCGCTCGGATACAAACAAGTCGAAGCGCACAAAGCCGTGCGCGAGATTCAGGAGAAAGGCGAAGCCAAATCGGCGGAAGAACTCGTCAGACTCGCACTCAAGCGCATGGCCGCGGGAAGATGATGGATGTTTGATGGATGATGTTCGATGGTCGATGTGTACCTCAGGGATCGCGCCACATTGAAATCAAACCTCGAACTTCAAACTTCAAACCTCCCAGGCGTCACCGAGAGCGAAAGGCTCGAAGCCATCCGTTCAGCATTTCCCAAGGAAGGGCTATTAGCGGAAAAGGAGTGGCTGCTTTCGCCCGATGCTTTCCCGATCGAGAGGAAATTTCTGGCCGAACTCGAACAGCTCGGGCATCGGCTGCGAGTTTTTCAACGCGCCTGCAATCAGCTTTATCAACTGAGCGTCAAAGGCAAGCAACCATCGTGGGTCGCGCGCTATTTGGACGCAGGCAAACCGGCGGAGCTGATTGAATTTTCGCGCCGGAAAGAAATTCGCGACAATTTGCCACGAGTCATTCGGCCGGACCTCATTCTGACGGAAAGCGGCTACGTCATCGCTGAGATCGATTCGGTTCCCGGCGGGATCGGATTAACCGGGTGGCTGAATCAGACCTATTCGAGTTTCGATTCTCAAATTATCGGCGGCACGAACGGAATGCTCGATGGCTTTAGGTCCGTGCTGCCAGACGGTGGCGACATCGTAATCTCGCAAGAGGCGGCAACGTATCGGCCGGAGATGGAATGGATGGCGGCGCGATTAAAGCAAACATCAAACTCGCCACAGGACGAGTCCATCCGACTGGCGGACATCAAACATCAAACATCCGTATGGCGCGTTGTGCCGGCGGAAAATTACGAACCCCAGGATGGGCGCACCGTGTATCGCTTTTTCGAGCTGTTTGATCTGCCGAACATTCCCAAGATCGAAAACACCCTGCGTGCAAACGCCGAGGGACGGATCACGATCAGGCCGCCAATCAAACCCTACTTGGAAGAAAAGATGTGGTTTGCACTTTTCTGGATGCACCCGCTTCGCGAGTTCTGGCGACGCGAGCTCGGCGAGAAGTATTTCATTAAGCTGCGAGAAGCGATTCCCTATTCGTGGTTGCTCGACCCGACGCCGTTGCCACAGCATGCAGTCGTTCCACGTCTTGAAATCCAGAATTGGCGCGAAGCCGCGAAGTTCAGTCAAAAAGATCGCGAGCTTCTTTTGAAAGTGAGCGGGTTTTCGCCGCTCGGCTGGGGCAGCCGCGGCATTGCGCTCGGCAGCGATCTTCCGCACGCCGAATGGGAAAAGCGAATCGAGCACGCGCTCGCGACATTCGAATCATCACCAACGATTCTGCAGCGTTTTCACAAGGGCCGGCAGTTTGAGCACCGTTATTGGGAATCGAACTCAGGCGAACTAAGAACAATGAAAGGCCGGGTGCGTCTTTGTCCGTATTATTTCGTCGAAGGCGATCGCGTGAAATTACGCGGCGCCCTGGCCACAATTGCCCCGACAGACAAGAAATTTTTGCACGGGATGAGCGAGGCGATTCTGGTGCCGTCGCGAAGCGGTGACAAGTCCACCTTTAGAGACTGAGTTATCTCAAGCAATAGATGTGCTTCGGCCAATCTAATCAATCGCAGTCAATGTGGCGCATTGAAAATAGTCCAGTGCTTATTTTGAGGAGCGCACGCGCCTTCGCGTGCATTCGCGGCGCCCCCGGCGCGAGCCTCTCACAGCGTAACTGCCCTGTGGCCCTGAACCTTCCCAGCGAGGCGCGCGCGCTCCCCAGAGTTCGCGGCGATCAAAGCGCTTTGGTTAGACAAGACATCTTATTGCTTTTTCCGCGCGCACCAATGCAAAGCTAGCGCCGGTACAAGAAAGAAAAATACGAGCACGACCCGCAGCTCGATGAAGAACATCAAGACCAATCTTCCAAATTCCTTTTCGTCGATCTTAAAGAAGTGCGTCGCCCATGAGACGGCCGTGTTCCAAAGCAGTGTCGTCGCTGCAAAATAGAACAACGCGAATACGAGGCCGATGATGAACGCGGCGAAGAAGAAGTTCCGGAAGAAAATGATTTTTTCGCGTTCCATGCCGCGATTATTCACTTCAGCGAAGCTAGATCAATCACAAACCGGCCGCTCGAAATCAAACGGGGCCAACGGCCAAATGGCATTTTGTACTGCGTAGCCTTTAACGGGAATCATGATACCGGCAGATTTACGCGACCCGGTGCGACCGGCAAATGTTTTGAATCGAGCGCACTTTTAAACGTGCAAAAGTAACGTGATTCCCTCAAAAGAAGTCCATGACTATCACAAAAAATCTCGGAATGCTCTTGCTCGCGATCTATCTGATTCTTGTTGGAATCATGACGCTCGTTCACATCGCTATCCCCGTAATCGTGACTGGAATTTTAGCGCTTGTGGCAGGTATTTTGATTCTCATCGGTCGATAAACGAGGTAGCCGCAAAGCTCGGCCGGTTCAGGTGAACCGTCCCTACTACACCGCTGCATGCGTAGGTAGGGGCGATTGACTCCGAAAGCTTTCGCGAGTTGACCTCAATCGTTCCCACGAGGCATCACAGGATGCCGACAGCTCGCGAAATGAGCAAAACAACAATGCTCAGTGAAATGAAAATCTGGCACATCGTGAGACCTTTCGCCCAGCGAGCTAACACTGGCGCATCAGTGGGTCCGAAGGTGGAACTCGTGGTGAACGCAATAAAAAGGTAATCAACGAAACCTGGACGCCAGCCTTCCACGCTGAATCGTCCGCGCTCGATTTTCTCAATCTGCATCTGCGGAAACACAAAACTGCGGCTGCCAAATTCGCGGCGGTTGTCGCGCATGGTCGGGCCACCGCCATCAAGCCGCCAGTACCACAGGGCAAACACCAGCACGTTTGCGAGCCACAGTTCGGCACCTGAGAACAAGAGAGGAAGCGGGGCTTGTTTCTGACCGGGCAAAGTCCGGACCAGCAGTGCGACGGACCCAATTAACGCCAACGTGATGATTGCGTTGATTACGATGCCGAGCGCGTGGTTGAGGGAATGACGCCCCATGCGATGGGTCATGATGGTGGGGACGAGCATCACCGCGATTATCGCCGGCAGAAGCCACGTAGGACCGACCGTGAACCACGGCGGGAGCGCTGCATAAATGCAACCGACGGCGATTAGCGCCAGAAGCGCTTGCCAGCGCGGTTCTGGTTTATCGACGCGACCTGCCGAAGCGTTCATCACCTCGGCTATAACCAAAATCCGTGGCTCATGCGAGGCTCCACTTTCGCGCACTCCGGATTGCAAATCCCCGCACCTCAATTCTCCCTCTCGGAGGCGAGCAATTTACCGATGTTCCGAGCAAGAAGACTAGCCACAAATTTACACGGATGAAACACAGACAGAAATCTGTGTCGATCTGTGTTCATCTGTGGCTCATAGTCTTTGGATTGTGCGCGAACTTCTGATCACGCTTGCAATTCTTATCGCATGCATCACTGCGATATTGGCGTCATGGATTTTTGGTGGTCGCCAGCTCTCATTGTTCATCGATCGGTTCGGAACAGTTGAAATCGATTCAGCGAAAATAAACTCAATCGCTTACGAAGGCAGCGGAACTGGCGGCATCCTTATTGTTAATGATGCCGGATTAAGTCTCAATGAGACCGCACCGAATCTGTCTCCCAGCATGGGTTCGACAAAAGACAATCAATTTGCTCTGGCAAGCGGAGGAAAGGTTTTCGCTTTCGGCCGACTGGGCTCCGCCGCAGAAAGTGCCAGCGACCATCTCGCGACGACGACGCCCGCAGGGGACGACGCCTCCCTTGTAACGCGCCGCAGTATTGTTAGTTGGCCGACGCCATTCGATCTCAATTTCATGACCGGCCAGTCGCCATCATTGAAACGGCACATCTACTATCAGCTCCACTGGAAGAAATCTTCCGGCGCAACATTGGAAATGCTCTGGCGCTACGAGCAATATTTTTACGCACGCACGCGCTGGGGAACCGGCTTCATGACTCGGCAAGGTTCGACCGGCCTGATCCGGATCGACATCCGTCCTTGAGCCCAGTCGGCGACGAGGTTGTCTCTCTAGCAGTTCGCTGCATCATTTCTCCGTGCGAGTTTCGCGCAAATTCCAAAAACTGTTTTGCCTCGACGCAGCGCAAAGCCTCTGGGAACACGCTTGCCGGTGGACGCATCCGGTGAGTGCGCGGCGGATTCTCGCCACGATTGATCGGGCCGAATTAGAAAAGATCCGCGAACGTTATCCTTACCGGCCTAACGCGCGAAGGATCAACGCCTACGAAGACGCAGCCTACTGGATCGGCATCAATGTCAAGCATGTGCAGGACCTTTGGCTTGATCGCACGCCACCGCTTCAGATTCTCGATCTCGGCTGTGGCGCCGGTTATTTTCTTTACCTTTGCCGGCTCTTTGGTCATGAAGGACTCGGTCTCGACACGGATGAGGATCCGTTCTTCCGCGGCACAACCAAGCTCCTCGGCGTTCGCCGGGTGATTGCACGAATCACTCCGCAAACGCGGCTGCCGGATCTCGGAAAAAAATTCGACCTCGTCTCCGGACATCGCGTCTGTTTTCACCGGATCGCGCGGGACAAAAAAGGTGCACACGATTTCTCAAGCCTAATGGCCGGCTCCTGCTGGAATTCAATCCACGGCGGGATGGTTCTTCATTTTTTACTGAAGAACTGCGCACGTGTTTCTTGTCGCAAGGCGCGCGCATCTTTCGTCGAAAAGCGCTACTCGCAGCGGACCCAAACGAATGTCCGCGTTTTAAGCAGATTTGAATCCGGGGAGCGCATGCGCCCTCGCGTGCTGGCGATCGCGCCCTCGCGATCGCGAACTTTTCCTTGTAACGCAATTGCTAATGGAACGGGTGTTTCGGCGCGGCGCGGAAACGTACACGCGAGCCGCTCCCCAATCCAGTCGGTCGAATCGACAATCTCGCCTGACGCGGCTGTTCTTGGTCAGGCTCTACCGATTGTTAACCACTTGCGCCGCAGGTTTGCTCGTTTCAAGCTCTGCGCTCACCTTTTGGATTTGCGCGGCCTGCTCTTTGAGCTGCGCTGCGAGAACCTCCATCCCCTTCTGTTGCTGGGCAACAGTGGCCTTTAATTCGCTCTTTTAGAAACTCGTTGAGCAACATTGCGTTCACCGCGTCGTAGCGCACTGTGTAAATTTCACCGTTCTCATCTCGCACCACCAGATCCGGATTCACATTGGCTACTTCCTCAGCAATCAAACCAAATTGCGGCGTGGCTGTGGCATCGCCCTTGTAGTGAAACGTCACCGGCTTAAGCGCCAGAATGGATTCACTGGCCTTGTCCATCGGTTTAATCTCCTTCTTAAACCGACGCGAAGAGCTAGCCGTGCCGAGCTGGCCGGCAGAGTCGATGACGACATCTACAGCATTCGCAAATCCGGTCATCACCCCGCGGATGCCGGCGATAAAGGTCCTTGAATGGAATCCGGGAGTCCCAACGCGGATCGTGCTCTGGTCGAGAGTAAAGCCTGCGTTGCCTATATCGATGTTGCCACTACCCCCAATGTTGGAGCCAGCGTCAGAGCCCAAGGCTATGTTGAATTCGCCATCTGTGTTGTTATAGAGCGCTCGATACCCCGCGGCGGTGTTGTTCCTGCCGATTCGGTTGCTAAAGAGCGCTTGAGAACCGTCGGCCGTGTTTCGGTGGCCTCTCAAATTGAAGAGGTCTTCGGTATTGCTAAAAAGCACTCGAAAACCGGTGGCGGTATTGTCAACACCACCTTGATTGCTAGCGAGGGCTTGATAACCATTAGCCGTGTTTCGCGTACCCAGCGCGTCCTCATTTAGCGCTTAATACCCCACGGCCACGTTGCCGCTGGCGGTGTTGCCATGGAGCGCTTGGAAACCCATGGCTGTGTTGCCATTGCCTCCGATGTTGGATGCAAGGGCTCCCTGCCCCAAGGCCATGTTGAAGCTGCCTGTGGTGTTGCTGACAAGGGCATTTTCACCTACCGCCGTGTTATAGCTGCCGTTATTGTGCAACAGCGCCTGACCACCCACGGCCGTGTTATGACTGCCAGTGGTATCCGCCTTGAGCGAACTAAAGCCGAGAGCCGTGTTGAAGGTGCCAGAGCCAAGGCTTAGGAGAGCATTAACTCCCTCAGCGGTGTTGAAGCCCGAGTAGCCTCCATCCGGCGGCGGGCTCACTGCTTGTGCCCTTGGCAAGAACGCAAGACAGGCCAACACCATCGGAATGACGAGCAGGGTTGTTGTTTTGAGTTGGATCAATGAATTCATGGTTCTTCCTTTCCTTTTCTTCTCCCCGCTAAGTTGCTTTTTGAGATTGCGGGTCCGGAAGAGACGAAGAACCTAGCGGAGAAAAAGTCCTCCACCTGATTCAGATCCGTTTAATGACGTCCAGCTTTGAAAACATCTGGCCGTTTTGTCAACCTAAACGCACGAAAATCTTAAAGCCAAAGCTGCCTTTCGCAGAAAGCGCTGCCGCCGCGGATGGGGGCCTACCGATTCAAGCAGACCTAAAATTTCACCACAGAGAGCACTGAGAACGCAGAGAAAAACAATAAAATCTCGGTAGTGTTCTAATTAATTAGGATACTACCAAAATCGCTGGCCGCTGTGAACTCTGTGTCCTCTGTGGTTAGATTTCGGTTTTCCAATCGGAGCAATCCCAGCCGAGCAGTTGCTCCAGCTTCGCGATGTCTTCCGCGAACATTCCGTAAAGATGTTTTCTCTCCTCCGCCGTCATTTCGCGCTCGTACGGAACAATGTTTCTGTCCTTGTCGCGTGATGAAACCTTTGGCTCTAGACCCAGAAAACGAAAAATCGCATCTAGCGTTTCGGATTTTTTATCCCGGAATTCGTCGAGCTTAATGATTTTCACCTGCTCTGTTGGAAACAATTTGAAGACGCGCTCGATTTGCTCAGCATAAAACCCACGATCGACATACGAGTACCGCCGCGATTGCAACGGCGCTGCTTTGTTCGCTCGATTTTTTTCTTCTTTCACTGCGTCGAGGAAATTGAGCGGCTCGCGACCCTTGAAACGTTGCATGTTCCAATGCGCAAACGCGCGCTCGAGCGGGTTTCTTAGAATGATGAGCAATTTGATTTTCGGATTGTATTTCCAAATCCGTTCCATTGCCGGTTTCCAGTAAATGTAAATCGGCGTGCATTCGCCAGCGATTGTCGATGGAGAGATAGGCGGGAAGTGCTTATGCAGAAGCTCGTAATTCACCTCGCCAGAGAAGATTTCTTCGTCATCGAAGAAATGCATCTCCTGCTGGTCGCCCATGGTGATGTCTGGGTGTTTCGACAAAAAATAATGCAGCGCTGTCGTGCCGGATTTTTGCGCGCCCGCCAGAATAAAATCGAGCCGCTCTATTTTGCGCGGTTTTTGAGACATCGGTGCAACTTATAATAAAATGTGGGTGATTGGCGAGGGCGCGTGCGCTCCCCAGACCAATTAATGGCGAGCAGTTGTCGCGTTGCATCGAGCGTTCTATGATGCGCCCATGCCCAACGGATTTCGCAGGTTCTTTCTCGGCCCAGTTTTCGTTCTCGCCATTGCAATTGATGCGTCCGCCGTCGCTGACGAAGGGATGTGGCCTTTCAATGCACCGCCGTTGAAACAGCTGAAAGAAAAATATCAATTCGAGCCGACGCCGCAGTGGCTAGACCACTTGCAAAAAGCTAGCGTCCGTTTCAATTCCGGCGGCAGCGGTTCCTTCGTTTCCGCGAATGGGCTCGTGATCACGAATCATCATGTCGCCGCCGATTGTCTTCAGAAATTCGG
>WNFX01002218.1_pt1 | contig 19720 bp, 15 predicted proteins | sample 5400111 | NCBI WGS metagenome assembly WNFX01 (sample SAMN13153363, study PRJNA577476) | soil metagenome | isolation source: 40 cm soil or saprolite under grassland replicate 1 | place: USA:California | collected 2016-06-15 | reverse complement strand
AGACGAAACCGCCAGCCTGCTACCGGGCCCCCTGGCGGCTACCCGGACCGGACTCACACCGGCAAGCGACGACGAGCTTACGAACAAGCCATCAACCAAACATCTGATCAACCACCCATCCCTACTGGACGCACAGGAGACCCCTCATGACCACCACCGTGCGCGGACTCGCCGAACTCAAGACGCTCATCGGCCGGAATCTCGGCCACAGCCAGTGGTTCGAGATCGACCAGAGCCGGGTGGACGCCTTCGCCGCCGCAACCGACGACCGGCAATGGATCCACGTCGACCCCGAGCGGGCCAGGAGCGGCCCGTTCGGCGGCACCATCGCACACGGCTTCCTGACGCTGTCCCTGCTCATCCCCCTGTGGAGCGAGATGCTCACGGTCGACGGCGTCACGACCAGGGTGAACTACGGGCTGAACAAGGTCCGGTTCACCGTCCCCGTGCCGGTCGGCTCGAAGATCCGGACAGCGGCCAGCCTCGTGTCCGTCGAGGACATTCCCGGTAACGGCGTCCAGGCCATCATCGACTTCGTCGTCGAGCGCGACGGGTCCGAGAAGCCGTGCTGCGTCGCCCAGGCCGTCCACCGCTACTACGCCTGAGACGTGCCCGGCGGGATCGCCTGCCGCCGGCCTGGCTGTCAGTATCCGCAGGCGTCCTTCGCTACTTTGGCCGGGTTGCTGTCGGCGCTTCCCCAATCGGCTGCCTTCGCCTCGAACTTCTTGTACAGGTCGCCGTCCTTTGCGACCTCCACAAGGCCGCCGCCCTGGTCGGCCCACACCGGGTAGTCGGCGTGGCGGTACTCATTCAGGTACGCCGAGAGGACGTCCTTCAGGCCGCCCTGGTTGTTATACATCGAGTGGCTCCCGTACCCGACAAAGATGCGCGGGTACTCCAGGCCCCGGGCCGCGTGTCCACGGTCGGCGTTCCAGCTCTCCGCTGCGGCCCATGCCACCACGCGATGCTTCCCGTGGGCGCTCAGCAGCAACCGGTCCCGAGTCCAGTCGTTCCCGTTCCTCTTCCAGATCACTTCGATGTGCTCGAAGTCGTGTCGGTGCCCGGAGGGCCTGAAGCCGCTTGTGGCCTGGTAGATGGTGAAGGTCACCCGGATTTCATTCGGGTTGCACTTCTGGACCGTGTAGTACGTCGGGAACGGCGAGCCGTGCCTGGCGCAACCACCGTCACTGTTGGGCCAGTTCTGAACAGCGCCGCCGGCAACCGGGTTGCCGTTGCTGTCCAAGGCCGCCTCAGGCCAGCACGGATCATTTCTGTTGGCGCGCGCGAAGTTCCATTGCGGCACTGACTTCCGAACGAAGTCCTGAAGGGAGGCTGGCCCTTCTGGAAGCGGTTCGTTTGCCGACGCACTCGGAATGGCGGCGAAGGTCAGGCCTCCAGCTAGCGACACGGCCGCCAGCGACACCAGCCAAATGCGTCGAGATCGATGCGACACGGACGTTTCTCCTCGCGCTCAGGACTTGCGGGGCTCAATCACCACGTGCTCGTGCAGCTCGCGAAGCGCCCCGATCGCGAGGAGGTCGTTGAAGCAGAGGACCGCGTACGGCGGCGCGGTGCACGACCCGCTCCGACGTGGCGGCGCACCGGGCCGCAAGCGCGCTGCGGATCCGAGCCGGTGACCGTCGCCTGACCGTGCCGCTGGTTGACGGCACGGTCGGCATCGACGGTCAGCAGACCGCGGCCTTGCCCATCCACGACGGACGCGGGTACGAGCGGGACGCGCTCGGGTTCTTGTGGTCCGCCCACAGCTCGATCAGCGCGGACGTGACGCAACGACCGCGGATCGAGTACGACTTTGTCACGTACGCCGCGTTGCACTCGCTGTAGGTCTTGTACGGGTCCTGGGGCCAGTCGTTGGCCCGGTTGTCGAACTCGAGGTGCGCGCACACACCGTCGGTGGACGCATCCTTGAAGGTTGCCTTGTAGGTGACCCACTGGCTGCCGTCGATGGTGTTCTTGCCCCAGGTGATCGACGAGCTGCTGATCCGGGCCCGGACCTTGCCGCCACTGCTGTAGGTGAAGGCACCGAAGTTCTTGGTGTCGGTGACGTCGCCGTTGCTGGCATTCGCGACGAGCGTGGTGCCGGCGACCAGACCGCCGATGATGGCGAGACCGATGCCGACACGGCCGATAGCTTTCACGATCTTCTCCCCGTGTTGACGAAGCGCGAATCGTACGACGCGACATCGACCACGCGCAATCCGTCACCCCGACCCACCGATCACCGTGATATTTGGTGGCAGGTAGCCACTAGCCTCGATCGTTCGCGCCTGACGGGCTGCCGGTTGGGCTCCCAGCTCGGAATCGGCGTCGAAGCCGGCATTCCTCGGCAGGACGCCGTGGCCGGTCTACGGACCGGTCTGCCCGCCGTTCACCGGGGCGAGTGATCGACGCCTACCGTTCTTTGCCCGCCTTTCGTAACATCACCCGATGATCCGACTGCGGGCCGCGATCGCGACGGCCGTCACCCTGGCGCTGGCGGCCACTCCCGCCGTCGTTGCCGCGCCGGCCGCCCACGCGACCGAGGTCGTCTCCGACCCGACCCGGTACGTCGACCCCTTCATCGGCACGACGCGCGGCGGCAACACCTGGCCCGGCGCGACGCGGCCGTTCGGCATGATTGCGTGGAGCCCGACCAGCACGACGGGCGACCAGACCAGCACCGGCGCCGCCAATGGGTATGAGTACAACGTCACCCGGGTACGCGGGTTCAGCCTCACCCACGTCAACGGCGCCGGCTGCAACCCCGGGGCGGCCGGGGACGTGCCGATCATGCCGCACGTCGGGGCAGTCACCTCCTCGCCGACGGCCGACACCCGCGATGAGCGCTACGCCGCCAGGTTCTCCCACGCCAACGAGGCGGCTCGACCCGGCCGGTACACCGTCACGCTCGACTCCGGCGTACGCACCGACCTCGCGGTGACCACCCGGGCCGGCGTCGGCGAGTTCACCTTCCCCGCCGGCACGCCGGCGAACCTGCTGTTCCGGGTCTCCAACTCACTCAACGGCAGCGAGGACGCCGAGATCACCATCCATCCGGCGAGCCGCTCGGTCACCGGGTCGGTGCTGACCGGCGCATTCTGCGGCCGGCGCGCCAACGGCGGCACCAACAACCGCCGCTCGTACTACCGGCTGTACTTCAGCGCCACCTTCGACCGCGACTTCGCCGGCACCGGCACCTGGAAGGACGCGACCCTCACCCCGGGCGGCACCCAGACAACCGGTGGAGAGGGTTACGCCACCGGCGCCAACCGCGCGGGTCACGGCTCCGGCGGCTATGTCAGCTTCGCGCCCGGCAGCCAGGTGCGGATGCGGGTCGGCATCTCGTACGTCGACCTCGCGGGCGCGGTGCGCAACCGCGACAGCGAACTGCCGCCCGGCGCGACCGCCGAATCCGTCGCCGCCCAGGCGTCCGGCGAGTGGGACCGGGAGCTGCGCCGCATCCGGGTCGCCGGCGGCAGCGACGACCGGCGCACCGTCTTCTACACAGCGCTGTACCACACGCTGATGCAGCCGCAGACCGTCAGCGACGGTGACGGCCGGTACCTCGGCGCCGACCTGGCCATCCACCGGGTGGGCGCGGGCCAGCGCCACCAGTACGGCACCTTCTCCGGCTGGGACCAGTACCGGGCGCAGATCCAGCTCCTCGCCCTGCTGCGCCCGGACGTGGCTGGGGACTTCGCGCAGTCGCTGTTCACCTTCGCCCAGCAGAACCGCGGCATCTGGGACCGCTGGCTCCACCTCGGCGCCCCCACACACGTGATGACCGGTGACCCGGCGGCGCCCACCCTGGCCACGTTCTACGCCATGGGGGTGCGCAACTTCGACGTGCAGGGCGCGTTCACCTCCCTCGTCCGGCAGGCAACGGTGCAGAACGCCGAGGCGCTCTCCGACGCCGGGTGCCCGGGGCAGTGCACCGGCCAGCGGCCGGCCCTCGAGGAGTACCTGGCGCTGCGCTACGCGCCGCAGGACGCCTGCCACTGCTGGGGCGGCGCGGCGGAGACGCTGGAGAACTCGCTGGCCGACTACGCGCTGGCGATGTGGGCGCTGCGGCTCGGCCGGGCGAAGGCGTACCGGGCCTTCGCCGAGCGGGCCGGCTACTGGCGCAACACGTTCAACCCGGAGGTGGGGTACCAGCAGGCCCGCCGCAGCGACGGCAGCTGGGTGCCGGGGTTCACGCCGTCGACCGACGTCGGGTTCGCGCAGGGACCGAGTGCCACGTACACGTGGATGGTGCCGCATGACGTCGCCGGCCTCGGGCAGGCGATGGGCGGCCCGGCCATCGCCGCCGAGCGGCTCGACCGGTTCTTCCACGACGAGAACGGCAACTGGGCGGTCCAGGGCGGCAACCCCCTGCGGTACGACCCGACCAACGAGCCGGGCATCCACATTCCGTGGATGTACAACGCGCTCGGCCAGCCGTGGAAGACGCAGGCGACGGTACGGCAGATCGTCGACACCGTATACACCACCGGCCCCGGCGGGCTGCCCGGCAACGACGACCTCGGCACCATGTCGGCCTGGTACGTCTTCGCTGCCGTCGGCCTGTTCCCGCAGGCTCCTGGTCGGGCGGAACTGCTGCTCGCCGCTCCTGTTTTCCCCCGTGTGGAGATCCAGCGCGCCAACGGCGTGCGCTTGACAGTGACCGCGGAGGGCTCCGGCTCCTACATTCAGGCGGTGTCGGTCAACGGGTCCGGGCACCGCCGCGCATGGCTGCCGGAGTGGTTCGTCCGCGGGGGAGGCACGGCGTCGTTCACGCTCGGCGCCGAGCCGAACACCGGGTGGGGGTCTGAACGCCATCCCTCGAGAACACGTTGACGGCTGACCGCCGTGGACGGGTAGGCGGCTACCGGATCGCGCGTACCGCGAATTTCTGGCACCAACTGGATTGGATCCGGCCCGCCGGGAAAGGGTGGTGCAATGCGCCTGCACGCCTGGATCAGGGACTGGCCGGTGTACCGGCAGCTCACCGGCGATGACCCGCTCGGCCGGGGCGCCGCGGCGAAGTCCGTCCGGTCCGAAGCGATCACCGCGCGGACCGAGACCGCCGACTCGATGGCCCGGTCGGTCTGCCCGTACTGTGCGGTCGGCTGCGGGCAGCGGGTCTACGTCAAGGACGGCCGGGTCACCCAGATCGAGGGCGACCCGGACTCACCCATCTCCCGCGGGCGGCTGTGCCCGAAGGGAGCAGCGAGCAAGAGCCTGGTGACCAGCCCGCTGCGCCAGCAACGGGTGCTCTACCGCCGCCCGTACGGCACCGACTGGGAGGAGCTGGATCTCCCGACCGTGATGGAGATGATCGCCGACCGCGTCCTCGCGGCCCGGGACGCGACCTGGGAGGACACCGACGAGCAGGGGCGGGTGTTGCACCGAACGCTCGGCATCGCCAGCCTCGGCGGCGCGACGCTGGACAACGAGGAGAACTACCTCATCAAGAAGCTGTTCACGGCGATGGGGGCGCTTCAGATCGAGAATCAGGCCCGCATTTGACACTCCGCCACCGTCCCCGGTCTGGGGACCAGCTTCGGTCGCGGCGGCGCCACCACCTTCCAGCAGGACCTCGCCAACGCTGACTGCATCATCATCCAGGGCTCCAACATGGCCGAGGCACACCCGGTCGGGTTCCAGTGGGTGATGGAGGCCAAGAACCGCGGCGCGACCGTGATCCACGTGGATCCGCGGTTCACCCGGACCAGCGCCATGGCGGACCGGTACGTGCCGATCCGGGCCGGGTCGGACATCGCGTTCCTTGGTGGGATCGTGCGTTACATCCTGGACAACGAGCTGGATTTCCGGGAGTACGTCCTCGCCTACACCAACGCGGCGACGATCGTCAGGGAGGACTTCCGCGACACCGAGGACCTGGACGGCCTGTTCTCCGGATACGACCCGGACCGGCACACCTACGACCGCAGCAGTTGGCAGTACGACGGTCAGGAGGAACTGAGTGCGGGCGGCGCGGACAGCGCTACCCAGCGGGAGACCGCGGGCGCGTTGCGCCACGAGTCGCACGGCCCGCCGATCGACGGCCACCCGCAACGCGACGAGACGCTGCAGCACCCGCGCTGTGTGTACCAGATCCTCAAGCGGCACTTCGCCCGCTACACCCCGGAGGCCGTCGAGCAGGCCTGCGGGGTACCGCAAGCGGTGTTCCAGGAGGTGTGCCAGGCGTGGACGCGCAACTCCGGCCGGGAGCGCACCACCGCGCTGGTCTACTCGGTGGGCTGGACCCAGCACAGTGTGGGCGCGCAGTACATCCGCACCGGCGCGATCATCCAGCTGCTGCTGGGCAACATGGGCCGACCGGGCGGCGGGGTCATGGCGCTGCGCGGGCACGCCAGCATCCAGGGCTCCACCGACATCCCGACCCTGTTCAACCTGCTGCCCGGGTACCTGCCGATGCCGCACCACGCCCTGCATCCGACATTCCAGGCGTGGGTCGACGGCATCAGCCATCCGGAGCAGAAGGGCTTCTGGCGAGGCGCCAAGGCGTACGCCACCAGCCTGCTCAAGGCGTACTGGGGTGAGGCGGCCAGCGCGGACAACGACTACGGCTACGACTACCTGCCCCGGCTGACCGGCGACCACGGCACGTACCAGACGGTACTGAACATGATCGACGGCAAGGTCAAAGGGTACTTCCTGCTCGGACAGAACCCCGCGGTCGGCTCGGCGCACGGCCGGGCGCAACGGCTCGGCATGGCCAACCTCGACTGGCTCGTGGTGCGCGACCTCTACCTGATCGAGAGCGCGACGTTCTGGAAGGACGGTCCGGAGGTCGCCACCGGCGAGATCGTACCCACCGACTGCCGCACCGAGGTGTTTTTCCTACCCGCCGCCTCGCACGTGGAGAAGGAGGGCACGTTCACCCAGACCCAGCGGATGCTGCAGTGGCGGGAAAAGGCCCTCGACCCGCCCGGCGACTGCCGCTCCGAGCTGTGGTTCTCCTATCACCTCGGCCGGCTGATACGGCAGCGGCTGGCCAACTCGACGCTGCCCCGCGACCGGGCGGTTCTCGACCTCGCCTGGGACTACCCGACCGAGGGCCCGCACGCCGAGCCGAGCGCCGAAGCGGTGCTCAAGGAGATCAACGGGTACGACCTGGCGACCGGCCGGCCGCTGTCGTCCTACACCGAGATGAAGGACGACGGATCGACCGCCGGCGGCTGCTGGATCTACTGCGGCGTGTTCGCCGACGGCGTGAACCAGGCGGCCCGGCGCACGCCCGGGAGCGTTCAGAGCTGGGTCGCGCCCGACTGGGGCTGGGCCTGGCCGGCGAACCGGCGCATTCTCTACAACCGGGCCTCCGCCGACCCCGAGGGACGGCCGTGGAGCGAGCGGAAGGCGTACGTGTACTGGGATCCCGACAAGGGTGAATGGGTCGGGCCCGACGTGCCGGACTTCGAAAAGACCAAGCCGCCGACCTACCGGCCGCCGGCGGACGCCGCCGGCCCGGCGGGCCTGGCCGGCGACGACGCGTTCATCATGCAAAGCGACGGGAAGGCCTGGCTGTACGTGCCCACCGGGCTGATCGACGGTCCGCTGCCGACCCACTACGAGCCGGCCGAGTCGCCGGTCCGCAACCCGCTCTACGGCCAGCAGGCGAACCCGACCCGGATGGTCTACGAACGCCCGGACAACCCCATCAACCCCAGCCCGCCGCAGCCGGACACCGACGTGTTCCCGTACGTGTTCGGCACCGGCCGGCTGACCGAACACCACACCGCGGGCGGCATGAGCCGGACCCTGGCGTACCTGTCCGAGCTGCAGCCGGCGATGCTCGTCGAGGTGTCTCCGGAGCTCGCCGCCGAACGGGGGTTGACCCACCTCGACTGGGCGCATGTCGTCACCGCGCGGGCCGCCATCGAGGCGCGGGTACTGGTCACCGACCGGCTTACCCCGTTACGGGTGGAGGACCGGGTCATTCACCAGATCTGGCTGCCCTACCACTGGGGCGGCAAGGGATTGACCACCGGCGACTCCACCAACGACCTGCTCGGCATCGTCCTCGACCCGAACGTGCTCATCCAGGAGAGCAAGGTCGGTACCTGCGACATCCGGCCCGGTCGGCGGCCCACCGGCCGGGCGCTGCTGGACTATGTCAGCGACTACCGTCGGCGGGCCGGCATCGCCGACGACGGGTACCCGCCGATCGTCACCGCACGAGCTGACCACGAGGAGAGCGGACCGTAGCGGGTGCCGACACGCGTCTGGGACGGGGCGCACCCGCCATTCGAGACGGCGTACCTTGCTGCCCTTACCGCCGCGATTCCTGCTAGCCACAATGTCGAGGATGTGTCCCGCGACCACGCTGGAACGTGCCTGTCCTTACGTCATTGCTACGGCAGGAAGAGAGGTGCCGTGAACATTACCTTCGCGGTGACCGCGTTCGCACCGGTGGTGCTGGGCTTTTCCGGGCTCGGCACCGGTTATCTCATCTACGGCCCGCAAGAGCTCTTCGGCTTCCCGCCCCGCGACCCGTCCGTTGACCGGGCAACCGGAATATGGGGTATCTGGCTGCCTGGCTTCTGCCAGTTTGTCACTGGCATCTACCTGTTCGCCGCCCTCACCTTGTTCGAGTCGCTCAAAGATCCGGTGCTCTATACCGCGGCGCTGGCCTTCACGGCGTACGGCATCCACTGGTTCGCGCTGGGCTGGAATCGCTATCAGGGTAACGACGTCCGGCCGACCGGACTCATGTCGATCGCGTTCACGATCATCTCCGTCCTGGGCGTCGTGGTCTTCTTCTCCGCCGATGCCTGGCCCGTGGGAGTGTTGTTCGCCGGGCTGACGGCAGTCTATGTCAGCGAGTTCCTGGCCAGTTTCCGCATCGGCGCGCGGAGACCGGCCACGGAGAGCGCTGGCGAGGGCAGAGAAGCCGCAACGAGTAATCCCGGTGAGCGGATGCTCGGGTTCTTCCATATCGTCACCGGACTGTGGCTGATGTACCTCACCGTCGCCACCACGCTCAACATCTCCCTGCACTACAGCCTGCCCGGCGGCTGATCGGAGTCATCTCGCCGCCCGCCGCGCGGTCAGGCAGTGCGCAGGGCCGAAGAACGCAGCCCGACGACGACGCAGAGCACCCGAGACAGCGCCGCCAGGATGGCCCGGTCGACCGGCTCCAGGTCCGGACGCCTCTGCCACCGCCAACTCACCAAAATCCCCAAATGAGAGACGCTGTCTTACTCAGACCGCGCCGTGACCGGGGCGGGTGCGCCGATGAATTCCATGATCGCCTTGTTGACCTCGTTGGCGTGCGTCCATGGGATGGCGTGCGGGGCGCCCTTCAACGTCACCAGTCGGCTGCCGGGAAGCTGTTGCTGCAGACGCGGGGCGGTCTTCGGATAGGGCAGGACGCGGTCGGCGTCGCCGTGGATGATCAGCACCGGAACGTCGACGCGGGGCAGGTCGGCGCGGAAGTCCGTCTGCCAGGTGGCGATGCAGGCGAGCGTGCCGATCGCGGAGGCGCTGACAGCGAGGTTCCAGTCGGCGCGGTACGCCTCCTCGCTGACCTGCTTGCCCTTGGTCTGGTCGTAGTTGAAGAAGTCGTTGAGGAAGCTGGTCTGGTAGGCGTACCGATCGTCTCTGACCGCCTGCATGAAGCCGTCGAAGACGCTCTTGTCGACGCCGTCGGGGTTGTCCGGCGTCTTCAGCAGGAACGGCGGAATGGGGCTGATCATGGCTGCTCGGCTCACCCGGTCGGATCCGTACCTGCCGAGGTAGCGGGTCACCTCACCGGTGCCCATCGAATGGCCCACCAGCACCGCGTCCCGCAGGTCCAGCTCGTTCATGATCGTGTTCAGGTCGGCGGCGAAGGTGTCGTAGTCGTACCCGACACCGGGCTGGCTCGATCGCCCGAATCCCCGCCGGTCGTAGGCGATGGTCCGGTATCCCGCCGGAAGCAGGGCGGCCACCTGTTTCTCCCATGCGGCGGTGCTGAGCGGGAAACCGTGGATGAGCACTACCGGTTGACCTGAACCGTGGTCTTCGTAATAGAGATCGATGGGAGTGGAGTTCTCCGTACCGACGGCTATGTACGCCATGGGACTTCCCCTTCCGAAGCGCCGCGTACAGCGGTTGTGCACGGCGTCATGACGGATGTTCAGTCGGGTCGCATTCCCCGTCCGCCCCGTGCTAATCGCGCAAGCGTGGTCCGGGAGTCCAGTCCACGGCCGCGGGGCAGGACCAGGCGTGCACTACCGGGCGATCTCCCAGTCGCAGGACCCCCACCGGACCGTTCCGTGAGCACCGCCGACATTCGTCACCATGATGGAGGGCAAGCGGACCGCTGAAACGTCGCTACGGACCGGGCGGGGCGAGCACCACGGCGGCCTCGCTCGTGAGGAGCCGAAAGGCGAAGGTCTCCTGTAGGTAGAGCCGAACGACCTGGTCGGTGTGGCTCCGGTAGCCGATCGAGACGTCCTGTCCGATGTGTAGTTCGAAGTCGCCTCCGCGAGTGGTGAGGACGAAAGCGCCGGTGATGGCTGGCGCCCAGACGATGTCGCCGCTCACGAGCCGCTGGATGTGCTCGAGTACGGGATAACCGTGGTCGCTGGCCTCGCTGACGACGGTGTACGCCTCCGCGCTCAACAGCACCGAATAGGGTCCGTCAACGCCGGCGATGCGTAGCTGGCTCAGCGCTTGGGCTATAGCCTGCGGGTATCCGCGTGCGTCGCGAGGCAGGTTCATGGTCTGGTTGCTGGTTGCGTGCCGGATGCCCTCGATGCCGGCGGCGGAGTAGCCTTCGAAGATCGCGCGGTCTTCGGTTACGGCGACCTTGCGCGCGGCGTCCTTGACCGGTTGCCAGTCGGAGTCGCGGGCTCCTCGTTCGACATCATCGATCGCTTGGCGGTCCAGGTCGAAAGGGGCAAGCAGCTCGACGACCGCCGCTACCTCACGCTGGTTGGCAAGAACGTCATCACCGGGCGGTTCGATGTCTCGCACGTGACCGGTGCCGACGGCCGACAATGCCAGGCCACTCGGACCCTGCACGTCTACCACCCGCCGTCCAGCAAGGTGGCGTTTGAAGGTGCGAGCCGCCTCCTCCTCGATCTGAGCCCATGCGGCATCCGAGATCGGGGCCAGCTCACGGTGCAGGTTGTTCATGATTGCGGGACTCCCTTCAGGTTGCCGATGCCCAGCGAACCGTCGTGAACCGGCGGGGTGCCGGCCGCGGCGTGCGTGCTGGCGGTCGGAGCCGACACCGCTGCCGCGAGCGGGTCGGAGGCCAGAGTTTCCAGGAGCGGTACCGACGGCACGAAAAAGAGGTTCCCGGTGATAGCCCGCGAGAAGTCCAGCAGTCGGTCATAGTTGCCCGGGGGTTGACCGATGAACATGTTCACCAGCATCTTCTCGATGGTGCTGGGTGAGCGCGCGTATCCGATGAAGTAGGTGCCGAACTCGCCCTGTGCTGCGCTGCCGAAGGGCATGTTGTCGCGGAGGATCTTCACCTCACGTCCGTTCTCGACGATCGTCGTCAGGGCGCTGTGGGCTGAGGTGGGCTTCACGTCGTCGTCCAGCTCGATGTCGGCGAGCTTGGTGCGGCCGATGATGCGCTCCTGGTCTTCGGTCGGCAGCGCGTTCCACGCGGTCAGATCGTGGACGTACTTCTGCACGATCACGTAGCTGCCACCGGCGAACACCGCGTCCTCGTGGCCGATGATGGTCGCGTCGACCGCGGCTTGACCTGTGGGGTTCTCTGTCCCATCGATGAAGCCGATGAGATCCCGACCGTCGAAGTAGAGGAAGCCGTGGACCTCGTCAATGGGCGTCACCGCGTTGCCGAGCCGGGCCATGATCTGCGAGGCCAGTTCGAAACACAGGTCCATCCGCGCGGCCCGGATATGGAACAGGACGTCACCCGGCGTTGACACGGCATGGTGCGGGGTGCCGCGGACCTCCTGGAACGGGTGGAGCCCCGCCGGGCGGGGTGCGCCGACCAGCGTGTCCCACGCGTCGGATCCGAACCCGATCACACAGGACAGATTTCCCTCGATGTCGCGAAAAGCGACCGCGCGGATCAATGCACCAAGATCTGCGCAGAAGCCCCGTACGACCGCCTGGCTCTCGGGATCAGGTTTCACCGCGACGACCAGGAAAATCGCATCGTGCGTGAGCGGCGCAACGACGGCTTGCGGGCTTGGGCCCGGCACACAGAACGCATTTGGGATGCTCATCAAGGGCTACTCCGTGACGTACCGGCATCGTGCACGAAACTGGGACTGCTCAAGCGCACGGTAGCCCCCGTCCCGGGCAGTGGTCGTCACCCATCGTGGGTGAGGCGCGCCCGGCGCGAGTCACGACCGCCGACGTGCCGCCGTACACGATCGTGGGTGGTAAAACCCGCAAGGACCAACGTCGGACACAGGGTACCCGGCGAGAGCTGGTAGCCGTGGCGGTCCAGCTCCGCCGCCATCCACGCGCGCGCCACCGTCGCAACGCCGCGGGCGGCTATCGCCGCCAGGCCGGCTCCGACTGCTGCTCGTAGTGCTCGATTGCGGTCACCAGGCCGGTACACACCTCGGCGGTGGTCTCGAACAGCGCTTGCGCCTTCGGCTCGGCGATCTTCCCCACGTCCTCGCGGGCGTGCTGCACCACCCCGGTCAGCATCTCCCGAAGCTTGATCGCGTGGTGGCGCGGGTCGTCCTCGGCGTACTGCGTCCGCTCAGCCATGACAACGTCCCTTCGCTGGTAGGTGCATGCCACTTGAACACCGCCTGCGGGGTTGTGATGGAGGTCGAAAGCGCCGGCTCGCCCGGGCCGATGCTGACCCGTCACCCCTCCTTGTCCGGACTGGTGGCGGCGAGGACGAAGGCGGATACGGCGCACGCGAACAGGCAGCTGATGCCCACGGCCAGCGCCCAGCCGGCATCAACGAGGACCGTCAGGCTTGCGCCCACCAGGAGGCAGGCGAGGGCGAACGCCCCGACCAGCCGGGGTCGACGCCCGCCGGCGCTGCCCCTTCCTTCCAGGGCGGGAAGCCCGTCGTACCCGCCCCCGTCCAGCCGACCGCGGAGAAACAGCCCGAAGAGCAGCATCAGCGAGGGCACGAGCACGACCGCGCCGGCGACGACGGTGATGACGACGGCGATCAACGTCGAGCGGCCGGCCGCGGCCTGGCTGACGGTCAGCCCGGGCAGGAAGTTCGGCCGCTGCGCGAGAGCCCAGCCGGCCACGATCGCGGCGACGGCGAGCGCGGCCGAGGCGCGCGCCAGGCCGAACCGGTTGCGCCAGACGAGCATGAGCGTGACCAGCCCGGCAACGGCGGAGATACCGACCATGACTAGCCCGGCCCCGCTGGTGAGCCCATCCCAGAGCGGCCGGGCGTCCAGGCGCACGACAAGGAGACCCGCGATCGCGAGCGCCCCGGCCACCACCCCCGACCAGAGGGCGCGCAACCGGAAGTCGCGTTCCAGCCCTCGCTCGCGCTGCCGGCGGGCGTCGGCGGCCAGGTACACCGCGGCCAGGTAACTTGAGGTGGCGACCGCGAGTATCCCGATCGTCAGCGATGTCGGGTTCAGCCAGCTCGTGACGAGGTCGCCCGCGGCGTTCCCGACGGGCACGCGGCCGCTGGCGATTGCGCCCGCGACGGCGCCGAGGGCGAACGGAGTCAGCACAGATGAGAGCGCGAACACGCTCTCGACGCTTCGTTGCCCGCGCGCTCCTTCGAGCTGGCCGCGCAGCGCATACGCGGTTCCGCGCAGGATGATCCCGACCGCAGCGATGAACAGCGGCACCGCGAGCGTGGAGGTGATCGAGGCGAAGGCGACCGGGTAGGCGGTCCAGCAGACGACGAGCACGAAGATCAGCCAGACGTGATTGGCCTCCCAGACGGGGCCCATAGAGTGCCGCACGTAGGCGCGAGTTGCCGCCCGGCCGGTCCGTCCGCCGCCGGGAAAGAGCGTCCAGAAGCCGGCGCCAAAGTCCGCCCCGGCGAGCACCGTGTAGGCCGCGAGGCCGACGAGGATGAAGACGATCGGGACGTAAGCGAGCATGGCGGTCGGCTCCCAGCGGAGGGATGGTGCGGGCTACTCTCCGCCGGTCTCGAGCGGAACACGGCTGAACCGGCGCAGGAACCACGCGACGGCGGCGGCCAACCCGATGTAGACGGCCACGAGCGTCGCGTAGCCGATGGGGATCGCGTGGGCGCCGGTGACCGCCTCCGAGGTGCGCATGACGTCATAGACGATCCACGGCTGGCGCCCGACCTCAGTGGTCACCCAGCCGGCGATCAACGCCAGCACCGAGAGCGGACCGGCGGCAACGACCGCGCGATAGAACCACCGTGACGTGGGTAGGCGCCCCCGGCGGAATCGAACGTATAGGTAGACGATGCTCAGCAGCGCCAGCAGCGTCCCGATCCCGACCATGGTCTGGAAGGCGAACCGAACGACATTCACCAGCGGCCGGTCGGCAGGCGGCACGGCGTCGAGGCCCTCCACCGTCGCGTTCGGGTTGTGGAAGGCGAGCAGCGACAGCAGCCGCGGGATCTCGATCCCGTACACGACCGTGTGCCCGTCATACCAGCCGAGCAGATGCTCGGACGCGCCCGTCGTCGTTGGCCCGAGCCCTTCGAACGCGGCGAGCTTCACCGGCTGCTCGCTGGCGACAGTGCGTGCCGCCCAGTCGCCGATCACGACCTGCAGCGGCGCGGCGACCGCCGCGGCCGACAGCGCGATCGTCAGCGCGGTTCGTTCGTAGCGGCCCCAGCGTCCTCGCAGGAAGCCCCACGCGTAGACGCTGGCGACCAGGAAGCCGGCGACGATGTAGCCGGCGAAGTACATGTGCACAAACTCGTGCCAGAAGAACGAGTTGCCGAACAGCGCCCTCCAGGGGCGGGCGTCGACGGCCCGGCCGTCGCGCAGCGTGAACCCGCTGGGGTGGTTCATCCAGCCGTTGACCGAGATGACGAAGAATGAGCCGGTGACGCCGGCGATCGCGATGGGGATGCCGCAGAGGAAGTGCAGCCGCGGCGCGAGCCTGCCCCAGCCGTAGACGTAAATCGCGATGAAGATCGCCTCGACGAAGAAAGAAAAGCCCTCGAGCGCGAAGCCCAGCCCGAAGACGTTTCCGAAGCTCGCCATGAAGCCCGGCCATAGCAGCCCGAGCTCGAAGCTGAGGATCGTGCCCGTGACCACGCCGACCGCGAACAGGGCGAGCATCACTTTCGACCAGCGCTGGGCGAGCGTGCGGAACAGCGGGTCGCCGGTGCGCAGGTAGCGCCATTCGGCGAACAGGACCATCGCCGGGAACGAGATGCCGAAGGCCACGAGCGGGATGTGCACCGCGAACGAGAGCGCCTGCATCTGGCGAGCTTGAAACAGGTAGTTCTGGTCGACCGGTGGGACGTACGCGCCACCGGCGGCGGCGAGGCTGCTGACCAGTGATGCGTCAGGCATGACAATCCGATCTCGAGGGACCAACGACGGGCGCGGATGTCGCGCAGGTCCGATCGCGCGAGGCCCAGCACAGGAACATCCGCCGCCTGCCGATCATGTCGCCCGGCCGGCCCGGCACGAGGGCCAGGCCGAAGGTCAGCGCGTACCCGGACACCACCCACCGCGCCGTCTTTGCCGACCCGCCCAGCCCGCGTTCGATGGACCTGCAGACGCCCTTGCCCGCTGTCATCCGCCACCCGCTACCCCACCACCCCGGGACGAAACCCGCGCACGGTTGCGCCAGCGAATGGGGTTGGCTGCAATCTGCACGAGGGTGAACCGGTCTCGCGCTGTTATGCAAGACGCGTGCTCCCCGTCGCCGCGGGCAAATTCGCGGTGACCAGCGGCGGCATCCCGCCGGCGGGGAGCATCAATTCGGGACGGACACCCCGTGTTCGGCGACATGGGAGCAATCCGAACCGAGTGTGGCCAACGCGGTCCACGCCCGACGCGCCTACGCCGGCCATCCGGAGCGGACCCGGGCGGCTCCGGCCGATCCCCGCTTCGCCGACAACCGGCTGAGTGCGTTACGCGGTCGCGACCCGTGCCAGGCACTCCCGCGCCACGCCGACGATCGCCTCGGGGGTGAAGCCGAACTTGGTCTGCAGCGCCTTGATCGGCGCCGACGCTCCGAACGTGGACATGGCCACGATCGCCCCGTCGGAGCCGACCCACCGGTCCCAGCCGAACGAGGATGCCTGCTCGATGGCCACCCGCGCCCGGATCGGCGGCGGCAGCACCTCATCGCGGTACGCCTTGTCCTGCTCGTCGAACAGCTCCCACGAAGGCAGGCTGACCACGCGTGCGGCCACCCCGTCGGCGGTCAGCGCCTCGAAGGCCTGCACAGCCAGGGCCAGTTCGCTGCCGGTGGCGATGAGAATCAGCTCCGGCGACCGGCCGTCCGGCGGGTCGGCAAGCACGTACCCGCCCCGGGCGACCCCGGTGGCGGGCGCGAAGCGGGACCGGTCCAGCGTCGGCAGCGGCTGGCGGGACAGGATCAGCGCGACCGGCTCGTGCCGCAGCGGCATGATCGTCCGCCACGCCTCGGCGACCTCGTTGGCGTCGCCGGGCCGGAAGTCGATCATCCCGGGCATCGCGCGCAGCGACGCGATGTGCTCAACCGGCTGGTGCGTCGGCCCGTCCTCACCGACCCCGATCGAGTCGTGCGTAAAGATGTGCAGGACCGGTAGCTCCATCACCGCCGACAGGCGAACCGCACCACGCTGGAAGTCCGAGAAGATCAGGAAGCCGGACTGGAACGGGCGGATCTTCGACAGCGACAGCCCGTTCGCGATCGCGGCGGCGGCGTGCTCCCGTACCCCGAAGTGCAGGTTGCGGCCGGCGCGGTTGTCCGGTGCGAAGTCCCCGGCGCCGTCGAACGTCAGCCGGGTCTTGGTCGACGGCGCCAGGTCGGACGCGCCGCCGAGCAGCCAGGGCACCCGCTGGGCGATGGCGTTGAGCACCTTGCCGCTGGCCTCCCGGCCGGCGAGCCCCTTGGCGTCCGGCTCGAAGGTCGGTACCTCAGCATCCCAGCCGGCCGGCAGCCCGCGGCGCTGCATCAGATCCAGCGCCTCGCCCAGTTCCGGGTACTCCTGCCGGTACTTTCCGAACAGCGCCTCCCACTCCCTGCGGAAGTGCTCGCCGCGCGCGCCGGGTCCGCTGGCGAACGTCTCGTAAACCTCATCGGGTACGAGGAACTGCGCGTCCTCCGGCCAGCCGTAGAACCGCTTCGCCGCCCGCACCTCCTCGGCGCCCAACGGTTCTCCGTGCGCCGCCGCGGTGCCCTGCTTGGTGGGCGCACCGAACCCGATGTGACTGTCCACAATGATCAGTGTCGGTCGGGTCTTCTCGTTCTTGAAGACGGTGAACGCCCGGTCGAGCATCTCGATGTCGTTGGCGTCGCTGACCCGGGTAACGTTCCAGCCGTATCCCATGAACCGGGTCGCCACGTCCTCGGTGAACGCCAGTGTGGTGGAGCCCTCGATGGTGATCCGGTTGCTGTCATAGATCCAGCACAGGTTGTCCAGCTTGAGGTGGCCGGCCAGCGAGGCCGCCTCGGAAGCAATGCCCTCCATCAGGTCGCCGTCGCCGGCAAGTGCGTACACGTCGAAGTCGAACAGCTGGTACCCGGGCCGGTTGAACGTCGCGGCCTGCCACTCGCCGGCGATCGCCATGCCGACGCTGGTCGCGACGCCGGTGCCCAGCGGCCCGGTGGTGCACTCCACGCCCGACGTCCAGCGGTACTCGGGATGCCCGGGGCAGCGGCTGTCGAGCTGGCGGAAGTTACGCAGGTCGTCCAGCGACACCGCCGGTTCGCCGACCATCTCGTACATCGGGTTGACCGCCGTCACCCTGGCCAGGTGCAGCAGCGCGTACAGCAGTGTTGACGCGTGACCGGCGGACAGTACGAACCGGTCCCGGTTGCTCCAGATCGGGTTGCCCGGGTCGAAGCGCAGATGCCGGCTCCACAGCGTGTACGCGACGGGCGCCATGGCCATCGGGGTGCCGGGGTGGCCGGAGTTGGCGGCCTGGACGGCGTCCATAGCGAGGGTACGGATGGTCGTCACGCATTGCTCGTCGCGCGCCGTGCCGGTCGCCGGCTGCGGTACGGGAGTCGTAGTCGTTGGGGTGGTCACCGGAGACCTCCTCGTTGGCGTCAGTCAGCCTGCCGCCCGGCGTCCGCTCGCCCTGCAAGCGGGGGTCGAAGACCCGTGCATGACTCTGTGAGAGATGCGGTGCGACTCCCGCTCACGCTCGACCGTGCCATGCGGCCGCCCAGGCACGCCCTGCGGTCGCACAGCTCACGGTAGTCGGCGAACAAGTTGCCGGTACTGCCCAGCATGCCCCGGATCGGGCAGGAACACACGTCCACGATGAGACCGGCACCCGCACCTTCCCGCCCCACCGCGGTCGCCTACGCCGACACAGACGCGCGAACCCGCGACGCGTTGACCGCGGTGTCAAGGCGGGCGCTGTGAGCTGGCACCTCACCGCAAAAGCCGCGATCGGCGGCGACCCGGCACAGTTGCTGGCCACCGCCGACGCGCTTCGCGGCGCCGCGAGCCGTGCACACGATCTCGCAACGACCGTCCAGGACGGCGTCGGCGAGACCGACGGGTTCTGGCCGACCCGTACGACATGCACCTCACCTGGCACGCTGAGACCACAGTGGTCCTGGACAAGAACGGCAACGTCGTCGAGATCAAGGGGTACCCAGCATCATGACGCGTAGAGTCCCGCTCCTTCGGATTCTTGCTTCGGTCGCGCTGGTCGCCGTAATGAGCGCCTGCGGGATGTTCGGACGCTCCAAGGATGACCGCTTCGTCCGGCCAGATGCGCCGCGTTCCGCGCCGTCGGGGGAATTCACGGCGTCGGTGGAGAACGGGCCCGGGCAGAACGGGGTCAAGACTTGGATTGTGGTGATCAAAGATCGCGGCGGCCGTGAGGTGTTCCGCGACGACTACCGCTACAGCACCCGACACGGCGTCGGCGTGACCTGGCTGTCCAACCGGGACCAGCTGTGGATCCTGTCATCGGACGTGGGCCGGGCGTATGTGGAGCGGGGCGCCGACGGCGTCTGGACCAAGACGAAGATCACGCCGGAGACACGGAAGTCGGTGCCCGAGGAGATCGACCGGCTGAGCTGAGTCAGCCGCCGACGATGTCAACGTCGCGCTGTCAGGCCTTGCCGGACGCGCCTGGCGCGACGGCAACCTCCCCGAGCTGCCCGGCCGACGGCACACGGGCCCGGTCGCCTCGGGTGGGTAGGTCCGGCCGCACCACGGCATTCGGCCGTCCAGTGGCCGCCACAGAGCGGATCGCTCGTATGCGTCCGCTGCATGGCCTCGAAGTTGACCTGTTCGATGCTCTTGAGCACTGGGAAGCGGCGGGCTGGCACGAGCGGCCAGCGGCGGTCGGCCAGCTACGGTCGCTGGCGGCATCGATCGTCGCTGCACCGTGAAACGACGCATCGCAGGAGAATCGTGCGCGCATCGCAGCCGACGATCGATCTTCGCCGTCGGGTCTGCGGTGCTGCATCCCCGCGCCGCGCACGATGGCGCGGCGCGGGGATACTGGACCTGTCGCCTGCTGCACCGGCAGCCGCTCCGCCGCTTGTACCAACTGTCGACGGGAGCCGCTCACCGGGCCGCACGAGAACAAGGAGCCAGCCATGGCGCAAAAGTCCCGGACGATCCACCCCGCCGACGCTCAGGACGAACGTCTCGCAAACCTGCCGCTGTCCGCGGCCTACACCTACGCCT
>WNFX01002216.1_pt1 | contig 19726 bp, 18 predicted proteins | sample 5400111 | NCBI WGS metagenome assembly WNFX01 (sample SAMN13153363, study PRJNA577476) | soil metagenome | isolation source: 40 cm soil or saprolite under grassland replicate 1 | place: USA:California | collected 2016-06-15 | reverse complement strand
CGATCGTCGCCGCCAGCACCAGGCACCCGGGAATCGCGATCGAGGAGTTCGGCGTCAACGTCGACAGACAGCTCGACGCCGCTGTGATCAGCGACTTCAAGAAGGCCGGCCTGTTCTCGTTGCCGGTCACGCTGATCGTGCTCGTCGTCGCCTTCGGCGCCCTGATCGCCGCCGGCCTGCCGCTGCTGCTTGCATTGACCGCCGTGTTCGCGACGATGGGGCTGCTCGCGCTGCCGAGCCAGCTGATCCCGCTCGACAAGGACATCAGCGTGATCGTGCTCCTGATTGGGCTCGCGGTCGGCGTCGACTACTCGCTCTTCTACCTCAAGCGCGAACGCGAAGAACGGGCCGCCGGCCGCGGTGAACGGGCCGCGCTCGAGGCCGCCGCCGCGACATCCGGCCGCTCCGTGCTCGTCTCCGGCTTGACCGTGATGGTCGCGATGGCCGGGATGCTGTTCACCGGCGACAAGACGTTCATGGGCTTCGGTGTGGCGACGATGATCGTGGTCGCAATCGCCGTGCTCGGCTCGCTCACCGTCCTGCCGGCGACGCTGGCCGCGCTCGGTGACAAGGTCGAGAGGCTGCGCATCCCCTTCCTGCACAAGCGCAGCCGCTCGGAGAGCAGCGGCCGGATGTGGAGCGCGATCCTCGATCGCGTCCTGCGCCGCCCGCTCGTCTCGATCGTCCTCGCCGGCGGGCTCCTGCTCGCACTCGCCGCCCCGGCACTGCACATGCACATCGCCGAGCCCGGCATCAAGACCTACCCGCAGAACCTCTCCTCGATCAAGACCTACAACAAGATCACGAAGGCGTTCCCCGGCGAGGCGAACTCCGCCCAGGTGCTCGTCAAGACCGACAACGCGCACAGTGCAGCGGTCACGACGGCGATCTCCGACCTGAAGCGCCAGGCGATCGCGACAGGGCAGTTCTCGAGCCCGACCCATGTCGACTACTCCGACGACGGCACCATCGCGGTCGTCTCGCTCTCGATGCAGGGCGACGGCGTCGACGACAAGGCGCTCGCCGCCCTGCAGACGCTGCGCCACACGATCATCCCGGCCACGGTCGGCAGGCTCGACGGCGCCGATGTCGGCGTCACGGGCAACACCGCAGGGCAGAAGGACGCGAACGGCCAGATGAAGCACGCCGCACCGTTCGTGTTCGCGTTCGTGCTCACGCTCGCCTTCCTGCTCATGCTGCTCACGTTCAGGTCGGTCGTGGTCGCGATCAAGGCAGTGCTCCTCAACCTGCTCTCGGTCGGAGCCGCCTATGGAGCCCTCGTGCTCGTCTTCCAGCACGGTTGGGGCAAGGGCTTGCTCGGCTTCGTCCCACCGGGAGGGATCATCAGCTGGCTCCCGATCTTCCTCTTCGTGATCCTGTTCGGGCTCTCGATGGACTACCACGTGTTCATCTTGAGCCGCGTCCGCGAAGCCTTCGATCGCGGCATGTCGACCGAGGAGGCAGTCGCACACGGGATCAAGACGACCGCCGGCGTCGTGACCAGCGCCGCGCTGGTGATGTTCGGCGTCTTCTCGATCTTCGCCACGCTCCAGTTCATGTTCCTGAAGGAGTTCGGCGTCGGTCTCGCCATCGCCGTCCTCGTCGACGCGACGATCGTCCGCGCAGTGCTGCTGCCGGCGACGATGAAGCTGCTCGGCGACTGGAACTGGTACCTGCCCAAGTGGCTCCAATGGCTCCCCCAGCTCAGCCACGGCGAGTCGCACGAGCCTCGCGCAACCGACACGCCGTCTGTCGTGACGCCCCCGATTCCCCAGCCGGCAGACGCCTAACCGGCGGTCCCTCTAACCCGCGCAGTCCCCTGGGGTCACGCCCAGGGGCAGCGCGAGCTGCATCCCCTACGCACCCAACGCCCGGCGCCCGCCGAAGCGAACCCGCACCGACCACCGGAGGAACACCATGACCAGCTCGACCCAGCACGCGAACACCGCTCCACCCGGATCGCCCCGGCGTAGGAGGCTCAAACTCTCGGGCGCGATCCTCACCTGCCTGACCGCCGCCGTCCTCATCGCCGCGACGGCGACGGCCAAGCCGGCGGGCGTCGCAGGAACGAGAACGGCAGTGCTCCAGAGTGATGTCGACGCGCTCGTCGCCGCGGACGTCCCCGGAGCGATCCTGCTCATTCGCGACGGCAACAAGACGACACGCCTTACTGGCGGAGTGGCCGACCTCGCCACGCAGAGAGCGATCGAGCCAAGTGACCACTACCGCATCGCGAGCCTGACGAAGACGTACGTCGCGACGGTTGTCCTGCAGCTCGTCGCTGATGGCAGGCTGCGTCTAAGCGATAGCGTCGAGCGCTGGCTGCCCGGCGTCGTCCCGAACGGCACCAAGATCACGATCCGCATGCTGCTCAACCACACGAGCGGCCTGTACGACCACGAGAAAGACCCCGAGGTACTGGCGCCCTACCTGAGCGGCGACCTCGGCTACTACTGGTCGCCGATCAGACTCGTCAAGCTGGCGGTCTCGCGCCCGCCGTACTTCGCCCCCGGCGACACGAAGGTGGCGTCCTACTCGAGCACGAACTACGTGGTCCTCGGGCTGATCGTCAACGCCGCCACCGGGCGCTCGGTCGGCGCCGAGCTCCGACAGCGGATCTTCCAGCCGCTCCACCTTGCCGAGACCACATACCCGACCAGCAAGACGCAGCTGCCCGAGCCGTACGCGCACGGCTACTTCATGCTCGAGCAGCCCTCGCTAACCGACCTCTCGGCCTTCAGCCCGTCCCTTTCCGGCCCCGCGGGCGCGATCGTCTCCACCGTCGATGACGTCGCCGGCTTCTACCGGGCGCTCCTGTCCGGACGCTTGCTCAAGCCGGCACAGCTGAAGGCCATGAAAACGACCCTTCCCGACCCCAAGGGCGATCTGGTCCAGCGGATGGGCTACGGCCTCATCCGGTTCTCAACCTCCTGCGGCGCGGCATGGGGTCACAGCGGCAGCTTCCCCGGCTACTGGACGCACGCCTGGACGAGCGCGAACGGGAAGCGGCAGGCCGTCCTCATGGTCAACATCGACCCGAGCTCGGTAACCGACCCGGCCCGTGCCGCCTTCTACAAAGCCCTCGACGACGCCTACTGCAGCACTCGGTGAACGACTCTCGAAGCACGGGCTTGCAACTCCCGGCCTCACTCACGAGGCCGGGACACAGCCGGCAACCAACGGTCCTGGCCCACCTCACCTTGGAGTAGGCGCGTCTCCGAAAGCGAAAGGAATCATGGCCGCACACCCGACAATCGAAGAATCGCACCGGCTTCTATCCATCGCCACGGCGCCTGTCCAGAGGTCGGTTGTTCGCCGACTGCGCAGGCTCAGCTGGCCACGGCTCGCCAACGACGACGGCACACCGACCGCGTGGTCGGCATTCATCACGATCATCGCGCCAGCGCTCGTGGTCCTGTCGATCATCGCGCTCGCGATCGTCCGGCAATGACCGCCTTGCCGCTCTCGCTCACTGACCAGGCGTTGTCCGCGCATGTCGGGGCGGCCCGTCGCGAAACCACCCTCGCCGCGGCCGCGGTTGTCGCGATCGTCCTCCACGTGCTCGACGACAACTTTCTGCAGCCCCAACCTGGTACGTCGGCGGCCGATCACCTCGTCAGCGGACTCGTGCCTCTCGCCACGCTGCTGGGGTTCGCGGTGGCCTATCCGCGTCTTCGTGCGGGAGTGCGTGCGGTGATCGCGATCCCGCTCGGCCTCCTCGCGATCGTCGCCGGAGTGGGCGAGGCCGGCTACTACAGCCTGAACGTTGGGCCGTCCGGAGACGACTACACCGGACTGCTCGCGCTCGCAGCCGGCCTCCTGCTCGTCGGCCTCGGAGCCACCGTCCTTTGGAGAACAAGAAGGAGGGACGACAGCCTTCTCCGCCGCCACCTGCGCCGACTCCTGCAGTCGGGAGTCGCGGTCCTCGGCGCCTACGTCGTCCTCTTCCCACTCGCGCTCTCGTACGTGTTCACGCATTCCGCGCGTGCCATTGTGCCGCCGGCCAAGCTGGGCGCTGCCCACGAGAACGTGAGCTTCACAACCAGCGACGGTCTGACGCTACGAGGCTGGTACGTGCCTTCCAGGAACCGCGCCGCCGTGATCGCAGCACCAGGGAGGGCGGGCGCACAGAAGCAGGCGCGGATGCTCATCCGCCACGGCTACGGCGTCCTGCTCTTCGACCGGCGCGGCGAGGGCGAAAGCGACGGCGACCCGAACGCCTTCGGCTGGTCAGCCGACAAAGACCTCAAGGCCGCCGTCGCCTTCCTCCAACAGCGCCCCGACGTTGACCGAAACCGGATCGGCGGCATCGGCCTCTCCGTTGGCGGCGAGACACTCCTCCAGACGGCCGCCGAATCAGACGGGCTGAAAGCGATCGTCGCCGACGGCGCAGGCGCACGCTCGATCCGCGAGGATCTCGCCCGGCCGGGCACCGGCAAATGGGGAGAGATCCCGACGTCGCTCGTCATCACTGCAGGAACCATGCTCTTCGCCAACGAGGCGGCACCACCGAACCTGAAGAACCTCGTCGGCCGCATCTCGCCCCGACCTGTCCTCTTCATCTACGGCCAGCACGACCAGGACAACGTGCGCGAGCTCACCCCTGGCTACTACGCGGCGGCGGGCCAGCCGAAGGCACTTTGGCAGGTTCCGGGCGCTTCACACACGGGCGGGATCGATGCCCACCCACGCGAGTACGAACAACGCGTCGTCGCATTTCTCCGCCATGCCCTCCTCGGCAAATCGCGCCGGTCGGCGCCGGCGTCCTCGTCTACCGCAACCGAGAGGCGACAAGCCGCCAAGCACTGAGACGCGGTCACAGTCAGTCAGAGCGGTAGGAGGGCGGGAACAACCTGCGCGACCCCCTCTCTACTAAAGGAGGGCCTCGCTCGCGCGCCAGCTCGGGCAACAGCAAGCCCTCTTTTACAGGAACTTTCCGACTCGATTGGCGCTATCGAGTCTGCGATCACGCCCTGCGCTGTGTCGCGAGACGTCGCGCGTGCCCGCAAGTGCCCGCCAGTCCCAAAATGTACCCGTCTCATACCCGCGAAGCATCGAAATCTCGCCAACGCAGGCAACACTAAATGCCATTTGCAGGCTTTTGCGCAAGCCCTCTGATGGACTCGAACTGTCGACCCCCTTACCACGCGATCCGAACAGCAACGGGTGGTAGCCGGTGGCAATGGTTTGTCGCCACGTCAAGTCAGGTGCCGCCATAGGCCCGCGAGGTGCTCGCCGCCCCCACGGATTCGGTCGGCGCCGGCAAGAGTTGGGGTTGTTGAGAGCGGCCCTCAGGATGCCCGCGCGCGGCCCACGGCGTAGCGTGTGCGCCATGTCCGTCATCATGAATCGCGCATGAACAAGCCACGCATCTTCCTCGGGTCGTCGGGCAAGCAGGCGAAACTGCTCCAGGCGATCACGCGCGGGCTCGAGGACGTCGCCGACGTCGAGCCCTGGACGGCCACGTTCAACCCGGGGCGGTCGACCCTCGACCGGCTCGTCGAGCTCTCCCAGGAGGTCGATTTCGCCGCGTTCGTGTTCGCCCAGGACGACTGGACCACGACGGATGCGTCCCAGTCCGGCCAGGCGTCGCCGCGCGACAACGTGGTGTTCGAGGCCGGGCTGTTCGGCGGGGCGCTCGGCATCCGGCGCACGTTCATCCTCCACGCGAACAATTCGAAGCTGCCGAGCGACCTGCTCGGGCTGACCTCCGTCCGCTACGACCCGGCCACCAGCCCGGCGGAGGTTCGCGCGATCAACCAGAAGCTCCGCAAGGCGATCGAGACCGAGGGTCGCCGCGGACCGGTCGAGGGGCTGTGGTGGCAGCTCTCGCTGACCATGCGGAGCGAGTCCGAACCGTCGGCGGTGAGCTTCCTGCGCATCTCGCGGGACCGCGACGGTGGCCTGAACGTGAACGGCCGGGCCTGGCAGGAGGACGGCACCCTGTCGGCCCGCTACTGGAGCGAGGCTGCGAAGGAGCGCAAGGATCCGGCCGGCATCTTCTACTTCTGGAAGGGCGAGCGTCCTCGGGACCCGAATGCCCCGCAGCTCGAGGGCACCGGCGAGATCAGGATGGAGACCGTTGACCGCGCCACCGGGTACTGGACAACACGCTCGGATCGCGACGCCGGGCTGAATGCCCGAACCGCCGGCGTCTATCTTCGAGCCGACCCCTCAGACCTCCAGGTGCTGGACGGCGGGAGCGAGGAGGAGCGGGCCCAGCTGATCGGGCAACGCCTCCAGGAGTGGAAGTCGGCCGCGAACACATTCTGAGCACCCACCGCGTAGCGTGACGATCGGGTCAGCCTCGATCGCCCGTCGCGAGATCGATCATCTAACCGTGCTATCCGGGCGACGCTAGCTGCGCTCTCCCTCTGAGGGCGCAGAGATCGCCTCGACGAGCTCGCCGGTCTTCTTCTCGTTCTCCCCGAGGGCGATGTCGGCCTGGGCAACGATGCCGACGAGCCTGCCGTTCTCGACAACGGGCAGCCGCCGAACTTGGTGGCGGGCCATGAGTTGGAGCGCCTCTTCGAGGTCTTTGTCGGGCTCAACACTGATGAGGTCCCGAGAGTAGACGTCCCCGACCGACGTCATCTTGGGGTCTGCGGCCTCGGCGACCACTCTCGTGGTGATGTCTCGGTCGGTGATCATCCCGACAAGCTTCTCGTCGTCGGTTATCGGGAGCGAGCCGATGTGCTCCTCTCGCATCAGTCGCGCGGCCTCGACCACCGACGCCGATTGGCCGATCGAGCGGGGATTCTCGGTCATCGCGTCGCGAACGCTCTTCGCCATTGTGCCTCCTCTCCTCTTCATTGTGCGATCTTAGCCTTGTTGCTCTCACATCGTGAGCGAGGAGGAGGGCGCCGGCCGCTCCGTTGCGCGCGTTCTCGCAGAACTGGTTTTTCCACCCGACTTCAGGTGAGCGCTCCCGCCGAAAGAGCGTGGGAGGTGATCGGAGACTTGACGCGTGGGAGGCGCGATGGACCAAGTGCTTGCCGCTATCAAAGAACGGATCGAGCCGGCATGACGAAGACAACTCAGAGAGATGCCGAGGCGCTCTTCAACGACATCAGCGAGAGCTTCCTCGGGACCGCGAACGTCACCACCGCGAAGATGTTCGGCGGATCCGCGCTCAAGGTGAGTAACAAGGTCTTCGCCTGCTTCTACAAGGGCAAGCTCGTCTTGAAGCTTCTTAGGGAACGGGTCGACGACCTAGTCGCTTCTGGAGGCGCCGCGCACTTCGACTCCGGAACCGGGAGACCAGCCAAGGGATGGGTCGCGATCCGAGCCAAGTCGCCGGAAGGAGTGGCTCGGCCTCGCCAGAGACGCGAAGAAGTTCGTCGCGTTGTAGCTCCTTCCGTTCGTAGCGCGCGCATAGCGATTCGCCCTTCGGTTACCGGCCCGAGCTCAGCTCCTCCTCGCGGCTCCATGACGTCCATCAGACCCTCGCCATGGCCGCAGCGCCAGAGCGCGGCGAGCACCGACGACGGGTAATGCGCGTCGCGGGCGAGCAGTGCCTCGGTCAAAACGGCCACCCCGGAGGACCGAGCGAGATGAGAGCGCGGTTGCGACGAGCGCCATGGCCAGGTGCGCACTTCCGCTGAGCATCGGGTTCGTCGAGGGAAAAATTCCGGTCGCGAGCGTCCAGACGAGCAGCGCGAAGACGACCAGCCAGCTCCGGTTCAGGTCGATCTCGACGCCGGCGACCCCGAGCGAGGCGGGAACTCGTTCCCATCGGTGTTAGTGCACGAGCAGCACGTCGCGCTCGGAACGCCGCGCGACCGCCTCCTCGACGGAGTGGCCGAGCAGTCGGGCGAGAAAGCCTCGTTCGCGGCTGCCGACGACGATCAGGTCCGCGTCTCGCTCCTCGGCGACCTCGAGCAGGCGCTCTGCGGGATCGCCGAGCTCGACGACGAATTCGCTCTCGACGTCCCGGCCCGCGAGTGACGCCCGCGCTCGCTCGAGCCGCCGCCGCGCGAGGTCCTCCGGCGAGACGGGTTCCGGCAACGGCACCGTTCCGGCTGGGGAAACGGGACCACCTACCGCCGGCAGAACGAGCCCGGCCGTCGGCTCGAACGCAGACGTCGCCGGAACGACCGCCAATTCGCTGACGCTAACGACCAACAGCCGGGCCGAGAAGGCCTCGACGATGTCGGCCGCACGGCCAAGCGCCCGCTCCGCGGCCTCTGATCCGTCGTAGCCGGCGACGACCGTCTCCATGGGGGTTACGTACCCCTGCAGGCCCGGCATTACTCGCCGCAGTGCTCTGCAAGCGACAAGGCCGGCATCGCCGGCCTTGTCGCGACACTTCTCGAGCTTGCGCTACTTCGTGAGCGTTCCGCGAATCTGGCCGTCTGGGAACGACGTGGTGTGCACGTTGATATAGAAGGCGCTGGGGCTACTGAGGATCTCCTGCAAGAGCGCCTTGTCGACGTCCAAGCAACCGCTGGACGAGCCGTTCGTCGGTGCCGCGAGCGGGACGACGATCGCGCCGCTCGAGGCACGATGGATGTGCGCCGCCGTCACATTCGTCAGCCCACTGACGGTCAGCGTGTAGCAGAGCTGCGCTTGACCGATTCGAATCGTCACGGTTGCGCTGCCCGATCCCGTCGTCGCCGGAGTCACCGGCTGGAGGATCGCGGTCAGCTTGACGCCCTGACTCGGCTTCGCTGCTCCCGCGGGACACGCGGGCGCTCCCGGAAGGATGAGATCGCCGACGTGGCGCATATGCCCGCGAAGCGTCTTGCCGGAAGCGGAGTTCGTGTTCGTGACGGCCCGGCTCGAAACGGTGATGCGCCGGAACGGATTCGTCATCGAGCCGGTCCTGTGACAGATCGTGATCTTCGCCGGCGGCGTAGCCGCGGAAGCCGGCGTCGCCGAGACCGCCGGGCATGCCCCGGTTCCGATCACGATCGCGTCACCGGTGTGCAGCAGATGGGCCCGGAGAGCCCTGCCGGCGCTCGAGCTCGGGCTCGTGACCGCTCGGCTGGAGATCGTGATCCGCCGGAATGTGTTGCTCGTCGAGCCCGTCTTGTGACAGATGGTGAGCTTCGCCGGCGCTGCGCCGGTACCGGCCGAAGCGTGCTGCCCTGCCGCGACTGCAACGAGAGCAGCAATGCCAAACGACACCAGAAACGGTGCCGAGATTCGCGGACGTTTCATTGCTCAACCCCCTCGAATGACTGCTCCGAGTAGATCCCGTCGGTCGAGAGGACTTGCGGCCTGCCTCCGTTTCGGACAGACGCCGGCGGGAACGAGAACCGAGAACGTCAAAACCCGAAGGGAGTTAACACGCAATGTCCTATTACTCACCGACCGCTACTCGCGCACGGCCCGGGGTCGGCCTGCTCACCCTCGTCTACCTCATGGTCGGGGCAATCGTTGCTGCAACGCACCATTACTGGTCACACCTCAATACGGTCAAGCAGATCGTCTCTGCGCTACTCGCGACTCTCCTGTGGCCGCTGATCCTGCTCGGCATCAACCTGCACATCCACTAGTTCTGCCAAGACACAGCTCACTCTCAGCGATTGCCGCGAATCGCGTCGATCAGATCCCACTTGCCCATCCTCGACCGACCAGGGATGTTCCGGTCCTTCGCGATCTCGTACAACTGCTGCCGGTTGCGATCCTCGAGCGCGTGACCGGCCTTGCCGCCACGCCGCGCGCCCTTCCGAGCCTCAGCCTGCAGTCCGCGCCGCGTGCTCTTGGGTAGATGCGCAATCGTGCGCTTCGACTTCGCAGCTGCCTGAGCCTTCTTCACGTTCCGTTTCGCCGCTTGAACTTGGCGCCTCGATGCCATTCCGTGCCTCCCTTCTCCTGTTGTCGTCACGCGGCTGCTACCCGCAACGAGCGGACGTAATCGACCCGGTACGACGCGGGCGTACGGTCGGCGCCGCTGGTCAGGCGGGACGGTGACGGCCTCGAGGTACGCGGCGGCGATCGCGGCGGCACGTCGGCCAGCGCGGTTACACCTGTCTTCCTGGCCCACCCCTCTTTTGAAGAGCCCTGAATCTCCCTGGGGGACCTTGAACCTGTCCCCAAAACCTAGCCCCAGATTGTTCATGCGATGCTGGAGCTCGCCTCCATAAGGGCTCCATCGTATGTTGCCTTTGTCGACAACGAAGACGTCCTTAAGACGTCGGGCATCCGATCCTGTACGGTGGTCGGCGCTGCTCGACTGGCACTACAACCATCGACGCGGGCACTCCCCCGGCAAGCAGACCAACCTGCTCGGGTCCTCCACTTAGAGGTCGTCGGCGAAGTCCCAGGCGCGCAGGCGGCCGGGCTCGAGCCGGATAAGGGTGTCGTCGTAGCCGCGGTCCGCGTAGGCCCCGCCCTCCTCGCCGCCGAGGTACCGGACAGCAATGTCGCGGACGACGTCGGCGTCGGCGCGACCGAGCACCGCGCGGCCTCGGACCTCGATGCCGCGATAGGGCGGGTCGTGCTCGAAGACGAGAATGCTCGCCCTGGGGTCTCCGCGGAGGTGGCGTGCCTTCACGTCGTCTCCGCCCGTCACGACGTCGAAGCCGCCGTCTCGCCAGCGGTGCCAGACCGGCGAGAGGAGCACGTCGCCATTGGCGCGGTAAGTCGCGAGGACGGCCACGAGGGGACGCTCGAGCAGCCCGTCGAGATCGTCGGGGCTGAGGCCCCTTCGCATCGCGGCGAGTCTAATCACACTTGGCACGTGCACATCGCGGATGCGGCAACGGCGGCACGCGCGCGCTCGTTGCGCTACGCGCGAGACGCACCGCCGTCCTCGAGGGAACTGATGCGGACGAAGCGACCGCGTACCGCGAGCCCGAACAGCCAGCCACCTCGCCCGCGATCGACGCGAGCACGCGATCGAGCTCCTCGACGCGCTCAACGCCCCGAGTTCGACCCGTGGACGCTGGTGGACGCTGCGTGGAACGTGGAACAAGCCCGTTGCCGTCAGCCCTGAAAACGAAAGCGATGACTAAGCAGGGAGAAAGCTGAAGCCCTCCGAGGGACTCGAACCATCGACCCCTCCTTACCATGGAGGTTTCGGAGCGTCACAACATCGGTCCTACCTACAGCCGGAACTCGGCGATGTTGCGTAGCTGCGCGACAGTTAGCCGGTCCGGGAGCGCCTTCATGACGATGTCGCGCAGGCGCGCAGCGAGTGGGGAGCGGACTTCCGCGGCACGGCCGGTCCGGCGCGATGCGCGCACGACCGCGTTTGCCCGCTTGACCCGCCGCCGCTCGTACTCCCGCAGGGCGTCCTCCGGGTCGCGGTTTGTTCCGATACACGAGCCGAGAACGACGGCATCCTCGAGCGCTTGGGCGGCGCCTTGGCCGATGTTCGGCTTCATCGGGTGGGCGGCGTCGCCGAGCAGCGTGACGCGGCCTCGACCCCAGGTGCGTCGAGGCGGCCGGTCGTTGGTGAACGTCGGCTCGATCGCGTCTGGTTCCGTCGACTCGATCAGCGCCGGAATGGGATCGAACCAGGCGCCGTAGCGGCCAAGGAACTCGTCGCGTGGCCGGTCCGGCGCGGGGGCGCCTTCGGGCACTGCCTCGAAGCAGTACCAGTAGACGCGGCCGCTGCCGGCAGGGCCGAAGCCGAAGCCGCCGGCGACGCCCCAGACCTCGACGAAGCGGTCGCGGGTGCGCTCGTCGTCGAAGCGAGTGCCTGCGCGCCAGGCGCGATGTCCTCCGTAGCGCAGCAGTTCCTCCCCGAACAGCGACTGCCGCACCGCCGAGCGGACGCCGTCGGCACCGACGACGATGTCGGCGACCACGGCTTCAGCACCGTCGAGGAGCGCCTCGCCGTCCTCGGTCGCGCCGACACACCTCGTCCCGAGGCGCAGGTGGTCGCCCGGCACCGCCTCGAGCATCGCCTGCTGCAGCTCACTGCGCAAGATCCCATACGTCTCCCAGCCCAGGGCTTCGTAATCGATCAGCGTCAGCAGGTCGCCGCGAGGATTGCGGATCTCAGCCCGCCGCACTCGCGTCCCGCGAGCTGCGACGCCCTCGCGGAGCCCGAGCGAGCGCAGCGCCGTCACCGCGTTCGCGGAGACGACGAGCCCGAACCCCGCCTCGCGGAGCTCCGGAGCCCGCTCGATCACGATCGGCTCGACCCCAGCCTGATCGAGCGCGATCGCCGCTGCGAGACCGCCGATCCCCGCTCCGACAACAACCGCGCGCACGCCCCCAGCGTACGTCGCCGAGACGGCGCCGCCCGTGAGCGGGGCTCGGAAAAGAGGTCCGGAACACCCCCGACCTGATCGTGGCCATTGCCTACGGGTAAACGAGGAGAAGGCGATCGCCGACCGGATTAATCGGCGCGCTGCCTATTTATTCAGAAACAACGGAGCCCACGCCCTGAGGGACGTGGGCTCCGGAGAGCAAGGCGAACGGCTATGACGTCGGCTCCAGGGCCGGGACGGCCGGCGCCTCCGTCGCACGCCCATGCTCGAGCTGCGGCAGCCACTCGAGCCACTTCGGTAGATACCAGTTGGCGTCGCCGAGGAGCTTCATCGTCGCCGGCAGCAGCACCGCGCGGACGACCGTTGCGTCGATCAGCACCGCGGCCGCAAGGCCGACGCCCATCTCCTTCATGTCGAGGATCGGCATCAGCGCGAACACCGCAAACGCGCCGACCATCACCAGCGCGGCGCCGGAGACGACGCCGCCGTCGTTGTGATGCCGTGCGTCACGGCGTCCTCGGTCTTCATGCCGCGGTCGAACGCCTCGCGCACTCGGCTCAGGATGAAGACGTGGTAGTCCATCGAGAGCCCGAACAGAATCACGAACATGAAGATCGGTAGCCACGACGCGATGCCGCCGTTCCCTTGGAACCCGAGCAGGCTTTCGCCCCAGCCCCACTGGAAGATGGCGATCAGCACGCCGTAGGCCGCTCCGACGGAGAGGAGGTTGAGCAGGACGGCCTTCAGGGCGATCACGATCGAGCGGAAGGTCACCAGCAGCAGCAGGAACGCGAACACGAGCACGAAGCCGAACACGATCGGAGCCTTCCGCTTCAGCAGCGAGTTCTGATCGGCGGAGATCGCGGTCAGGCCCGTGACTGCGTACTCGGCGCCGTCCACCTTCCCGATCGTCGCGGGCAGGATCTCCTTGCGGAGCTTGCGCAGGGCTGCAGTCGATTTGGCGTCCGTGCCCTCACCGACGAGCGGGATGTCCACCCGAGCGACCGTGTGGGACGGATTCACTTCCGTGTCGATCGAGCTCGTATTCAGGTGAGCCTTCTCGACCTTCGTCTTCAGGGCGGCGAACGCCTGTTGCGTCGCAGGCGAGTCGATGTTCGCCTTGATCGCGACCTGGCTCTGGGCTGTTTCGCCGTTCGAGAACGCATCGCCGATCTTCTTGATCGTTTCGACCGTCGCTGCGCTGTTCGGCAGTGCGTTGAGACCGCTCTGCGCGGTGTGGAAGTGCAGGACGGGCAGGGCCATCACGACGAGCGCACCACCGGCGACGGCAGCGGCGATACCGGGACGGCGCATTGGCGGGGCCAGAATTTTCTTCCAGAAGCGGTTCTCGCCGCTGTCACGCCGGAGCCGGTGCAGGTAGGGGATCCGGCCCTTCTCGACGCGGTCGCCGAGCTTCGACAGGAGCGCCGGCAGAACGGTCAGCGAGCCGAGCATCGCGATGCCGACGACCATCATCGTGGCGATGCCGAAGCCCAGATAGGACTTGTCGCCGGAGAACATCATCCCGGCCATCGCGATGATCACGGTGAAGCCGGAGATGAGAACCGACCGGCCCGACGTCGCGGCTGCGGCCTCGAGCGAGGCCCGAGATCCCTTGCCGGCCGCCCGCTCCTCGCGCTCGCGCTTGAGGCAGAAGAGCGAGTAGTCGACTCCGACCGCGAGTCCGATCAGCAGGATCACGGCGCTGACCTGGTTATCCATCGGAACGAGGTGGCTGGGGAATGCGACCAGTCCCACCGTGGCGATGACGCCCGATAGGGCGAGCAGCAGCGGCACGCCGACCGCGACGAGGGAGCCGAAGACGAGCAGCAGCACGATGATCGTGATCGGGATCGAGCGCTCGCCGGCCGTCTTGAGCTGATCGCTGATCAGCTCGTCGATTGCCTTTTGCGAGCTCACCGACCCGGCCTCGCCGACGTAGAACGCCGGATGCCGGTCGCCAACCTTGGTGACGGTGGCCTCGATCGCGTCAATCTTCGTCTTCGCGTCGTCGTACGTGCCCTTCATGTCCCACGTGACCATGACGGTGCGGCGGTCCTTCGAGACCTGATCGGCATGCCGAGGATCGAGCGGTGACTTGACGTTCTTGATCGCGGGGCTGCCCTTCACGGTCGCGACCACGTCGTTCACGGTCGAGCGAAACTCAGGATCGCTGACGGTCTGGCTCGAGCTCTGAACGATGACGAGCTCCGTCAGGGCGTCGGACTTGGGAAAGCCCTCCTTGAGGATCTGGTCGGCCCTGTGCGACTGGCCGGTGTTGTAGTCGTCGTCCTTGATGTTCTTCGTGCCGACGACGTTGCCGATGGCAAACGCCGCGACGACGAAGGCGAGCCAGCCGAAGACTGCCGTCTTCCAGTGGCTCGCACTCCAGCGACCCATGCGGGCAGCCAGGTTGTGGGACTGGGATAGGGGGTCATGGCTTCTCCTCGAGTCGCCTCAGGCCGCGACGCGCAGCTGCGCGGGCGCGTAGGCGTAGGGGTGGTGGAAGACGGCGAGCGCGTTGTCGGCCCGAGCGGAGAGCGCGAAGCTCTCACCTACCTTGCGGTCCTCGACGACGACGCTGAGGCGGTTGCTGTGGGGGCTCCAGAGGAGCGAGACGGCGATCCCGTCGCTCTCGCGGTAGTCAAGCTCCTCCATCGCCTCGGTGGGGGCGAGCTGGGTCATCCCTGTCTCCTCCTTTGCCTCCCATGGGCTGGCTTGCATGGCACGACTCTGCGTCCGTGCGGGCGTGGTTCGCGTCGGAGGCGACCCCAAGCTCTCCCCTAATGTTTTTCGGCCGGAGTAGGGCCACGGAACGAGCGACTAGGCGGAAGCAGGCTCCGGGCTCGGAGGTGCGGGAGCCAGGAGCGCCTTGTCGAGCTGCACGCGTGAGCTGATCTCGAGCTTGCGATAGACGTGACTCAGGTGCACCTCGACCGTCTTGATCGTGACGAAGAGCGTTTGGGCTATTTCCTTGTTGCTCAGCCCCTCGGCCGCGAGCTGCGCCACGCGCCGCTCGCTCGCGGTGAGTGCGTCGAGCCCGGTTTGGAGAGCCTTTCTGGGTCTGGCGCCGGTGGCAGCGATCTCTTCGTTCGCCCGCTCGGCGAGCCCGATCGCTCCGACCCTTCGCGCGAGGTCGACTCCCGCCCGGAGCCGCTCGCGCGCTTCGATCCGGTGGTTCGCGCGGCGCAGTGCTGCTCCGAGGTCGACGAGCGCGCGCGCGTGCTCGACCGCGGCCGAGGAAGCGGCGAGCGTAGCGACCGCCTCGCGGAGGAGTTTCTCGCCTCTGCGACCTCCTTCCACGAGAGCAAGCACGCGCAGCGACGCACCGATCGCGTGCGCGGCTCCCCAACGCCGAGCGAGCGCGACCTCTTCCTCAGCGAGCACGCGGGCTTCGTCCTTGCGGTCGAGCAGGCGAAGGCCTTGGGCGGTCCAGCTGCGCCAGGGTATCCAGGCGGGATTGTCAAACGGAACACGCCGGGCGGTGTCGCCGATGTCGAGCAGCTCGTCGACGCCGCGCCCTGGGTCGCCGGTCTCGATCCGTAGCCGGCTGCGGGCAAACCGGAAGGCGACGAGGTGGAGGTTGGGCGGCAGCTTCTCCGGGAAGCCGCCCTGGGCAACTACTCGTGCGGCTTCATCCGTGTCTCCTTGCTCGAGCAGCGCCGAAGCCAGGAGCCCGACGAGGTACGGCCATGAGATCAGCACGCCGTGCTCGACGCTGAGGTCGATTGCCTCGCGCAGATCGGCGACCGCTGCCGGCAAATCGCCGCGATGCGTCTCAGCCTTGCCGCGCCACATGAACATCGAGGCGACATGAAAGATGTCGCCCCGCCGCCGGGCCCGGTCGAGTGTCTCGCTGTACAGCTCGACCGCCTCGTCGAACAGTCCCGCGAGGACGAGCGCGAACGCGGCATACGAGAAGGCAACCGAACCGCTCGTCGCCAGCTTTCCGGATGCAAGCGCCCGCCGCGCAAGTTCCAAGGCGCGATCACGCTTCAAGCCGAGCCGGTACTCGTGGTGTGCCATCGTCGCGAACAGCACCTCGCTGCCGAAGCCACCGTGCAGCGCGTCGAGATCGAGCTCGGCGATCCGCGCTTCGGCGATCGGATACGTCTCGGGCTCCCACCACGTCGAGCTGATCAGCTCGGCGACGAGGAGCTCGTAGAGATCCGCGTCTCGCTCCCGATCGACCTCTTCGAGTGCCTGCTCGAAGACCGAGACCGCTTCCGGCTCGCGATCGGTGAACCAAAGCGCGCGACCCAGCTCGAGTGCGACCTGGCCACGCCGCGCCGCATCCGAGAGCAGTTCCATCCCGGCCCGCAGGTGGTCGGCCGCAGCAGGTCCGTTCGTTCGCCGCTCGGCGAAGCCGAGCTCGACGAGCGCCTCTGCCCGATCCGGGCCGCACTGCTCCTCGACTGCGCGAGTGAGATATGCGACCGCCGCGTCCGCCGCGCCCTGTGCCAGTGAGCGCTCCGCGGCCTGCCGGAGCGTCGAGACCACGAACGAATCGGCGCCTGGGGCCGTGAGGACGAGATGCGCCGCAGCGTTCTCAGGCAGGGCGCCCGCGTTTAGCAGCAGCTCCGCGGCGAGGCGGTGCGCAGCACCGCGCTCCACGACGTCCAGCGTCTCGTAGACCGCGCTGCGGACGACCGGGTGGACAAACTCGAGTGGATCCTCACGACGGAGGAGATCCAAGCGAACGAGTGCCGCGGCGGCCGGGCCGAGCTCGCTCGCCTCGACGCCCGAAAGCCTTGCCGCATGACGCAGCTCGGTCCCGTCGCCGAGGATCGCGGCCGCGCGGAGGAGTGCAAGTGCCTCTGGCGGCAGCCGGGCGAGGCGAAGCCCGACCGAGCGAGAGACCCCTGCGCTCCAATTTCCAGCAGGCGCGGCGCCTGCTCTGCCGTCGGGCTGATTCCCTCGCGCGAAACCGCGTCGAGCACAGCACCAACGAATAGCGGGTTTCCGCCCGTCGCGGTCTCGAGGGCGGCGGAGAAGGCCTCGTCCGGCTCCAGATGGCGCGGCTCGCGCGCGAGGACGGCGATGGAGGAGCGCCCAAGCGGTTCGGGGCGAATCGCCGTGGCATCGGAATCGGCGATGAGGTCCGCGACAAGCGTGGGCTCTCGGCTCTCCGCCTCGGGCGGCCGCGTCGCCGCAACGACGAGGAGAGGCAGTCCCTCGAGCCTTCGCGTCAAGTAGAAGAGCCACCGCAGGGACGGGGTGTCGCACCAGTGCAGGTCGTCGAGCGCAAGAAGCGTCGGCTGCTGAAAGGCGACGTTCGCCGCGAGCCAGTAGAGGCCATGGAGGACCGCGAAGGATCCCTCGCCGTCCCGTTCTGGAGAAGCGACCAGTCGCGAAGTTCCGAAGAGCCGTTCCACGAGCGCCGCAGGTCCTGAGAGCAATTCCGCGCGCAGATTCGGAGGGGCGGTCGCGAGCAGCGGCTCGAAGAGCTGTCGGACGATCCCATACGCGAACCCGCCCTCGAACTCGCCGCCGCGAGCTGCGAGCGCTCGCATCCCCCTCGAGCCGGCAATCGCGCGCGCCTCGCCGAGCAGGCGGGTCTTGCCGATGCCAGCGCTTCCCTCGATGACGACGAACCGCCCATCGCCGCTCCGCGCCGCGTCCGCCAGTGCCTGAAGCGCCGCGATCTGGGCATCGCGCTCGAGAAGCAATGTGGTGGTTCCGCCCGAAGGAGCAACAGTCGCCCGCGCCATCACGACCAATCGTAGAACCCTCGGAGACGATTGTTTAGGGGCGCGTTTGGGGTTGCCCCCGACGCGAGGCAAGCCCGTCCCGGCGCAGACTCGTCATGAAAACGACTCGAAAGGAGAAACCGATGAGATCGACTGCACGACGGAAGCCGGGAGCGATGCTTGCCACGATCGCTGCTCTGGCAGTCTGTCTCGCCGCGCTGGAGGGAGCGGAAACTGCGGCTGCCTTCCCCCAGGGCAACGACAACTGGTTGCGGTTCGAAGCGACGTGTGACGGGCAGCTGGTCCAGTTCCTCGACCCGCCGGGGCCGGGGCCCAGCAACTTCGTCGTCGGGGGCTCGGTCGGGGTGGGCATGAGGTTCCTATCCACGAACCTGGCCACCGGAGAGGTCCTGCAAGAGGTCATCTATGGTCGGGGAGTGGACGAGGACCGCCTCACCCACTGCTCAACCGTCTTCCACGATTTTCCGACAGCGGGCGGAACCATCGACGTCCTCTTCGAGGTCTGGGGCCTCGTGACGCCTCAGGGAGGTTGATGGCCACCGTAATTCGGCCCCTCGCCTGTCCAATAGATGATGGCCCGTGGAAGCGGGCCATCACACCGTTGTACGCGGAGAGAGGGGGTCAACCGACAATCGCCTCGTCTGGTGTGGCGAGGATGCGGGCGGGGAGAAGCTCTGGCGGTCTCAATCCAGGGTCTCCAGCCGATAGCCCTGATCGTTGGCGACGAGTAGGACGCCCGCTCCCTTGGAGATCGGCCCCACGATCTGGCCGGTGAGCCCGTAGACGGCCGCCTCGTTTGTCGGACTGTGCCCGACGATCAGGGCCCGACCCTCGTCGGCGAGGGCGTCGAGCACTCGTCCGAGCGCCGTACCCAGGGCTGCCGAGTCCTCTTCGACCAACTCGGGATCGGCAGTGCGCAGTGCTTCGAGCTTCCCGCTTCCTGCCTTCTCGTACGCTTCGCGCCAGCGATCTTCTCTCCGTGAGCGCAAACCTGCCTCGACGATGACTCCGCCAGGGACGCGCTCGCCGCGCGCGGCGAGAAAACAGGCGAGCGTCTGAGTCGCACGCTGTGCACCCGTGGAGACGAGCAGGTCGTAGCCGCCGCGCAGGCGCGCTCCGATTTCGGTCGCCGCGCGCACACCCTCCTCCGTCAGGGCGTCCCCGTCAGCGTCGGTGTGCCTCCGCAGCTCGGCGTATCTCGCCATTTCTCCCGAAGGGTCTCAGAAACCAGATTCACTCAGCTTGTCAAACAAGGCACAGTCTGGTAAACGCGCGCGCGCGTGAACCCCATTGCACGGTTGGACGGCCGGGGGTGCCTGCTTTTGCGGCATCCGCCTTCGCCCCGCAATTGATCCTCAAGGTCTTTGGGATTCGTGGTGACGGTGTGGGTGGCAGTCACCTCGACTGGGGCCGGGCCGCCGCCACCGGAAGAGAGGGCTGCTTACACCGAGGCCCAGCGGTCGGTCGCCACGCGCGACGCAGCGCAGAGGTGCACGAAGGCCTTCTGCAGGTGAGGTAGAGCCTGCGCCGATGGATCTCTCTACATGGGTCGATCCTGACGCGCACGGTTGGATCGTTCAACCAACTTCCGAGGACGACTGGACGGCACTGCTCGCCGAGTACGGCGGCAAACTGCTCTTGCCTCTGGCAAGAGTTATCGAGGTCGTTCGTCTCTCCTGTTGTCGGAGTGTCGTCATCGAAAACCGGTACACATCGCCGATTACGTTCTCGGGCAAGCGATGCCGAAGTCACGTCATCGTTTCGCTCTGGCGCAATCGGAGACACGTCCGGTGACGACGACGAGAGGAGGCACCGTGCCGAAGATGGCGTCCGGCAACAAGGTGAAGC
>WNFX01003269.1_pt1 | contig 19727 bp, 18 predicted proteins | sample 5400111 | NCBI WGS metagenome assembly WNFX01 (sample SAMN13153363, study PRJNA577476) | soil metagenome | isolation source: 40 cm soil or saprolite under grassland replicate 1 | place: USA:California | collected 2016-06-15 | reverse complement strand
TGGGCTTAAAGAGATTGCTGAGATTGCTATCCGAGCTGAGCCACTGCTGGACATTCTTATCAAGGTAAGTGAAGCCAGCATTGCCACCGCCATTCTGGCGATGAAACTCCGCTGCCGCTACGCCGGCAGCAGCAATTGCCCCTGCTGAGGTTCCGCCGATCCTATTAAATTTGCGTTGCTCCATCAATTGAAGGATGGCAGGCGGATAGGCTATGCCACTGGTAATACCACCCTTCATTACAAGATCACATGGCAGTAAAGGTATTTCTGATTGTTGAGCTGTCCCTGATTGCATAGGTGATTCCGGCATGATTGGTTCTCCTTTTTGTACACCATGACGCACGCTGTTGCTTTCTCAACAGAACAGGATGGTCCCCAATTCTTCAAATCTTCTAAAGGATAGACGCTCAGATCAGGTTTTTTTGGGGATAAGGCTAAAACAAAACGAATATGAGTGATCCCGAAAAGGATCACTCATATTCGTTTTGTGCAGCAGTGTTGGACCGAGGCCAGGCGGATAAGGGATACTGCTTATGCTAGAGCCCTGGCTTTTGTCTGTACCTGCGTCTGTGAGACTAAGACGAGCAGGATAACACCGATACCAGCAATAAGGTGTGGTAACCAGACGTTCGGAGCTTGATGCCAGAATCCAAAGAGAAACGGTGAGGCAGCAAGCAGCGCAGAAGCAACAAAGGCGCTAATGGATTTTGCGCTTGCCCTGCTTCCAACTCCACCTGCCACAGAGACTAAGTTAGCTGTACAAAAAATGCCAGCATCCGAGGATCAGCTACAAGAGTCAAAAAAGCCGCATCCTCTCCAGCCCATCTTCAAATTACTAGGGGTCTGGTTATTAAACTATCCCCCCATTTCACCTGGTGCAATTTTGGGGACCATCATCGGGATCATGCTATTTGTTGCTCTCCCTCTGACAGTGTTTGCGCTAGTATACCTGGTCTCACCAACAAGCGCTGCACAGAGCGCCACGGGTTTCACCATTGCAGCGGTCATACTGGGCGTACTGGGCGCATGGTTCGGTTGGCATATAGGTGGAGTGATTTCAGCAATCATTAAGCTGCCAGAGAACTTCTTTGGTATCTGTACAGGACACAGTACCAGCCCTGACGGCACACCTGACCTCACAAACCTGACCGATTGGCTGAGTAACGTTTTCGACAAGCTGGCCGGGAATGCTCACACCGTCCCACTCACCTTTAAGGACCTCAACGACAAAAAGGTTATCCTCAAAATGGTCACATCCAACCTCAGTCACAGCCTGCCCTATGTAATGCCAGAGGGTCTCCACAATTTCATATTCAAGAAAAGTGACATGCTCAAACTCTTCCCCGAGTATGTGGTGAATCATATGGTCAGCAATCAGCCCAATCCTCTCGATCCTGACCCAAACAAACGGCCCTTAATTCCCCAGGAGAACCTGCCTGGCGGGTACTACTACTTGCCTAACGAGGAAAAGTTGCCGGTAGTTGTTTGTACGCGCATGAGCCTCAGTTTTCCGATTTTATTGAGTGCAGTGCCTCTCTATACTCTCAGTACCCAGGCTTACAATGATTTTCGTGATCGCAAGATAGCAAGGCTTGAAGCAGATCCCAAGTATGGTCAGCTGCAACTCAACTGGTTTAGTGATGGAGGGATTTGTAGCAACTTCCCCATCCAGTTCTTTGATGTCTGGTTGCCCAAATGGCCCACATTTGGCTTTAACCTCACCAAGTTGTCCAGCACCTATGCTACCAGTGCTCTTCAACCATGCGACGAAACTGCGCAGTCAGCTGCCGCGGCTGCCAGGAAGCAGAGCGACGAACCTGTTTATCTTCCAAAGCCCGAAGATAGGCAGGACCCTGATTGGGATAATCTCAACAGTCTGCTCAGCTTTGCACAGGCGATCTTCGGAACGGCGCAGAACTACCGTGATACCTTACAAGCCAATCTCCCAAGTTACCGTGAGCGGATCGTACAAATCCGTCTGAATAAGGATGAAGGCGGACTGAATCTAGCGATGCCAAAGGCTATCATCGATAAGGTTGTTAGTAAGGGTCAAGAGGCAGGCGCAACATTATGCAAACCCGACGAGTTCAACTTTGATCATCACGTCTGGGTGCGTTTCCTTGTGCTGATGGCTCAACTGGAAGACCAAATTCTAGGGATGCAAGAAGTTCTTAAGAGCCCAGATTTCGAACATCGATTGGAGCAACAGCTTAAAATGAGCCTGGATCCACAAAGCAGATATCCCTACTGGAAGGATGCGCCATGGACCGAGAATGTGGCCCCACGTGTCGCTGCAATACTAGACTTGATTAAGAATTGGAACATCTCTCCTGTGGATGACCAGAAAAAACCTTACTTCTTTCGCAAGGATGCACCCTTACCCAAGCCAGTATTACGCGTGACGCCAGAGGTATAGGCGTCGACATAAATAAGTCAACCCGGCTGATGATATGTAACGATACGCATCTTGCTTGTTGGAGGTTGCGGTACACTGAATGTAGGAAGCTGAGCTTGCAATCTCGCTGTGACCCGGCTGAGTCACATGATCCTATCCATGCCCTTTACCCCCCTGCTTGGCTTCCTAACCCCTTCTAGACATTGAGAGCATTTCTTAACTCGAATAAGGATGTGTTCTTAGACGTGAACTTTCTCACATTTCCTCCTGTGAAACAGGTTTCACAGTTGCCTCTACAGTCTCGCCTGCCTATCCCTCTCCGAGGCGCGTAGTTACTGTAGAGAGGTGCTGCATTGAGGAGGCTTCTACAATCTTGTAGGATCTGTTTTTGAAGGTCGATATCAAGTCTTTTGACTAATCCATACATAGGTGTTTCCTTTCTGATATTAAGAGCGAAGCCTCTTACTTTGGCTCATCGTGAGCCCTGCAACCGTCTCTCGCATCGATGTAGCAGTCTCCCACTCATCACTCTGGTTCACCTTGAGAGATGCATCCACAGAGAGACGCTCACAGGAAAAACGTTCTGGGGGCATGAATGTGGGGCATGGATTGATACTCTGTCTCTGTCAAGAACAAAAAACAGGGTAGTGAGTTGCTACCCTGTTTGGTATGATTACTGTGTTACTACTAACTGTTGCTGGTGATGGCATAGAAGAGATAAAGAGTGGTGGGGTGCGTTAATTTCAGCTTGATAATTGACGCGCAACGTCAACCCCAGCACCGGTAAGGCTTACATTCACAAAGCGACGATCCATTTGATTCACTGTACGTGTGACCAAACCTTTGCGTTCCAGGCGAGCTACGGCTTTAGTCGCTGCTGCTGAACTTACCTTGAGAGCAGATGCAATCTCTCCTACTGACCAATGTTGACGACGTCGTAAATATGCAAGTACCTCAAGTTGTCGTGGAGTGACGTTCGCTGCTTCCGGGTATATAGTAGTCATATGTCTTTTCTCCTGTGAAATTCATCCTGCTTAAGCACCCGCAAAGAGCACCTATGCTACAAACATTTGCTTAAAAGATGTTTTCCAGAAGAATATCGGGTAATTTCCATCTTTCCGTTTCTGAATAACCTTCCCTTTCCAATAGCCTCTGCTGAGTAACTGCTCGCTCGCTTCAAGCCCGGAGGTCGAAAAAAATTCTGTGAAGAGGATACCGTCGACAAATTTCCCAACGACTTCCTCTTGTTTCCACCCGTAGAGGCTTTCTGCTGCCTTATTCCAACTGAGAATGTTGTAATTGGTATCCGTCGCAATCACTGCATCCAGGCTATTTTGGGCAATATAGGCATAGTAGAGGAAGTGTTCCTCTTCTTGCTTGCGTTCGCTCGTATCTTGTGCTATCCCGATGTAGCCAATCATTTTTCCCTGAGAATCACGCAGCAGCGTTGTTTTAACATCAACCCATACCGTTGTTCCATCTTTGCGTCGCCCCTTCCACAAGCCCGTATAGTCCTTCCCGTTCCTGATCTCCTCTAAGTCATAAGCCAGTTGCTTTCTCTCAAAGCGGGGATATAATAGTGCGGGTGTTTGGCTCAGCATTTCCTCAGAAGTATACCCAAACAAGCGGCTGGCTCCCTCGTTCCAATAGATGATCTTCCCCTGGAGGTCGGTTACAATAATGCTTTTGCTCACCTCCCAGGAGGTATCAGCCTGAAACTGAAGTTGCTCTTCAGCTTTTTTTCGTTCTGTGATGTCCTGGCAAAAGCTATAGAGACCATCCTGAAAGGGATAGAGGCGAATATCAAACCATTTGTCGAGCAGTGGATGAAATTGGTGAAACACAAGGCCGGTTTGCTTCTCCGAAGCCTCATGAGCGTTCCGGTACAATACTGAGTCGGCAGGAATGGGAAAGACCTCCCACACGTTTCTGCCAAGCAATTCCTCCCGCGTTTTTCCTAACAGCGCTTCCGCATGATGGTTGACATAGGTAAAGCGCCATTGGCTATCGACACTCACAAAAGCATCAAGGATACGTTCAAGGAGCGTTGCCCTCTCCTGATCTCCTCCGTGCCCGACATATTTCAAATAAGTAGTCTTTCGGGTACGGGGTTGAGGGGAGGATTTTCGCTTCTTTGACATAAAAAATGTTCCCTCCTCTCTATGCGATAAGTCTTCGGAATGTACTCAGATCTGGAGGTTACTGAATGGAATCATCTTGTATTACGTTTGAGAACAGACAAGAGTTTCACAAGAGACTTCTTTCATATTCTATTCATTCATTTTGAAACTTTTTAACATCGAAAAAAGTGTATATATACGTTGAACAAACATGTTACACACAATACTTGAAAGGAGTCTTAATCGCGCCAGCCTTACTCAATGAGTTATTCGGGGCTATTGTCGCAGCGGCTGCTCTTGCGTTTGGTTTGGCCTTTGGACTGGGAGGACGCGAGACAGCGCAACGTTTGCTTAATCGGAGCGAAAATACGGTCAGCTCTGCTGCTTCTCAAATCAACGCACAACAAGCGATGGAGCACAAAGGCAGGCTGACCAGATGAGGAGGCGGTAGCCTTACTAATATCCCTTACGGAGGCGCATGGAGCCATGTGCACTCCACATGTCAAAAAAAGAAGCATTTTTTGAAAGGAGAAAACTTGTGACTACAACTCGTAGCCCAATTGCAGTAGGCGTTTTTCAAGATGAGGCTCAAGCCCAGCAGGCGATGAGCGATCTCCAGCAGGCTGGCTTCACAAATGATCAGATTCGGTACTCGGTACATAAAGGTGGGGCTGGTATCCTTGACTCTCTTACGGGTCTAGGCATACCGCAACAGGAAGCAAGTTACTACAACAGTGAGTTTATGGCTGGTCGTACTGTTGTGACAGTCAATGCCTCTGACCGTCAGCAAGAAGCTTTCGATATTCTAAGCCGCAACGGAGGATACAACGCCACTACCGCGATGGGGCAGTCGACTGCTACGTATGGTCAAGCAGCTGATACCTATTCTCAAGACAGGACATTGGATACCAATAGGGCCGAAAGGGTTCAGTTGCGTGAGGAGCAGTTACAGGTCAATAAACAGCCTGTACAGACGGGTGAGGTTGGCATTCGCAAAGAGGTTGTAACCGAGCAAAAGTCAATCAATGTCCCCGTCAATCGCGAGGAAGTGGTGATCGAACGCAGGCCAGTTTCCGGCGAGGTATCGAATGAACCAATTAGTGAGGGAGAGACCATTCGGGTTCCGGTAAGTGAGGAACAGGTGAATGTCTCGAAGCAGACGATGGCAACCGGTGAGGTTGCTATTGGCAAGCGACAGGTCCAGGAGACCCAACAGGTCTCAGAGGCGGTTCAGCGGGAAAAGGCTCATATCGAGCGCGAAGGTGATGTACCCATTCACAGCACCCAGACCGATCCCTACCATCCGAGCCAGACCGATGTGGAAGACCTCCTGGAAGACCACTAGCGTCATAGAGAAAGACGTTTCTCCAGTTTCTTTGGTAAGATCAAGGGCCTGAGGAAGGGGAGTGCCAGAAGCGCTCCCCCTCATTTTTGATACAGTCCCTGCTGAAGCCGAACGACACTGAACTAATCCTTATGCTCGACTTGTTGAAAGGCCATTCGTCTTAGTTGGGCGATGATAGTCTGCATATCTCCATCGACATAGACGCCAGGAACCTGTGCGATGAGATCAGCGTGCTGCTCAAACGCCTGCCCACCGAAGGTAAATACAGGAGGTAATCCCTGTAACTTCTGTCCCAGTGTGGTCACCGCTTGCACAAAATCAGTGCCTGTCACAGAGACACAGATCAGCGCGGGAGTCAATTGCCTGACTGTCTGCAGGAGACCCTCGGTTTCAATACTTTGACCCAGGTAGGCAACACGCAGGCCAGCTCGACGTAAAAGCAGCGATAAGATGAGTGGCGCCAACTCGTGTTCTTCGCCAGGGGCACAGCAGGCAATCACCAAGGGGCTCGTATTACTGGTAGGCGTGACATGGAGCAGATTGGTCAACAAGCCACGGAAGAAGGCGCTGGCAAAGTGTTCTATGGAAACGGTAATAAGCTCCTGCTCCCAGAGCCGCCCAATCTCCCATAATGTCGGCGTAATGAGTTCAGTGCAGACTTGCTCAATTGAATAGATTGCCAATATCGAGGCCATAAGTTGGCTGGCTGTAGCTTCGTCGAGTATGTTGAAGGCCTCAAGCAAACGCTTTTGTATGAAACGCAAGTTATACGTTGTCTGAGATCCGTTCACGAACACCTCAGCATCAAGCTTCTGCACATTCGGGAGGACAGGCTGAGGTGCACCTTTTTTCACCTGCACGTCGCCTTCAATCGGTTCGTGTTCAACCCCAGAGGTAGTTGATAACATCATCTGGGAAGGTGAAATACTCCCTGGAGAAGAAGCTTTTCGATGGAGTTGGTGATGTTCCTGCTCAAGATGACGAAAGAGGGCAATAGCCTGGCTGATGGCCATTCCTGCATCAACGCGCTCTTTGAGCCAGCGAATGATAGCGATATCACGCTCTGAGTACAGGCGGTAGTCATTTTGAGCACGTTCCGGCGAGAGGATCATATAGCGGCGCTCCCAAGCTCTTAACGTGGGAGCAGTTATGCCTGTTTGTTGTACCACAGCCTTCGTATTGAAGAGAGGAACATTAGAGTAGTGTTCCAGGTGTGGCCACTCAGTATGTCTTTCTCGCACCATGAAACACTCTCCCCCATGGGTTCCAATACCCGGCGGTGAATTTTTAGCGTGGCTTGTTGCTTGAACATTACGGAAACTATAGCATAGTTCGTATTTTACGTCTACAGTTTGCATAATATTTGCTAAGACTAAGGGTCATCCTCATGGTCCTCGCAGCTGTCAGGCTTTTCAGCCACTTTTGTTTAAGATGCATGCGAACCGAAACATGGGTACAGGTTGGGGAAATCCGTTTGCCAACAAAAGGATACAAAAGCATGAAGAGTCACAGGAGAAAATCTCTCATACCAAAAAACCTGAGCGAACACACCTTGCTATTACGTATAGTTTGTGTTATATGTTTGTATATAGTTTGTATAATGTAAATGAGAAGGAGCAACATGTATGGCAGCGCTTATCACTTGTGAACCAGCAGAGCGTATTTCCAGCTGGGTGGAGAATGAATACGCAGAATCGTCTGTTGAACAACAAGATCAGGTGGAAACTGATGCAGGGCCTGAACAACACACACAACAGCTACTCGTGGCTCGCGCACTGCGAGGGGATAGAGAGGCTTTTGATGATATCTTCGATCAATATAATAGAGTGATGCACCGTACCGCCTACAGGATTGTAAAAGATCCAGATATTGCAGAGGACGCTGTACAAGATGCGTTCATCCTGGCATGGCAACGCCTCCCCAGCCTGCGCGAATCAGGAGCTTTGCGCTCCTGGTTGTTGCGCATAGTGGTAAATCAGTGTATTAGCTTTAAGCGACGGCTCGCGCGATCTACGATGTTTCTACATCAGTCATTTTCTGAGCAAGAAACGGATTTAGCGTCTCAAATAACAAATTATTATGAGGGTTACATGGAGCGCAATTGGGATCTGGCGCAAGCCATTGAGAATTTGCCCGCGAAGCAGCAAATGGTCATCGCCCTTCACTACTATCAAGGGATGACGCTACCAGAAATATCCCAGGCGTTGCAGATATCAGAAAACACCCTCAAAAAGCGTATTCAGGCAGCACTGAGAAATCTGCGCCGAGTGTTGAGGGATGCTGAGATCGACGAAGCGCTTGCCAGCCGCTAAGGATGCTATCAGGCGAAGGCAGAGCCGGTCAACGTCAGGTTTTTCTATTCCAAAGCTTGCTTTGCATCTCTATATCCCTGACTCATTAATTCCTCTATCCTCTCTGGAGAAAAATCAAGCTCTCGCGAGACCTGCTCAGCCTGTTCATTTGGAAAAGCCGCACGCTGAATGATAGTGATGTCCAAATGAACCCGCTTCTCCTGACATATCCTCGTATACTCCTGTTCAATCTGGTTTCTTAGCCCTGCTGGAAGCAGATCCACCTGCTCATGCAGTGTCTTCACCAGGTCGATGTAGTGATTGACCCATGTGCAGGACTTACCATCGTAGTTCGTCTTATCTGCATAAGTAATCTCACTGATCCGCTGCGAGACCTCCCAGTTGTTCTGTGGCACACTCCCGCGCTGTGAGAAGACATCGATAATGTAGACCTGGTAGCTCTCATCTATTGGTCCTGTCTTCTGTAGAACGTTCAGCACTTCTGGCAGTGGCGAATTGCTCCATAGCCCCCCATCCCAATAGAACTTGCGATTAACCTCTTTTGCGGGAAACATAGGCGGCAAACTACCACTGCTAACCACATGCTCAGCCGTAATGCGGTCTTGCCAGCTATCAAAGGCTTGAGACTTACCTGCCTCGATATCCACCGCCGTCACAATTAAGCGGGGATCTCCAGCTTTCGGACCATAGGGCTCAAAGTATTGCTGTAATGTCTGTTCCATGGCCTGCGTTTGATAAAAGTGGGTTTCAGACCAGTAGACGGGTGCACGGAATACCCATGGTAATGAGCCCAAAAGACGGGGCGTAAAGAGGTGGGGGTTACCAGACAAAAAGCTGGTCCAGACTGCATTCCATCTCCGCCAGACACCGGAAGGAGGAAAGAAGAGCTGAGAAGACGTTGCGAGAACTTCTGTCCAAAACTGTTTCAAAAATGCAGCACCACGATCCGCTGTCTGATAGTGGCTCGCAATAAGACTTGAGTTGATGGCACCAATCGAGGTACCAGCTACGACGGCAAGATTGTCTAAGTGCGGGGCTAACGCCTGGTAAGCTCCACACTCATAGGCACCAAGCGCGCCGCCACCCTGAAAAATGAGGATCCTCTTTGTACTCACACTCAGCTCCTTCGTAGTCGTGTATCCGCAACATACAAATACTTTTAATCAGAATACCTGTTGGAACTGGTTTGATCCTACCTATCAAACCAGGTGCAGTGGAGAACCGACCTGCTAGCCTTCCCTGGCGAGGGGCAAGCTCACATAAAAAGTTGCCCCTGCTCCTTTTGCACTCTCCACCCACAGGCGGCCATGGTGTCCTCTGACGATTTGACTGGAGATATACAAGCCAATGCCCAGCCCCGGGAACGTTTTCTCTGTGCCGTCGTTCACTTGATAGAAGCGCTCAAAAATTTTCTCCTGATGCGTTTCTGCAATGCCAATCCCGAAATCCTGCACGCTGACGATGGCGTTGTGCTCGTCAGCTGAAACACGCACAATAACCGTGTCTGCTTCAGGCGAGTACTTGATAGCATTGGTCAGTAGATTAATGAGCACTTGCCCAAGACGGTCTTTATCGCCAAGCACCTGGACATCTGTCACTTCCTCCAGTTGAAGATGATGGGTCTCCATTGTACCTTGAAGATTTTCCAGCGTTTCGCGCACAAGCTCGTTCAGGAAAAAGCGTTCCTCGCGAAATTCGAGCTTGCCCGTTTGCATCTTCGTGACATCCAGCAGATCGCTGACGAGCTTGGTTAACTTATCCAGTTGTTCCTCCATGCGGGTCAGAAAGTGCAGGGCCTGCTTATCCCCTTGTTTGGTCAGGCGCCGCTGCAGCAGGTTCGTAAAGCCTTTCAGGCTGGTCAGAGGGGTTTTGAGCTCATGGCTTGCCATACTGATAAATTCATCTTTGCGTGCTTCGCTTTCTCTGAGCGCTTCTTCTGCATTTTTCCGTTCCCGGATTTCTGCTTGTGCTTGTCGATACAGGTGGACGTTATCCAGTGCCGACGCGATCCGGCGTGCTAATTCCTGAGCAAAGTAAAGATCGGCTTTTGTATACTCTCGAGAGGGTTGAACGGAAGAAAAGGTGATTGCTCCTATGATCCTGTCGCGTGCGATGAGCGGAACACCCATATAGGATTTCAGAGCAAGCTCCCTGAGAATTTCGAGCATGTCAGGATGGACTTGTATATGAGCTAAGACATCTTGAGAAACATTGGAGATCAATTCTGGCTTCCCTGTTCGCAGCAGTTTCTGAACACCATAGACTGGCTCTGCTTGATCTTTATATTGGTCATACAACGCTTGTACCAGAGCTACTTTGTCAGGATCAGTGTGGTTGACCGCTATTTCCTGGATCTCGTGCTGTTCATCAAGTATGGCAATGCGACAATAATCCGCCAGGGATGGCACAAGCAGCTGTGCGATCTCTGTTAGGGTAATCTGCTGATCAAGGGAAGACACGACCAGATTACTGACCTGATCAAGTATGTGCTGTCTTTCCTCCGCTTGTTTGCGCTCGCTAATATCTCGAAAATTGGCAACAAATGCTTGAATATGTGGATCATGCAGATGATTGGTTATGGTGCTTTCCAGCCAGCGGAGTGAGCCATCTTTATGGATGCAAGTATGCTCGACCGTCACAGTTAACCCCGGGGTCTTCGCGACGGTATCAAATTGTTCTAATGCAGCAGGCAAATGGTCAGGCGGAAACAGTTCAAGCGTATTATGGCCAAGTAATTCTTCAGGCGTGAAACCTAAAATTTTTTGAACGGATGGACTGACATAGGTAAAGAGTCCCTCATGAGAAACTAATGCAATGGCATCTGAACTGTTTTCAATGAGGGCTCGGAAGAGTTTTTCGCCTGGGCTGAATACATTTGCTCTCTGGGAATTGTCAGTGATCTTCCCGGCTGGTGTTGACATACTTTTTCATCCTCTTCCATCAAAAAGTGCAAAAGAATCTTCTGGAGCATCAGCTTTTTACGTTACTATAACATTTCTGCTCTGCTTACACAAAGTGAACAATATTAATAAATGTAATCCGGATGCAAGGGCTAACGCCTCTTCCTTCTTGCCTTCTTTGTCTTCTTCACTCGCTTTCTATCCGGCTGGAATACCTGATCTTGCTCAACTCGCTTTCTATCCGGCTGGAATACCTGATCTTGCTCAACTCCAAACGCTGCTATTACAGGAAGAGGGGAGATGCCTGGAAGTGGTGGTATTACAAACGGTAAAATGGCTGCTAACACGGCAACGCCCACCGCAATGTAGTAGCCATGCGTCAGGTCAATCAGCCCAAACATGAAGACATTGGCAAAATACAGCCAGGTAGGGACATTCAGAGGCAAACGCGAGGAGAACGAGCTAATGTCCTGAAACGAAATGGCGCGTAAGAGAATGCGATTGACCAGAAGGGATAAAACCAGCGCCACAACAAACCAGGCCACAAAATTCATGAGAGGCACACCGTAATAGCTAAGGTGGCCCGGAGCCAGCCAGTCCCAATAGTGCTCCACGTGGGAGGCTACCGGCTCAATCTCCAGGTCTAAGAATGTTGCAGTAAGTGCAGCCATTAAAGTACTTATGATCCATCTTCCACCCATTAACAAGGGTGGACGAACGGTTAATCCACGCACGGCGATCATGATCAATAGCCAGACAAAGATAACGGCCAGTGGCACTCCACCCGGCAGGCGCGGGAAGAGCACACCGCTGAAGCGATAGGAACCAAAGGGAAAGCCTGTCCCAACGCCTAGAGCCTCTATGCCATAAGTGAAAAGAGCTATGACGATCGCTGCAAACAGACCCGCTGGTCCATACTCATCCATCAGCGCGACGGTTAACATTGTTCCTTCAAGAAGGAGCAGAGCACTAGCCGCCCAGGCCATCGAGAAGGGGGCATGCACGTCAAAGGCAACACCTATAACCGCGATAGGATAGGCTATACAGAACAGGCAAAATAGAAAAATGACGATACGACTAAGACGAGTTTTCATGAACCACTCAAACCAACAACAGCGATAATGCGGGCATAGGCTTTCGTTTGAGCAATGGTCGCCACCGCTCCACTTTGGATATCCAATGCATAGAGCGTACCATCAGCGTAAAAAGAAAGAATGTGGTTATTGAGCCAGGGGCCCAGTTCCAGCAGTCTGGCCGTCGATCCTGCCATTAACTGTGGTTTGCTCACATGCAAGTGCTTCCCTGAACCGCTTACCTGTGCCTCGAAAAGAGCGCTGCTGCGATCATAGGGAGCCTGGGACTGGCTAGAAAATTCAACGTATAACAACATATGACCATCTGAGGTAAATACAGGCGTGGTCACCCAGTGATAAACAGCCCTATTACTCAGACCATGCTGCTCTGGCAGTAATACTTGCGATGTATTCATTGTCAATGGTTGCCCATCCAGGGTGGTTATATCCAGGCTATTGGGATAATTCAGTGTAGCAACGTCATCAGGCACACTGTTATCGCTGGGCATCGGAACCTCACCTTCGTAGGATGAATACAGCAATATGTTGCTATGAGGAGCAAGAGCCAATGGACCTTGTTGTGAGTTTTCTTCATCCATGAGGGGTTGTGGCGTGGGATTAGTAATATTGAGCGACCACAAACCAAGCTGGATGGCCTCATGACTTTGCTGACCATCCGTGAGTAGCAGTGTCGTATTCCCTTGTTTTCCCTGCCCATTCATAAACGCAAATACACGGAAGCAAGGACAATTGCTGGACAATTGCTCAAAGACCCTGGTGGGAGCAGTCAATGGACCTGCATAAATATCAATCACACCATCTCCGCCTGCAGGTTCAGTACTCCAGGCAAGGGTCGTCCCATCACTACTAAGCGCCATCGAGGTAATCACTTTATTAGGATCAAGTGGAGCGATCTCTTGCGGCGTTCCACCAAAAATGTCAGTCAGCCAGATACCATTTCCACTGTAGAGAAGTTGACCTGAGGATGTCAGTATGGGACGTACGGCCTGATTGTAGAGATACCCAGGGGCGGTTATCACTTGAGGTAGACCGCCTGTGCTAGAGACCCAATACAACTTATCTTGCTGTTCGTAGACCAGGTAACGGCCGCTGGGCAGTTGCAATGGTGGTACGATTATATTGCCTGGCGTAAAGATTGGAGGGGTAGGCGTGGATGTAACATTTTGATCCGTTGTTGCTGTAGGTGCCACGGTCTGAGCCCTTGAAGGCTGCTGTGTCGGGGTAAGTGTCGCTGCACCCGCAACAGGATGCGTCAATCCCTGTGCCAGACTGACCATTAGCAGGCTAGCAGAAGACACGATGAGTAAACCAATGAGCACAAGTAAAATATAGATTCCCGCTTTAGAAAAGCGCCTGGGCTCACCTGGCAACGACTGTGAAATATCAGGCTGCAACTCAATTTGTTCTGGTGGTTTACTTACCTGCTGGGTCAACGTCCTTTTATTCCCTCACTTGTTATCTTCACAAAATGAAGTATACCCCAAACAGGCGGTGATGTGAATATCTATCATCTCATTACGCCGTCTGGTCGGTATTTCTCTTATGAGGTTTCGCTCTGCCAGCGTGATGTAGAATAAAGGCCGTCGTCTTGGCCAATACTTCCTCACGATCATAATCTTTCATGATGATATGATAGGAGCGACGGAAGGTGACCAGATGCTTTTCTTTGGAGCCGATATGCCGGTAAATCTCGCGTCCATCACGAGCTGGCACGACATGATCGTGAATCGAGATCATAACCAGCGCTGGCGCAGTTACCTTTGGCAATTCGGTCCGCAGTGTTGGCAAAAATTGCAGCATGCTTGCAACAGGCCGCATAGGCGTCCAACGATAGACCTCGCGTGTATAACGACGACGAGCATCCGGGTCACGCACATCTTCACGCACCGTGGGTACTAACGGAGTAAAGTGTTTGACGATACGCACCCCCAGGCGGATCAAGGGATGCATGTGCAGTGGAGCGCACATGATGACAATACCCGCCACTTCTTCGTGGGCAGCGATATGCAAGGTAAGCGAACCGCCTAACGAATGTCCCACGATGAACACTACATCACAGCGCTGCTTGAGGGCGATCAATTCAGCGCGCACGGCATCCGCCCAATCCTGCCAGCCAAGTGATAGCACCTCCCGTATATGGGTGCCATGCCCTGGCAACAACATATTATTAGTAAGCATCCCGCGATCCTGGAGCGCCAGCTCCAGTTCTGCAAAATCACGCCTACCACCATTGAGCCCATGCACCAGCAAGACACCGATAGTGGGCTTGTTTAAAGAATGAGATGTGTCATGGGACGTAGGGGGCGTATGCATTATGTTAGCTCCTCGCAATGCTGTTGTTATGTTCTAACCAATAGAACATTCAGACGTTGTTACTCAGTATACGAGTGAGCTTTGTTTTTCGTTGTAATAAGATCCTCTCTGTTCCCTTTTGATTGGTCAGTATGATAATTGAGAAGAATACAAGAAGACGAGAGGATGTCAGGAATGAGGTTAGATTGACGCAAAGGATGCTATAATGTCTGTTGATTTGAAAGTCTTGCACACTGTTGAACATACTAACTATTGAGGGAGAGTTTTATGAAGTTTGCAACAAAGGCCATTCATGCTGGACAGGAACCTGATCCATCGACAGGGGCGATCATAGCTCCTATTTTTCAAACATCTACCTATGTCCAGGCAGGACTTGGTGAACATAAAGGGTTTGAATACTCACGCACGCAAAATCCAACGCGCAGCGCGCTGGAGGAGTGTATGGCAGCCATCGAAGAAGGGCGCTATGGGCTGGCCTTTGCCTCCGGTATGGCTGCCGAAAGTGCTATTCTCAGCCTCCTCAGCGCCGGCGAGCATATGGTCTCCTGTGATGACCTCTATGGCGGAAGCTACCGTATCTTTGAGCGTGTTATGCGCCGCTACAATGTGGAGACCACCTATGTGGCAGCAGGCAATATAGCAGCCTATGAGCAAGCTATCCGGCCAAACACCAAAATGATCTGGTTGGAGACGCCGACGAATCCGCTGCTGCGCCTGATAGATATCCAGGCCGTGGCAGAGATTGCACACCGGCATAATCTACTGCTCGTGGTTGATAACACCTTTGCCAGCCCGTATTTTCAGCAGCCCTTGAAACTAGGGGCCGACATTGTCGTACATAGCACGACCAAGTACCTCAATGGACATAGTGATATCATCGGTGGTGCTCTGGTGCTGAACAATGAGGAAGTCTACCAGGCCATCAAGTTTTATCAAAATGCTGCCGGTGGCGTTCCCTCGCCTTTCGATTCCTGGTTAACGCTGCGTGGCATCAAAACACTGGCCGTGCGCATGCGCCAGCACGAAGAGAATGCAATAGCGGTGGCGAAGTTTCTGACCGAGCATCCGCGAGTGGAGAAGGTCTACTATCCTGGCCTGCCTGCACACCCTGATTATGCATTAGCCAAACGCCAGATGAGTGGTTTTGGCGGCATGGTCTCGTTCCAGTTTAAAGGTGTATATGCCGATGTGGATAAGGTGGTACGGCGCTTCAAGGTTTTCGGATTGGCAGAGAGCCTGGGTGGTGTCGACTCGCTTGTCTGCCACCCGGCATCTATGACTCACGGCTCCATTCCAAAAGATATTCGGGAGTCTCGCGGTCTCACCGATACGCTGCTGCGTCTCTCAGTTGGCATCGAAGATGTAGACGATCTCCTGGCAGACCTGGAACAGGCGCTAGCATAACATGATGAACGGTCCGTTGGCGATGACTCATGTTTTAAGCTGTTACTTTCACGGAAGTCATGCGATGTAAATAATGATATGCGATATAAACCATCTTTAGGAGGATGCTCGTCATGACTTTTTTTACCGGCGCCTGGGGGAGGGCCAGGAATGGCATACTTATTGTATGCATGGTCATGTTAGTGACGCTTTTGTTGAGCGCTTGTGGCGGCGACCCACAAACACAGCAGCAGGCCAATAAAAGCAAGGCAGACCTTGATAACCTCATTTCTCACGCACAGAGTATTGGCATACCCGATGCAATGCTAAAACCTATCATACAGCAGGAAGATCAATTAAGTAATACAAATGCTCCTATAACCCTGTTTAGTGGTCAACCGGCTACCGATTACTATAGCAATTTAACGCAGCGTTACCAGTTTTTGGCGGTGCAAGTTCGTGGTTTGGAATTTCAGACAACACAACAACTTGATTACCAGGCTTTCCAGGATATTCAGACCCTGGAGAATGCCCTGGCAGAGCGACGGGCGCAAAACTTTATTGAAGCTAAAATCTTTTCAAATCAACTTACTCAAGACCAAAATCAGCTGGCCAGGGCCCAATATCCTAAAGATTACCTGCAAATCAGTTATAATGCTAAACGTTCTACGCTGGCATTACAGTTAATGGGGCCTGCATATAACAATCTGGTATCACTGCAACAGGACATTAAACAACTGCAGGCATCGCACCTGGATACTACTGCTCTCAATCAACAATATCAAGAGGATCTCCAACTCTTCCGCAGCGCCAATAAACCGGAGGATTATTCACAACTGATCAATCAATCGACTACGCAATTGCAGGCAACATCCGATTTTTCTACTCTGGCTATTCCGTATGTGGGTGCCGCCAAGTTGCAGCAGTTTAGTGCAGATATCGTCAAACTCAAACAATATGGACAGAATACAACATCTTTTCAGCAGCGTCTCACTGCAGACCAGACGGCACTTGCGCAGGCTAAATCCATTAGTGATTACGTAAAGGTCTCTTCACAAATCGATCATGACATTGCATCACTGCAATTTGCTCTGACCGCTGGATATGCTAACTCCTTACTCAATCAGTACAATCAAGAGGTGGATAGCTGGGGCAATACACACCAATATCATGATCCTTATGATGGCGGTGTATATAACCTGGATTATGAGTACGGTGTAAATGGCGCGGGCCTTGATGGTGGGGCGGCCTTACAGTATGCACAGTCCACTGGAGCTCAATCCGACTACCAGGCGGCTATTGATATCATCAACAACAATCTCCTTCACCTGAAAGCCATGGAGGCAGATTACAACGACAAAACGGCCTATAACCAGCCACACGCCACCGATATTCAGCTGATGAAACATTACAACGTCTACGGTCCCAATTCTGGCCCGGTACTTGTCGTGTCCTTCATTGAGCAGACACTACGCTATTACAATAATGGCAAGCTGGTTAGAGCGTTCAACGTTGTCACTGGACAGTATTTGCGACCTTCGCCCCCGGGATTTTGGAGCATCATCCTGCGTCAAAGCCCGACAAAGTTCACATCGTCTGAGCCTGCTGGTTCGGCATTCTGGTATCCGCCTACACCCATTCAATACGCGATGGAGTACCACTCTGGTGGTTACTTCTTCCATGATGCATGGTGGAGAGCCAATTTTGGTCCCGGTACAAACTTTCCACATGCAGATTCAGGCGGTACTACTCAGTTCAATGGCAACGGAAGCCACGGCTGCATCAACATGAACACTAACGATATTGCCTGGTTGTATCCACAAATCGCCTGGGGAACGCCGGTGATAACCTATTAACGTTTTTTTATTTGACATGTCTATCGCCTATCTGCTATAATCCATGGGCGATTATGCCCGACATAAAGTCGGCATTTTTTGTAGATTTAGCCCCAGTCAGGGGATAAATAAGCAGATAGATGTTTTGTCTTGGGGAGGAATTGTACTCATATGCCCAATAATCCGGCTGCGGCAAAGCGCATGCGCCAGGAGCAAAAACGCCGCCAGCACAACCGCAGCGTCAAATCAATTGTTAAAACACAAATAACCAAGGCTCGCCAGGCTATCGCCTCAGACGCGAGTTCCGAATCCACTGAAGAGGCAATACGTGCGGCAGTGAGTGAACTGGATCGCGCAGCCAAAAAAGGGGTTATTCATCGAAACAATGCTGCTCGCCGCAAATCGCGCCTCATGAAGCAGCTTAACGCAACCAGGTAGGATCTTGCGCTCCATGCTCCCAAGTATTTTACTGAGGCCGAGCAGGAAGGGAAGCGCACAGGAGGTGTAGAATGGCCGATAAACAAGTCATTTCGAAGCCAGCAGGGCAGGCGTTGCTGGCTGCTGTCGAAAGTGCTCATTTGCGTAAAGATATACCGGAGATTAAATCAGGTGACACGGTACGCCTGCAAGTAAAAGTTGTTGAAGGGAACCGCGAACGCCTACAGCCCTTCGAGGGTGTGGTCATGCGACTGCGTGGCGGCGGTATCAACCAGAACTTCACTGTACGCCGCATCACGCACGGGGTTGGCGTTGAACGTACCTTTCTGCTTCATTCTCCCCGGATAGAGAAGATTGAAGTACTACGACATGCTCGCGTACGCCGTAAGCAACTTTACTATTTACGCGGCTTGACCGGTAAGGCTGCTCGCTTAAAAGAAATCCGTCCGATGACAAGTAAACAGGCAGCGGCAAAAGAGGCAGCCAGGGCTGCCAGAATTGCCGATACTGCTATTACAACCGTCAATACGACTGATACAAGTGCAGGCGAATAAGAAACAAATACCAACGCTAGAAGAAGAAATGGCCCTGTTTGAGCAGGGCTATTCCTTTGTTGCAGGACTTGATGAAGCCGGGCGTGGGTGCCTCGCGGGTCCTGTAGTAGCCGCCGCTGTCATCTTACCGCTTGATGACAACGATCTGCTCACTCGCTTTGCCGATGTACGTGATTCCAAGCAGATAACCGCGGCGGTACGAGAATGCCAGTTTGAGGTTATCATGCAGCACGCAGTGGCAGTGAGCGTTGGCATTGGTCCGGTTGAACTGATCGATGAGCGTAATATTCTACAGGCGACTAAATATGCCATGCGTTCAGCTCTTGCCCAGCTCTCGCTCCCCCCACAGGCACTTCTACTTGATGCACTACTTTTGCCCGATATCCCCCTGCCACAACGCTCAATCATCAAGGGCGATAGCCGTTGCCTCTCCATTGCAGCCGCGTCGATCATCGCCAAGGTGACCCGCGACCGGTTCATGCTACAACTTCACGAGCAATACCCTGTCTACGGGTTTGATCAACACAAAGGCTACGGTACACCTGCTCACCTGGCTGCCCTGCGCCAACATGGCGCCACACCGCTACACCGCAAAAGCTTTGCCCCCGTACGCGAACTATTATTTGGCCTGTTCGCAACATCTTAATATATAGCCCATTTTTCCTATATTTCATGACGTTTCATTGTGTTTCACCGGTGTAATGTTATGATATGCGCGTTCCCCTATTTACACTTCCCGGAAGCTTTTGCCTGCGCGTGTGTAAAGGAGGGAAACAGCCAACGGGTGCTGCAAGTAGAAAGAAAGACATTTTGCGTATTCAGCAAGCAGCCTGGAATTTCTTCCGGCAACCTAAGACCGTAAGTTTTGTAGTGAAAGTAAGTCTCGTAGTAATGCTTGGTTTGTTCTTTTTGGGAACCTTAGGAGCAAGCGTCAAGGGAGCCCATGCACAAAGTCAAGTTGGATATCATGCATCGGCTAATCATGCGCTAGCTAGCAAGAATACACCGAATATGCCGCCCACGGGGGCCTACAACTGG
>WNFX01002215.1_pt1 | contig 19728 bp, 22 predicted proteins | sample 5400111 | NCBI WGS metagenome assembly WNFX01 (sample SAMN13153363, study PRJNA577476) | soil metagenome | isolation source: 40 cm soil or saprolite under grassland replicate 1 | place: USA:California | collected 2016-06-15 | reverse complement strand
TGCCGCCAGGTACCAGATCATGGTATTGATATCAAATCCATCGAGCGCGGTGATGCCCCGTATAGCGAAGGTCGTTTTCCACAACTGTTCGAAGACGAAGATGAACACAACGAGGAAGATGGTGCGGAAGACGACCTCTATGATATACGCCAGGTTATTGGCCACGCTGACCCGCAGCACGGCAGTGTACTTTCGCAGCGAGAGGCTTAACCTTTGCCGGATAGATTGTCGCTGATCGGCGATGATTGTGTTCATGCTATGATGCTCCTAACCATTTTCATGTTGCGTTTGTTCGCCGTATATGCGGGCGATAATCTTCTCCATCGGAGGGTCGGCGATGGTCATATCCAGGATGTGACAATGCTGCATGACGGCAGCAATGATCGGCTCCAGGGGGCAACGCGAGGTGTCAATCTCCAGCTTTAAGCCATGTCCCCTGGCTTTCATGATCTGTATTCCCTCTGTGACAAGCAGTTCTTCGTGGATGGAGAAGGGCAGTTGAATGCTCAGGCGTTGCTCACCGCTTTTTTCATCGGTTTTTAAGAGCGTTGCCGCGGGCTCCTCCAGCAGCAGGTCCACTGTTTTGACCTTCAGGTAGTCACGCTTCATCTTTGCTACCGGGGTATCCAGGATGATCTCACCGTGGTTAATGACGATGGCACGCCGGCAAACCTGTTCGATGTCACCGGCATCGTGGGAGGTCAGAAAAATGGTGACGCCCTCCTCCACGTTCAACTGTCCAATCAGTTCGCGGATGCGCTGCTTGGCGATGACATCCAGCCCGATGGTGGGCTCATCGAGAAAAACGACCGAGGGTTTGTGCATCAAGGCGGCCGCCAGTTCGCAGCGCATGCGCTCGCCCAGGCTCAACTTGCGTGCGGGCGTACGAATGTAATCCGCGATATCAAAGACTTCGATCAGGAAATCGCGCCGTTTGCGGTACTCTGCCAGGTCAAGTTCGTAGATGCGTGCCAGCAGGTCGAACGTATCCTGCGGTGGCAGGTGATACCACAATTGCGATTTCTGGCCATAGATACTAGCTATATGAAAAGCCAGTTTGCGCCGTTCCTGCCAGGGGGCGAGTCCAAGGACGGTGGCTTTGCCGCCCGATGGACAGAGGATGCCGGTATGCATCTGGACACAATACTCCGCTTTTACGCTGGGAAATATGAAATCATGGTAACTCATTTGCATGTGATGGAGTTGCTTTGTGCATGTACCTTCACGATGGCAACTGCACAAAGCGTCCTCTTTACTTACATCTACTAAAAAGGAGTATGCAGCGTGTCTTCTTACGCTTTACAAACCGCCGAAGAAAAAATCCTTCGTGCCTTCACCACCTACCCCTATCTCACCGTTGAGCAGCTGACCACGTGTTTCTACAGCAGGGGTTCAGCGCGGTATGTGAGCGCCAGGCTCAAAGCGCTCACTGAACGCAAGCTGTTGCACCGCCTCACCCGTGAAACGATCAACTATCCCTATGTCTACTGTCTTGGCATTCAGGGAATACGATACTTACGAAGAGCAGGGTGTGACATCCCTCTGTTCCATCCTTCCGAACATACGCAGCATGCGCCCCTGTTTCTCCGGCACACTTTGGCAGTCAATGATTTCCTTATTGCCGCGTCAAAACTGCCGGGCGTCTCTCCTGACATTGCTGTTGCCGGCATCTTGCATGACTGGACACTAAAACGCACACAAAAGGGGGTTGTGCCTGACGGATGGATTGACTTTCGGATAGGGGAGAGAATACAGGTGTGTGTCTGGCTTGAAATGGACATGGGAACAATGGATCAGAAGCCCTTCCGCAAAAAAATCGCTTCCCTTGTGGCATTTTCCAGACAGTCGTACAGCCAGGTGTTTGGAACGCAGTCGCTGACCATCGCCATTGTTACCTTAGCGGGGGAGCAACGACGAACTAACATCCTCAGTTGGATACAAAAGGAACTCATTGATATGCAAAGGGAAGCTACCGCTGACATGTTCCGGGTGTTGCGTGTTACACATGAGGACATGACGCCAGCGCATCTTTTCCTCTCTTCCATCTGTTCCCGCCCGTTTGACAACACATTGCTACCACTGATTGAACAGTAGGATTTCTTGAGTGGCTGTGCTACTCTTGAGGGGGTTTCGTGGGCTATGGTTGAGATAGCCCACGGATGTGACGAGTACGATGTTGCTTGTGAAGCAGTTGGTGGTTTGCGCTCTCTGGGCGGAGCAGCGCATTCCTTACTTCAGGTTACTTGATCGTACTATGCTACTATTTCACCAGTAGCTTGATTAATCTTTCTGTGACAGCGGTCACATCGATACAGATTCGTTGTCCACTCCTGCGGAGTTGGCTCAACTGAATTCCCTTCTGCATCGCAGGGGAAAAACCCATCCTCTGATGCTACGTTGCCACAGAGACACGTCCATTCGCCATACTCATCGACGTGTATTTTTTGCTTCCTATATTCAGAAAGCAGTTCTTGTCCTTTCGGACTGTCAAAGGGAATGAACTCAATGCTCGGCCCTTCCTCATGGGAGATAACCCTGCGGAATTCTTTCAGCCGTTCATCAACGGTATACCCTTTGAATATTGGTAGCTCCTTAACCACATAAACCACCTCCGATCTCCAGTCAGTTGACTGGCGTTTGCACAGTCTGCTAGACTGTGCAACGAGTCAATCACTGACTTTAGAAGGAGCACAAAATACAGATCAACTTTCCCTCTTTGTTTTGTACACGATCAGATGGATATGCTGTATTGCACTCCTCACAAACGGCGTACCCCATAACGATGAACAGAGCTTTTTGAGCACCTAAAGCAAAACCGAGATGGTAATCATAATCCTTCTGATTTCCATTTCTTGATGCTTCCCGACTTAATTCACAATGCTCAATCACTAAAGCATCTATTTCTAACGCTATACGGTTACGCTCCTTATCACTTTCCACATCACCCCACCCCCTTTCTCAGGTCTAGTTGACCTGTTTCTGGCTAGTGTGCTAGACTAGCCAGTGAACAGAGAAACTAGTAATCCTCTGAATACAGCATGGTGAATGCATCACCGTCTTCGATGAGCCAGACTTTTTCACCATTCATAGTGGTGACAAACATCTGATCTTCCTCAGGCAACGTCGGCATGACATTCTTTCGCCACGCAACATACTCATTCCAGATCTCAAATAAGCCTGCAAGACTTACCTGATTGAACAAGTGTGCTGTTACCACGATTGGTTTCCCCTGTGTGAGCTGCTGCCACTTTGGTTTGAACACCTCAACAAGGACACCATCTTTAATTGCCTGTTCCAGAGAATACACTGAGACTATGTTTTTATCCTCATCCACATACCTTCACCTCCCATTCCCAGCCAGAGGCTTTTTAGAGCTTGACTGTTCTTGCAGAGAGTGCTAGTCTCTGCAATAGACAGTGAAACTACCGTCTGAAGATCTCCTGTTCCTGTGGTTTGTCTAGATCACGCACCATAGGCCAGGAACTTACTCGGACAAGGACACCCCGGAGAAGCAGCCATTGTTTGCCCAACATTTCCATATCGGCAACTTTTGTCATGGCTTCCTCTTTGGTTTCTGCTTCGACCTCGTAAATCTTCATCACCTCATGTAACATCACTACCACCTCCCATCTGTGACAGAGCTTCGTCACGCTACAGTAACGTCTCAACAGTGGTCGCTTTGTCAAGGGAAAATCCCACATATTTGAAAAAATGTTCAGTCATGGCATAAAAATCGACAGGAGGGTACTTCCGCAGAAGTAGGGGGGATGTCGATTTTTATCCCTTGTTGGCGACGGCGGTGATCGAAGCGGCGTACGTTCGCTACCACTGAGCATTCCAATCTGTACTGAGGTCGGGGTGGTGGCTGGCAAAATGTACTCCATTTTAGCCGCAGCGGGCCAGCCACTACCCCGACCTCTCCCCCCTCACAACTCCTCTGAAAGAGGAGCAACCCCACCGTTGGCTCTGGGGAAATATAGGAAACCAGGTAGGAAACGGTTTCCTATCTGGTTTCCTACTCTCAGACACACTTTGCATTTCACCATTCTGTATGCTACAAGAGGTTACCGTAGTAAACGGGAAAAAACTAACGCTAAGAGGCTATTCCAGTGTAAAGAGTAAGCATCTGTTCTCAGGTTTGTCAGCTTCTAAGCGTCCGAAACTTCTCATGTACTACCGGAATGCCAGAAATCCCCCTTCAGCACCCTCGCTCCAAAGCCACAGAGAAAAGTTTACGCCATGAGCGTATTCACCACCAAATCTTCACCACGTCATGACGAATAGTACTCGTTAAACATGTGATAATCTCTCAAAGGAAGAGCGGTTGGTGGCGAGGGCAACATAGTGGTCATCATGGCCACGACATATGGACATCCCCTCTTCACCTCTACAGAGACGAACACCGGCTCGAACTTCTATGGTCCGGCATCTCTCTCGCTATCATGAATGCACCTGAGAAGGAAAACACCATGCGACACATCCCCCTATGGAGGAGGTTCCTCTACAAGCTGACTGGTGGCTGTCTGGTGCAGCATCAGTGGAACAACAGTGGCACAACGACAAGTGGTCACTTGATTTACCTGTGTCAACAATGTGGAAAAAAGGTAGTACACTTCGCAAAAGTTGAATCAAGGAAGAAGCTATTACATACAAAAGCGCGCCTGAACACACGGGATGCGAACGAACCTCTTCACGACCATGAAAAGCGTACGGATGTGCGGCGGCTCATGCAGGATTGGCATAACGAACAGCAGGAGCGCTAAACCACTCTCCTGGTTTCTTACCTTTTTCTTACACGGCTTTCATCCCGCTACAAAGCTTTCTTATGGTATGCTCATTTCCTTAAGGCAGCTATACCGAAAGTGTGTTCTATGGCGTCACCCGCCTACAGGCGAGCAGATGGAAGTGGTGTAACACGTCCTTCCTATTGAAATCATGCCTGGGGACAGGCAAGAAACCGAGCGCTTCCTTGTTTTGCTTCCCAGGCAGACTTCACCCTTGACAGCATAGACTTGCAGACTCTACTCATCGCAATATGACCGCATATCGATTTTCTGACACGGAAGATGCGCACCTGAAGAAGCTCAGTGAACAGGCAAAAGTGAGCAAGGCGGTAAAACGGAAACAAATTGCAGGTGTCTGGAAACGCCGGGCAATCATCGCGCGGAGAAGGTATTCAAAGATGCGGTTGCATGGAGGCGGTGACGTGCTATAATTGTGTTGCTATGAGCAGCCTTGTCACCTTGACGATTAACGAAAAAGCGCGCGAGCAGATCAATACCCTCGTTCGCACAACAGGAAAGCCGGAAGAAGCGGTGCTTCGTGAAGTGGTGGAAACAGGACTGAAAAGCTACACAACCCCTCCTTCCAAGAGTGCAAAAGCCGTCTTGGACCTGATTGACTGGGCTGAAAAAAACCATATTACCGGAGCGGCAACAGACGTCAGCACCAACCACAATAAGTATGCATGGGAACAATAAGCCAGTTGTGATTGTCGATGCTGATGCGATCATTTCCTTTGTGTATGTCGGGGATGAAAATCACACCCGTGCAAAAGCGATTATGCAGCAGCTCGCCACTTTGCAAAGCTCACTGCTTTTCCCCACAACTGCCATTTGTGAGGCAGTCACGGTTCTGAGAGGCAAATTACACAGGCCCGAAGACGCCAGCCGCATTGTCCACAAATTCCAAAGCGGTGAGTTTCCCATCCAGGCGGTTGACCAGCAGATACTTTCTGATGCAGCAGCGTTATATAATCCGCAAAGCTCGAAGAAGAATACCCTTTTTGATGCTGTTGTCGCCGCTCTTGCGAAACAGCTCCATGCAGATGCAATTTTCAGCTTTGACGGGTGGTATGGGAAAATAGGATTAACCCTAGCGAGCGATCTTGTTGAAGAGCGGACAAAAGCAGCATAACCCCACGCACCCCTACCGCTTCAGCATGCCAGCGATCCCAACATACAGAAGATAGAGCCCAGCGAAGGCAAGAACGCATAAATACGGTGTTGTGATCAGGGTAAGGAGAAACCAGACGACATGTTTCATCCGCTTCATAAGCTCATGTTGCTCCATATCATGCAGCAGGTTCTATCATATCAAATCCTGTTAATTACTGTGTATTTGTGTGATAGCGAAGTCCCTTCTCAAGGCAGTTGCATTAGCCAAATGTATAGTGATCATCAGGATTTGATATCACCTCTTTTGTGTCATTTGCCGGAGAATTAACCAAGCGCGAAACAGGGTACGTAGCCATTTCGATGCTATATCAAATATTGTGTAATGCTAAAATAGCAAGAGAGCCTGGAAACTAGGTATGGACTCATTTTAGCACCTTTCTCGTTATACTTCGTTACACAACAGTCGGTATGGCGTCGTATAATTCAGAGAGAGCGCTTTGGGAACTATGTTCTTATCTTACCAGCAAAGACAGGAAAGAGTTGTGAATATACAGGGAAACGGAATCTATCAATCAGACTGTTTAGTTTTATTGGAGCGCATCGAGTCTGAGCAATTATCAATGGCTTATTTAGATCCACCTGCATTTACACAAATTACGAAAACTCCAATAAACAAAGACGAGAATGAAGTAGAAGAGACTAAGGAATTAATGGAACACCTATCGTTAATAACGAAGGTTATTCAGCAAATTCACCGTATCCTCAACGCTCATGGGAATTTATTTTTTCATTCGGAACCCTATCTCGCAGGTGATTACAGACGAATTCTGAATCAAGTCTTTGGAAGAAAAAATTTTCGACTAGAGATTATTTTGCCAAAATTTAGAACAAATATCACAAGATCGTCTGGGCCAAGAATGGAGCATGATACAGTTCTTCATTATAGTAGAGGAGACAATCCAATCTACAACCCGGAATTTAAGCAGCTGAAATCGGATAATACTTATTCTCAAACCGATGAACGTGGCAAATATAAGCTTGTTTCGCTTACAAAACGTATTTCAAGACCCTCTTTGCAATTTGAATGGAATAGCTTTATGCCACCTCCTGAGGAGTCATGGATTTACTCCAAGGAGCGACTCGATGAATTAAATAATGCAGGAAAAATTTCTCATCGATCCCAAGGACAGCATCCAAGACTAAAAGTTTATTTAAATGAACCGCTTATTGAGGTAGGGTCTATATGGGATGATATTTCTTCAGTTTCCACACATTCAAAGGAGAGTCTAAGTTTCCAAGCTCAGAAACCACTCATTTTACTTAACAGGCTCATTAAGATGGGGTCAAACCCAGGCGACCTTGTTCTCGATCCATTTTTCGGGTCTGGTACATCACTGATATCTGCACAACTGAATGGACGTAGGTGGCTAGGTTGCGACATATCTACGGAAGCATATTCTATAGCAATGAAAAGGGTTGAAAATGAATTTAAATTCCAAGCAAACGTAGATTTCAGCATTGGAGATCAGTATTTACTCGAACAAAACTTTCCAGTTATCCATGGCATATATAACGAAACGGTCAGAGATTTCGATAAACAAGTACATTCAATAAAGTTCATTGTAAACCAGCCAATTAGTATTGAGGAAACACGCCATAACGAATTCAAGGAAATTGAAAGTACAACTAATCCAGTTAATAAAATCAAAGATCAAGTTGACGAGTATGCCATTGCATTCCTTAACAGTGAAGGAGGGCAAATTCTCTGGTGAATTCGTGATCGTGATAGGACAATATCTGGAGTAAAACTCAACTATAAACAACGTGATGAAGTCAGACGTGTAGTAAAAGAGAAGCTCCTCACTATTCAACCACCAATTACGACAACAGCATTTGATGTAGAGCTTCATCAAGTATATCAAGGTACCGAAGTTATTCCTGATCTCTATGTGGTCCAATTGGTAGTTCCTGCTGTATCCAATAGAAGTCTCTATTATACAAGCAGTGGTAAAGCTTTTGTAAGAACCGATGGAGCCAATAAAGAATTGAAGGGTCCCCTTTTGCAAGCGGAGATACTTAAACGTTTTTCTATTCAGCAGCAATAATACTCTTTAAAGTCTTCTTGCTACATACCGTTACACAACATTCGTTATTGCGTTGTTGAATTTGGTACGTTACTGGAAAAAACGTTATTATTTTCATTGATTGAATTTGTTGGAGTATAGGCATATGCATGACTTTATAGTACAAGTTTTGGTTGGTATCGTTGTAAATTCCGTCCTTGCCGCTTTAGGTTGGATCGGAAAACGTGAACTCTCGTTTCTCCGTCGTATGTTGGGAGGTTCGCGGATATTAAAAAAAAGCCTTGATGTAACGAATACAAAACAGTTGCCGATCCACCGATACGTTTGATCAAATATATTTTACTTTTCCCTTATACACATCTTCATCAGCTTCCTACAGTTGCACAATGTCACCTGATGTGCTTACTTTCCAAATCCCGACAATTTGATATACTCCTCCTCAGGTTGGCACCTTAAGAACAATCTCCTGATTTTTCCCTCCTTGCAATGTGACCTGGCTCCATCCGGTAACACGTCTGTTGCCGGATATTAGTCAGTGCAATAATTTCCCAAGGAGGAACCTATGACCCAGGAGCAAACCCCCTATTATCTGGCAGCGCGGTATCCCAATAAGACGCCAGCAGGCAAAGCCTACAACCCCATTCAGGCCATCATTTTTGCGGAGGATTGCGATCTCTCTGCGTACCGCTTCTTTGAGCAGAAGGAGCGGAAATGGTACGTGGTCGTCATCGGGGAAGAGCCGTCACCCCCGCTGCACCAGCGACTTGAAACAATCCTTTTCACCTTAACAAGAGGAGTACGGGTCACGCTGGATAGCGAAACGCTTGCTGTTTTAATGGCACGAAGAGCGCAACAAACACAAATCGGCCCATGGGTGGAACGTCACTACCATATAGATCAGGAGTAGCACGTGGAAGGATACACAAAAAAAGGGGAACCACTCAGCAGGTTTGAAGCACCACTTTCCAAAGCGGACGCCCTCTCGCAAGGCAATACCTGGCTTGTTTTGAGAAATAAAACAAGGCTAAGAATTTTGTATTTGCTGAAACAGTATGGTGGACTACTTTGTGTTGCAGAGATTGCGAGGGTACTTGATGAGAATCCTGCAACGGTTTCCCAGCATTTGGTGATGCTTCATGCTGCGGGACTTGTCACGCGGGAGCAGTATCACACCTACGCCTATTACTCATTAAAAGATGGCGCATTTGAAGCGTACAAACGCTGGCTTGAAGAGTTCTAGTCTTTGCCCATTCCTTGTTCTAAGGGATGGGCTTTCCAGTGTGCGAAGCCAGTATGCACTCACACGAACCATTTGCGCCGTACACCTTCAATTCTGTGTCGCCTTAACCTCATTGCCAGAAAATATCTTATGCGACTAACATATCGAGATACCTTGCATGTCTTAAGCGTTCCTAAAACAAGCTCTTGTTATAAAAATAGTTATTCGGGTCAAATTTTCTTCCGCATACGAGATTGAGGTACCATAATATATATCCCAATGCGTAAGCAGGGTGAGACGTCGATGGATCAGGAGAACCATAGGGCAACTTTTTTCCATCGTTCGTCCGGGCAGTCAGTAACAATGGCGCATGGTTTTCATTGACTATTGAAAGCATGTATCCTCTCAGGCTAAAGATGATATCAATCATCCCTAAATCTATTTCATCTGATTTTTTGTTCTTTTTATGAAAAACGCTCTCTATATTCTTCGCCTGGTCAACACCAATAATGCCGACAATAGGATTGCTATGATAGGCTGCATGATATAGTTCTGAATATAACCCTGGAGATCGATTCCAAGGATGATAATCGTCAGGATTATATGTCTCTGAACCTATTATGGGAGCAAGTATCCCTCCTGGAAGGTATCGTCCTTGATTATCTTTACGTATTTCAATACACTCGCAAATATCATTCACCTGGTTAATTGCCCCTTTTTCTTTTGTATTTCCTCGTAATGAGTTTTTATCCAGTGTGCGTTTAACTTCAAAAATACCTACAACAGCATCGACAGGAACTATTTCCATCCCACTTTGTTGATCGACCATAAACAGCGAATGAGGCACAAGCGTATCTACGATAATAACATCGACCTGGGGAGACACAGTAGGTTCGTCGTCCATATTTTTTGCAGAGACGATATACCCATGTGTTACATGAAAGCGCCTGGGGAGCAAATTTCTGAGCAAATCGCGAACTTCGTATTCAATTTCAGCTCCAGTCATCTGAATATTCTTGAGGTAGCCGTGAGAGAGCGAAGTCTTTGCTATGAGGTAGTCCATATACTTCATGTTCAGCTCGAAAAGGTCTCTATACGTTGGCATTGTCTCACTCCTCTATACAAAACAGCCATCTAATTATATCTCCCTTTCTATGTCGCGGAATGACCCCTCTTCTCTATCCCATAGCCCATCATTTCCATGTCGCCAGTTGGCAATTCCATGTCGCCTTTACCTAATTCTGCGTCACCCCAAAATACCTCTTGTCAACAACCCCGTCAGTATGTCATGCTTGTTACTACTGATGAAAAAACAACCTCTCATAAAAAAGCTCCACAAGCCGGTATCCCCTATTATTAGCATCACTGCTATAGTGGGCGTTGTCCTTTTAGCAGTCATTGTACTTTTCATACTGCATGCATCTCAAAATTCTTCTTCAGTTGTGCAACCGACAGTTGCCTACTCCACACCAACACCTCCCTTAACTCCTATGCCCATTGACACATCAACATGGAAAACATATACCGACTGGAAATATGGCTACTCAGTAAAGCTCCCGCCAGAATTTTATAGCTATATTCCTGGCAAAGGTGCGACAGGAGCTACTATTGATCCTGAAGGTAACGGTTTTGTGCAATTTGAAGATGGTACGCTTTCAGGGGACTACCCAAACAGAACATCAAAATATGGATTTTACGTTCGCATTGAAAAAGGCACGCCTCGTGGATCAAACTGTACAACAGATCAGGAATGCCTTAATTTGATTAGAGGCAATGTAGGACGAACTACGGGTACACCTCTCCATGCAAGATTTCTTAATAGAGATATTGAGGGCGTGGCTCTGGTAAACTCCTCGCCCAACAGAAGCTCTCCAACAGGAGAAGACCTTAGCGTTTATTACGAGTATCCATTCATCGCGAATGGATTGGTATTTAATGCTGAAATCAGCTTTTATTATCCTAAAAGCTTCCAACAGACACAAACAAAAGAACCTGTCATCAATGCTATTTTGTCCTCCCTCTCATTCCCCAATCAGTAGTCTCCCGCATCTCTACTTACTTTAATTAATATATAAATAGTGAATTTCTGTTATAATCCTCTCGCAGCTTGCTTGAATGCTTGCTGCAAGCACATTGATAGTCTCAAAGAAAATCTACAATTGTTTACTCAACCAATGAAGAGAGGAAACGAATGTCAAAAACAAAAACCATCAGGCTTTTGTTAGTCCTTGGAGTGCTTATTCTTGGAGCGTTGGTAAATTTTGTTCCGAGAACACAAGTACATGCAGATTATGGAACACCATCCTGGTGGACTTTCTCAGATAGCTCACACCAGCACTGTGACTCAGGCAACTTTGGGAACTCTTATCACCTGCTAACGACATGGAATGGGTTAGAAGTTTGTGGTTATGGCCCAGACCAGGGTGGTAGTGAAGTCTCAGTAACATTTCCAGGCGGTCACGGAGAATATGAGTGGGACTGTACTGAGCTCGTGAAAAGATACCTATACCTTGCCTTTGGTGCAAATGCAATAAGCGCTAACGGTGACCAAGTTGTAGACGCCTACACGAACAGCAATGGCTTTACTCAGGGCTATCCCAATCTGTTCCGTGAGGTGACGAATGACGGCAACACCCATGTGAAAGTGGGCGATGTCCTCAGTTACAGCGGTGCTAACAACCATACCGTAATCGTTACTAACACGGACAACATGAATGCTAATAACGGTACGGGTACAATCACCATCCTTGAGCAGAACGCTTCCTCGACAGGCGTAAGCACCCAATCGGTTGCAAACTGGAAGATCAAGTATGGCGTTGATAATGGTACCACTAACGGCGATACCGTCGCATCCTGGCTTACGCCACGCGGCCAATTCAGTGTCCAAACAACCGTCAATCCAGGCTCTAACTCTCAGTTCAAGGCAGTGTCCGCTCTATCATCGAGCAGTGCATGGGCAGTCGGTTACTACAATTATGCCCAAAATGTGCTCGTTGAGCAGTGGGACGGCACAAGCTGGACACATCGGACAAGTGTCGATAATCCAGGAACAGCAGTTAATGCACTCTACGGTGTGAAAGCACTCTCTTCCACAAGTATGTGGGCGGTTGGGTACTATCAAAGTTCATCCGGCCCTCAGGTGCTCATTGAGCACTCAACGAACGGAAGCACCTGGACGCAGGATACCTCATATACAGGATCTGGTTACCTCTATGGTATCGATGGAAACTCATCGGGTGATGCATGGGCAGTGGGAGCTGATACCTCGAACCACCCGATCGTGCTCCACTTGTCCAGTGGCAGTTGGTCATCGGTTACGCCCTCTGCTATCGCAAGTTCGCAAGATATTCTGTATGGTGTATCGGAAGACAGCAGCGGGAAGGTCTGGGTGGTTGGCAACCATTATAGCTCTGGTAACCACACGTTTACCATGTACTATGACGGAAGCTCCTGGAATACGAATATCACCAGCCCGAACGCGGGAACTGGCGGCTCTCTTCTCACGGGAGTTGTCAATCTTGGATCAAGTGGTGCGTGGGCAGTGGGATACGAAGACAGCAATATCGGTTTCCTCATACATGGGACATGGAGCGGGTCAACATTTACGTGGGGTACTACACCAAGCACCTTGTCGCTTGGTTCTTCCAGTAACTTGTATGGGATAGCAGCGGCTGATGCAAATAACATTTTTGCCGTCGGGTACTATGATTCTGGGACATACCCGTTGGTTTGGCATACTTCAGATGGAGGGTCAACCTGGGCTCAGTTGTCAACGGACGGCTCGTTGACCTATGGTGGCAGTGGTGTCTTCTACGGTATTGCCATCGATCCTACCGACCACAAGACTTGGACTGTGGGAAACGGTGATGGTGGATCGCTCGCCGAGTTCTTGAACTAGGTGAGACAAAGGAAGGCGTGAGACACCTTCCTGAAAAATAGAGACTATCGTGCTTTAAGAGCATCCAGCACTGGACGTTTGTTCATGTCATTGGATGCTCTTTTTCTTGGCTCACTTCCCTATCCCATAATCTATGCTCTCCACGTCGTAAACGAACACTTGTGCGATACTGCCACCGAGCCTAAAGCTACCACTTTCTTACAAACTAGACCTGTAACTGCGTGAAAACTTGACTATGAGGTATTATCTCCGCCACAGAATATCTGTGACGCGGCTTGTAGTGCTCGGAGACTTATACTCAAAAATACCCCCCTCTTTGTTCGCTCTTGCCATTCCAATAATCATTGTCAAGAATACACAACGTACACAGTTAGCTTGCTACTCTGAATCTATGCTCTTTAGGTAGTAGTACTTACTTGGTAGCTATTGATCCATACTAGATGATATAGTTCATCCAGACATCCATTGATGTGAAAACGGTTGTCATCTACTTCACCTAAGCGAAAGAGAGAAAGCCATGCGAACGAAACTGTGGACCCTTGTCCTGGCTGCTGCCGTCCTTGGATTCGTGATGGGAGGCATCGCGGTCTCCATGAGGCCGGCCTCAACCTCGGCCGCCGCTTCGTCGGTAGAAACCCCCCATCTCCATTTCCTCGTCAAGTTCATTGGGCAGGACACCTTCCTCGATCTGGGTGCCCCTGGGCCTAGTCAGGGAGACGAGATGGTCTTGCATGATCTGGTGTTCACCCCCGATGGCCGCACCCAGGTTGGGTACGACGGGGGCTCGTGTGTATTCTTCGACCTGGCCAAGCCCGAGGAGAACTGCACGGTGACGTACTCCCTGCCAGGCGGAGAAATCACGACGCAATTCCTGAACAGCCCGCCGCCTGCGAAGACCTTTGCCGTCACGGGCGGGACTGGGAACTACCGCAACGTGCGCGGGCAAGGGGAGTTGGTCGAATTGGGGAACGAGACCGCGACTCTCAGCTTCGACCTGATTGGGTAAGGGTCACCAGCAGACAATCGAACGACCAGAGTCTGGACGATCCCCACTTGCAACGCCATGTCGCAGAATACACTTGAAGGCGCACCAAATCTCAACTGGCATCTTCCAGGCGTTGTCTCATATGCTGTCGTGTCTTGTTTTTGAGAATGGATAGCAGAAATGAGTGTTTTCACCAGCGCTGCCAAGCGGCGTGATATGCCTCATTTTTGCCACATCCTTTTTCTTCGTCTAATCACTATTCTATGCAGAACCAGCGCGAATTTACGAGGTTTCATGTCATCTCATGGGGAAACTTGATACTGGATTAGAGTGTTGTATTCACCATTTCCTGCCTCAAATTCGTTTTCGCCATGTGGATATACTTTAATGTGGTTTCTTTTTTCCGATGCCCCATCAACTCTTGCAGCGTTGCAATAGACATACCCTTGTCAATTTTATGGGTACCAAAGGTGTGTCGGAGTGTATGGACACTGACCTTTTTTCTGATCCCTGCTTTTTTGACATATTTTGCGACGAGGTGCTTGACCGAGGAGACGTTGAGTGATGTGCCGTTTTTCGCGAGGAAGAGGATATTATCATCCAGGACAATTTCTGTGTTTCTGAAGCGTATGTAGTTCCGGAGCGCTTTTACCGCTTCATCGACAAGCGGGATTTGCCGATCCTTCTTCCCCTTCCCCTGGCGCACAGTGAGGAGCTTGTTCTCAAAGTCTATATCATCAATCCGTAAATTGACCAACTCACTCAAGCGGATGCCAGTTTGGAGGAACGTCATAATAATGGCATAGTTTCTCGTGTTGTCTGTCGCCTCATAGAGTAGCGCTTTATACTGCTCCTTATACAACACACTCGGTTCTTTCTCTTCCCGCCTGGCCCCTTTGACTGTGTGTGCCGGATTTCCTGACAGTATCTTGTTTTCTTCCATGAAGGTAAAAAACTTGCGGATCGAGGCGAGTTTGCGGACCCGCGTTACCCCGCTCATGTTGTGCCCGGCCAGGTAGTTCATAAAGGCTTCAATATCCATCCGGGTAAATCTGGTCGGTTTCTCCCAGTCGATCCGGTTCTTCCCTACCCATTCTACAAATTGAGCAAGATCATCCCCATACGCCCGCAATGTCTTTGGTGAATAGTTCTGGCCTCTGAGTGCAGTTAGGAATAGTTCTTTACTTTGTGTGGTTGTCATGTCTAACATGGTTTTAATTTACCCCACTTCCCTACCATTGCAAACCCCAAGAACTGACGTGGAAAGTATTGGCTATAAACACATGTATTTCCATTATAAGCCAAGGGGAACACGCGCGCAACAGCTTCGTTCTTGTAACAGGAATAGCTATAAACTATGGTTATAGCCAATGGCGATCATGGGCTATCGGCCAGGTGCGGGAGCAGATGAATAAAGAGATGCAGGAAAATGTGCCATAACCATACCCTTGGTAAATAGGTACTAAAGTCCTTCCCTATCAGCCCAGCAACACATATAATCACGAAAATATATTATTAACAGCGAAATAAAAGCTGAAATAGAGAAGGCACATTATGACGCTTGAAGAAAGTATAACGAAAAAGATATTAGAGCTGCTTGCGAAGAAAGCTGCTGAACAAGAACTCGATGAAGAACAGATACAAAAACTTATAGATGCAGCCATCAACACAGTTACTAAGGATGGACTCAAAAACGCTTCAGGTGTTGTTGCAGACAAACTAAAGCAGCAGATACCAGAGATGCTCACCCAGGAAAGAGAATTGCAAGCAGGGTTTGAGCAGAGATTACACGAACGATGGGGAAAAGCCCTCGACCTGTACGATGCTATTAACATTTTAGCTAGAGAATGCGGAGATGTGTATGCGAAGCAGCATAGAAAAAAGGCAGCAAAAGAGAACGACTTGGTATTCCCTGTGTTGATGCGAACTCATGTAAAAGCATGTCAGACTGCATCCGTGGTAGGTATCCTTCTGAAAAGCGGTTATGCGCGTGACGCGCTAGCGCGTCAACGTACTCTGCACGAATTGGTAGTAATCGCCTTCTTTATTAAAAAGCATGGACAGGATACCGCAGAACGGTTCTGGCTGCATCAAGTGATCGAGTCTTACGAAGCATCAAAGAAATACGAACTCCATTGCAGGAAACTGGGGTACGATCCGCATGATCCTGCTGAACTTGCCCATCTTCAGTCAGAGCGCGCTAAGCTTATCAAACGTTATGGTACAGTTTTTGGAGAGCAGTATGGATGGGCAGCACAGGCGTTAGGGATAAAACAGAATGTAAAATTTACAAGTATTGAAAAAGATGTGCAACTCGACCATTTGCGACCGTACTATCAAATGGCGAGCTATGGTGTTCATGCCAACACAAAAGGACTCATTTTTGACATTGGTAGCATGGACAGAAGGATGCTACTTGCGGGAGCAAGTAATGGGGGTCTTGCTGACCCTGGGCAACTCGCATTGATTTCTCTTCTTCAGTGTACTACTGCGTTTCTTACACTCAAAAATGATCTTGAGACACTTATGAAGATACAGGCGTTGGGCAGCCTTGTTCATGAAGCCTGCCAAGCTTTTATCGAGATCCACCGGAATTTAGAGCGCGAGGAGGAAGAACGTATCAAAACCATACAAGTTCAAGATAATTCATAAAAAGTTTTACTTAGCGTACGAAATTTCTCCATTACTACCGGATGGCCGTACTAAAGTGCCTTTCAAATAAGCAAAACTTGATTTGCTGTAGATTGACACTATAATGAGAGCACAATGTTTAAAGGTATTTTTATAGGCATAGACAGATATCAATCGCAGCATATCAATTGGTTAAATTGTGCAAAGCGTGACGCTACTGCCTTACACGCTTTATTTACCGATACGCTTGGCGGAGAAGCTGTACTCCTCACAGATCAGAACGCGACGCGCGCCGAAATTGAAAAACAGTTCATCGAACTGGCAAAATGCAGTCCAGATGATGTTGTTGTGGTATTCTTCTCTGGGCATGGGAGTGACACGCACGAAATCGTAACATTTGATGCTGATAAAAGTGATTTAGAAAACAGCAGTATTCCTCTATCAACCCTGACCGATTGGTTTTCCCGCATCCCCGCCAAACAATTAGTTTGTATACTTGACTGTTGCTTCTCTGGCGGAATGGGTGCGAAAGTATTACATGTGGAAACAATATCTAAAGATCTGCGTACCACGGATGATCTTATAAAAGAACTCTCAGGAGAAAGCCGCCTCATATTCACCGCTTCACTTGGCACCGAAGAAGCATGGGAAAATCAACGACTCGGCCACGGCTATCTCACCTACTATCTGATCCAAGCTCTACTGGGTACAGAAGAAGTCTGTGAAGCGGGGAAAATTGATATCTACAAGTTGTTGAGTTGGGTTACAAAGCATGTAAAGGATACAGCTGCCAAATCAGGGCATGTGCAGACGCCGACAGTGGCCGGGCGTATCATTGGAGAGTTGGCATGGCCTATCTTCCAAGCTGGCGAACTATATAAAGCTGCGTTCCCGGATAGAGTAAAACAGCACGTTACATCAGATATTCAAAGTCTTTCAGCGTATGGGTTTCCTTCTGAGTTATTAACTGCATGGTCCGGATCAATTCCATCACTTAATCAACTTCAGACCGATGCAATCAACAAATACGGTTTATTAAATGATGAGCATCTGGTTGTTTCTGCGCCGACATCATCAGGTAAAACCATGATCGGCGAATTGGCCGTGTTGCAAGGAGTAATGAATCGAAAGCGAGCATTCTTTCTGCTCCCACTCAAAGCGCTAGTGAATGATAAGCACAAGCACTTTACGACTATCTATTCTGCTTTCGGATTGAAGGTGATCCGTGCAACAGGTGATTACAGCGATGACATCCCCGCACTTATGCGAGGCCAATATGACATTTGTTTGATGACCTATGAAAAATTTTCAGCCATGGCATTAGGTACGCCTCATATCTTGGAACAAGTCGGCACTGTTGTTATCGATGAAGTGCAAATGATAGCTGACCAAACCCGAGGCGTGAATCTAGAGTTCATCCTAACTCTTTTACTTATGCGAAGAAAACAGGGCGCAGAACCACAACTTATCGCTTTATCGGCTGTCATCGGAGATACTAATGGTTTAGAGCGTTGGCTGGGAGCCAGACTATTAAGGAGGGATGAAAGACCCATTCCGCTTAACGAAGGTGTACTGAAGGGAGACGGATCATTCCGATATCTTGATGTTTCAGTAGAAGAAAAGATAATATCCTCCTACATGCAACCTCAATATTATAAAGGTTCTACTCAGGACTGGATCATCCCGTTAGTACAAAAGCTGGTTGCAGAAGGAAAACAAGTTATTGTGTTTCGGGAAACAAGAGGTAAAGCACGATCTTGTGCTCTCTATCTTGCGAGAGAACTTGGACTGCCACCAGTCCAATCAGCATTGGATTCGCTTCCCACTGGCGATTTTTCTAAATCATCCAGCACACTCCGTGATGCACTGGCCGGAGGCGTTGCTTTTCATATTTCTGATTTAGATCCGGAAGAACGGAGGATTGTTGAAGAGTCTTTTCGAGAAAAGAACACACAATTACGTGTCATTGCGGCAACTACTACTCTGGCAATGGGAATCAACACGCCTGCTGATGCTGTAGTTATCGCAGGGTTGGAACATCCAAGAAATAAACCCTACTCAATCGCTGAATACAAGAATATCGTAGGGCGTGCAGGACGTCTGGGATATGCCAAAGAAGGAGCATCTTTTGTCATTGCTCCTACTCCTCAGGAAGAATACTATGTTTGGAATCGCTACATTTTAGGCAAATCTGAAGATTTACAGTCTCGTTTTCTTGCAGATGCAACTGATATCCGATCACTAGTGCTGCGAGTGCTCGTTGCCTCCCAACAGTTCGCAAAACGAGGTATGACCAGTGATGAAATTGCGGATTTTCTAGAAGAGAGTTTTGGGGCATTTCAGGAAAAACAAACCTCTCAACAATGGACGTGGGATATACAGTATACCTCAGAAATGCTTACCCAATTAAAACAGCATCAACTTGTTCAGGAATCCAGTGGCGGCATTTTTAAGCTGACAAAGTTGGGTTGGCTTGCAGGCCAAAGCGGATTGGAAGTTGAATCAGTCATTCGGATAGTAGACGCCTTGTCTCCCGTAGATAGTGCTGCAATCACAGATCCCACCTTACTTTGCGTGTCACAGATGGCCGTGGAGCTTGATAACGTACTCTTCCCTATCAATACAAAAAGTACTCAAAAGGAACCGCAGGCTTGGATGCGCGAGCTTCAACACCAAACAATCCCATCCCATGTGCTGCAATCACTTTACAATGGTGTAGTTGACCAACTTCAATCTACGCTGCGAGCAAAAAAGACAGTTGCCTCCCTGCTTTGGATAACCGTTAAACCTTTGGCCGATATAGAAGCGATCATGACGCAATTTGGCGGAGGCTTAGACGGCGCAGCCGGCCCAATAAGAAGCTTACGATCACGCGTGATGCCATCCCGAATTGTGTGTAAAGATTTCCAGTAAGCAGGTGAGCAAAGAGACGAGAGCCGACCAGAGAACCTGATCGAAAAGAAAAAAGCTCTTGTGTGAGCAAAGATTGTTCCTGAGAAATGACGAGAAGCGAA
>WNFX01002214.1_pt1 | contig 19731 bp, 23 predicted proteins | sample 5400111 | NCBI WGS metagenome assembly WNFX01 (sample SAMN13153363, study PRJNA577476) | soil metagenome | isolation source: 40 cm soil or saprolite under grassland replicate 1 | place: USA:California | collected 2016-06-15 | reverse complement strand
TGTCATCCGCGGCGCCAGACTGGGCGCGCACGTCCAAGGAATGGTCGGTCGTGGTGGTCACCCGGGGAACTCCTTCCCCGCCCTCTCAGCTCAATGATTCAGCAGCTCCAACTGCCTCACCGGAGGTTGACACAGAGGGGCCTGCCCGAGGTTCCGCGTGTAGCCCTCGGGCAGCCATGGTGAGCTGTGCGGCGCGGCGGTGGCCAGCAGCTGCGCGGTGGTGCGAGCCCGGAAGAAGGCGTGCACCTGGCGCACACGGCCCTGGATGGTCAGGGTGGGGTTGTTGGCCAGCCAGGCCTTGAGCGCGCCCCAGACCCGTTCGACCGGGTTGTCGTGGGGGCTGTAGCGCGCGCCGTGCAGCACCCGCAGGCGGGGATACGTCTTGCGCCACCGCTGGACGATCTTGGAGCGGTGGATGATGACGTTGTCGCAGATGACCGCGACCACTGGCGCGGCCGGGTAGGCGGCCAGCAGCTGCTCGCAGAAGCCGGTGAAGCTGACGCTGATGGCCTTGCGGGTCACCTGATACAGGAGCCGGCCGCTGTGGAGGTCGACCGCGCCGAAGATGGTGCGGCGACGGTTCTTGCCCGGGGTCATGACCTGCTGTCGTTGCCCTCGCAGGATCCAGGTGGCCCGCACCCAGGGCAGCAGGTTGACGTGGGTCTCATCTTCAGCCAGCAGCACCGCACCAGTGGGCAGTTCGGCGATGGCTTGGTGCAGGGCGTCCAGGATCTGGTCGCGGTCGGGGTCGCCTCGCGCGACCAGGCGGGGCCGCCGCCATGCTGCGACCTCACCGACACGCCGGTGCAGGGTCCGCAGGCTCATGGTGGGGCGGCCCAGCTGTTGCCATAGCCGGCCAATGGTCCAGGCCTTGGGCTGGCGCAGCAGCGGCCGGCCACGGCTGGCCCAGCTTGGGGCTGCCGATCCGTGGCCGGCCGCTGCGGGGCCGATCGGCCAGCCCGCCGGTCCCGTGGCGTTGGTAGCGGTGGATCCAGCAGCGCACCGTACAGGGGTCATAGCCCAGCAGGTCGGCGATCTGGGTCGCAGTCCAGCCTTGCTGGGAGAGCAGGATCATCACCAGGCGGCAGCCGACGCGGTAGGGGCCATGCAGCCGGCGCAGCAGGTCGCATAGGTCGGCGGCTGGGCAGGCGGGGTTGGCGTACACGCTGGGGGGACGCATACTTCAGGCGGCCTCGTCTGGTCGTTGGTGTGTGGAAGCTCCAACAACCGGCGAGGCTACCTCATCGGCGACCGGCTCGATCCCCACCCAGGGTTACGAGCGAAACTTCTGGTCAGCTGCTTAGATCCGTTCTGTCAGGGCCCGGTATGCCCGAAGGGACTCGAACCCTAGCCCTTCTGATCCGGAGCGCTCGACCTACGTACGGCGCTGGATCGCGGGTGGCGAGAGTGGAGCCCTCGGTGTTGGCCTCTCCCTCGGAGGTAATCGAGATTCATGCGCGAAGGGAGGAGACGATGCGGATCCTTGTGGCGGGGCGAGCGGCGCGATCGGCGCCCGGCTCGTTGCTCAGCTGATCGGTCAAGGGGTGGCCGCGTCCCGTCAAGTGGTGTAAGAGAAGGCCGCCGCGTCCATCTTCGAGTCGATCATGCGGACGCGGGCAGTAGCTCCTTGGCCTCCTCCTTGGTGGCGGTCGTTGGGTCGATGACGGTCAGCAGGCTGGCACGGACGACTTCTTGGCCTAGGTAGCGGCGCATCACCGCCCACTCGTCGTGCTGCTCGGCCAGCACCGCGTCGACCAGGCGGATGACCGCGTCGCGGTTGGGGAAGATGCCGACCACGTCGGTGCGCCGGCGGATCTCCTTGTTGAGCCGCTCTTGGGGGTTGTTGGACCAGACCTTCTTCCAGGTGTCCTTAGGGAACGCGGTGTAGGCGAGCACGTCGGGGACGGCCTGCTCGAGCAGCCGGGCGGCATCGGTGAAGCGGCCCTGCTCCAGCTGGGCGACCACCCGATCAAGCTGCGCCCACGCGTCCTCGGGTCGTTCCTGGGCGAAGATGGTGCGCACCAGCGAGGCGACCATCGGCTGGGCGTGACGGGGCACCTTGACCAGCAGGTTGCGCATGAAATGCACCTTATGCCGACGTCGGCATAAGTGGCATTATGCCAACCTGCGGGTTATGCCGATGTTGAGGGTGGATCCCTTGCAGGACAGGGGTTTCGGGCTGGCGAGGTCGGCATAATCAGAGTGCTTCAAGCCAGGCAGTGAGGCTATCGGGTGGGTGGTATCGGCCAGCGCGGCCGTGGGGTGGACGGGTTCGGGCGAGTGCTTTCTCTTTCAGCTCGAGGTCGGCGTGCAGGTAGATCTGGGTGATGTCGACGCTGACGTGGCCGAGCCAGAGCGCGATGACGCTGGTGTCGACGGCGGCGTGCAGTAGCCGCATCGCGGTGGTGTGCCGCAGCACGTGCGCGGTGATCGCCTTGCTCCGCAGGGATGGGCAGGCCTCTGCGGCTTGATCGGCGTAGTGCGCGATGCGGTGCTCGATCGCGTCGCGGCTGAGCGGCTCGCGGCGGCGAGTCGGGAACAGCGGATCGTTGTGATCGCCGCGCTGCTCGTCGAGCCAGCCGTGTAACGCGGTGACGGTGCCGCTGGTGAGCGGGGTGATCCGGTCTTTGCGTCCTTTGCCGTGGCAGGTGACGTGCGCGCCGGTGCCGAGGTGGATGTCGGCGCAGGTGAGCGCGGTGAGTTCGGAGATCCGTAGCCCTGTTTGGACGGCGAGCAGCAGCAGGACGTGGTCGCGCCGCCCGGTCCAGGTCGCCATGTCGCAGGCGGCAAGCAGCGCGTCGATCTCTGGCTCGGTGAGGTAGGTGATTAGCGCCCGGTCGAAGCGTTTGGGTGGGATGGCTAGCACGCGGGCGATGCTGTCGGCGTGTTCGGGGTGGGTCAGCGCCGCGTAGCGGAACAGCGAGTGGATCGCGGCCAGTCGGGCGTTGCGGGTGCGGACGCTGTTGCCGCGTTCGTGTTCGAGGTGGTCGAGGAAGGCCGTGATCAGTGGTGCGTCGAGGTCGGCCAGGTCCAGCTGTGACGGCGCGATGCCGGTGCGCTGGGTGGCGTAACCGATCAGCAGCCGCAGGGTGTCGCGGTAGGCGGCGATGGTGTGGCTGCTGGCGTGGCGCTGTCGGATCAACCGGTCGGTGAAGAACGCCTGCAGGGTCGGGGCGAGCGCGCTCATGGTCGACCTGCCGACCGGGCCGCAAGGTGCGCGTCGAGGCGCTGCCCGGCGATGGCCATCAGTTCCGGCGACGCGGAGAGATACCAGTAGGTGCTGCCCGGGTGGACGTGGCCGAGCCAGGTGGATAGCAACGTCAGGCGGGTCTGCCCGTCCTGGCCGGCGGCGTAGGCGTCCAGCATCGACCGGACGGCGAAGGAGTGCCGCAGGTCGTGGATGCGGGGCCGGCACGACGATGAGCGTGGTGTGAGTCCGGCCAGGCGCACCAGCCGGTGGAACGCGTGGTGGACATTGCAGTAGAGCAGCCGGGTTCCGGCCAGGGAGACAAAGAACGCCGCCGTCCCGGTCGCTGGCGCGCACCGGTCGCGCAACCGCTGGTAGCGACGCAGCGCCTCGATGGTGCTGGGATGCAGGGCCAGTTCCCGGGTCTTGCCGAACTTGCCATACCGAACCATCAGCCGCCCCGAGGTGAGGGCGACATCGCCGCGGTCCAGCGCGATCGCTTCTCCCACCCGGACGCCGGTCACCGCCAGCAGCCCGATCAGGGTCGCGAACGTGGCTTGCCGCAGCGGCGTGGACAGCGTGCTGGTGGCCGCGATCAGCGCCGCGATGTCGGCGTCGGAATGCAAATACGGGCTGGCCCGAAGCGGCCGCTGCGGCAGCAGGTCGGGCGCGGGCACCTCGTGCACCGGATCCAGGGTGTGCAGGTAGGTGGCGAAGCCGCGCACCGCCGACAGGCGATAGGCCCACCAGTTCGACCCACCGTTGACTGGCAACCGGGCCCAGTCCAGCGCCGCATCGACGGTCAGTGTGTCGGCGCCGATCTGGTCCAAGTAGTCGATGACCTGTCCGAGCAGCTTCTCCGGGCGGGCCAGCCGATAGCCCAGCGCGCGGCGCAACGCCAGGTAGTCGGCCAACTGGTCACCCAGCGGCCCGGTCACGACCCACCGCCTGCGAGCTCGACCGGCCAGGGTCGGGCCAGCATGGCCAGCGCATCCCGGTCGACCTTGGCGTAGATCGCCGTGGTCAGCGGTGAGCGGTGTCGCAGCAGTTGCCCGACCTCGCTCAGTGGGCTGCCGGCGTGCAACATCGCGGTGGCCGCGGTGTGCCGCAGCCGATGGGCGTGCATCTTGCCAAGCCCGGCGCGCTGCGCAGCATCGAAGACGACCATCGTCACCCCGCCGGTCGTCAACGCCCGCTGCGGCGCATGCACCCGCACGAACACGCTGCGCCCCTCGGCGGTGCGCGGCCGGCCACGGCGCAGATACGCCGCGATCGCCGCGCCCACGTCGGCCGGCAGCGGCAGCCGCTCGGCGCGGTTGCCCTTGCCCAGGATCGCGATCTCGCCGCGCCGCCAGTCGATGTCGTCCAACCCAAGGCGAGCGACCTCGCCGGCGCGCAGCCCCAACCGGGCCAGCAGCAGCAAGACCGCGTAGTCCCGCCGACCAGTCGGCGTGCGCCGATCACACGAGGCGAGCAGCCTGCGCAGCTCACCCGACTCCAATCCCTTCGGCAGACTGGACAGTCGCCAACCCGCCACCGACGGAACCGCCGCCGCCAGTGAGGTCGACACCTGACCGGTCAGATGCAGCCAGCGCAGCAGCGGGCGCAACGCGCAGACGATCAGCTTCGCCGACCCCACCGCCCGACCCGGGCAGGCACCCAACACAAACCCGGTGACATCGGCCGCCGTGATCCCGGCAAGATCGAGCACATCGCCGCGCAACCGGGTGGCGACGAACGGCCGTACGAAGTCCACGTAGCCGCGCGCCGTTCCCTGGGTGAGACCGCGCTCGTGGATCAGATAGTCCCGGTAGCGGCCAAGCAGCTCCTCAACCGGGCCCGGCGGAACCTCCTGCGGGACCGGCAGCACGCCCAGCGGCGCCAGGTAGTCCAGCATCGGCCGCAGCGCCTTCACCGACCGGTACTCCGCATACCCCGCCACGCGCCGCTGCGCAAGATACCGCTCGATCACCGGCCCGGTCAGACCATCGAGCCCGACACCCTCGGCGCTCATCCAGCGGTCCAGATGCGCGAGGAAGCACACGTGCTGCTCGGCCGACGTCTGCGTATAGCCCTGCCGCTGCAGTTGCTCAGCGAACCCCACGATATGCGGCTCCAGCGGCCCGCGAACCATCGACCGCAACACCTTGACCATGACGCTCTCCTCTCCACGACGGAGAGGCAAGCGTCGATCAGCTCACCGGATTATGCCGACCTCGCCAGCCCGAAACCCCTGTCCTGCAAGGGATCCACCCTCAACATCGGCATAACCCGCAGGTCGGCATAATGGGTGCGGCACCGCTGCCACGACGCCCCCGCAAGGACCGCACCGATCGCGGCCTTGAGGCCGTGGTGGGCGTCGGAGACCACCAGCTTCACACCTGCAAGGCCGCGGGCGACCAGGCCACGCAGGAACGCGGTCCAGCTGGCGCCGTCCTCGGCCGCGCCGATGTCCAGCCCCAGGATCTCCCGTTGCTCGTCACGGTTGCAGCCGGTGGCGACCAGCACGGCGGTCTGGCAGATCCGCCCTGCCTCCCGGACTCGCATGCTGAGCGCGTCGATCCATACAAACGGATACGGGCCTTGGTCCAGTGGGCGGTTGCGCCAGGCGGTGACCTGGGTGTCGAGCTCGGCGCAGATCCGCGAGACCTGCGACTTGGAGATCCCGTCAATCCCCATGGCGCGGGCGATGTCGTCGACCCGCCGCGTCGACACCCCCTCCACATAGCACTGGGCGACGACCGCGCACAGCGCCCGCTCGGCGCGGCGGCGCGGCTCCAGCCAGCTTGGCAGGTAGCTGCCCTGGCGCAGCCTGGGGATCTGTAGCTCGACGGTGCCGACCCGGGTGTCCCACTCCCGTGGCCGGTACCCGTTGCGGTGGGTGAGGCGCTCGGGGTTGCGCTGGCCGTGCTCGGCGCCGATCTGCTCACTCACCTCGGCGTCCATCAGCGCCTGGGCGAGCACGCGCACACCCTCGCGCAACCAGTCGGCATCGGCACCGTCTGCCTTGCTCAACAGCTCTGCAAGCTCCATCTTGGTGGGGGCCACCGTGTCTCCTTCTTCGACGTGTTGATTGAGCCCTTCACATCGAAGATGTCGCGGTGGCCTTCTCCTTGGCCAGAACGGCTACAGCCTGATCAAGGGTCACGAACTGCTTGATCTGCTGTTACACCAACTCCAGGGACCCTAACCAAGGGGTACGAGGTGATGGGTATCTCCCGGTCGACCAGCAACGCCGAACGGTTGCGCGCACTCGGAGCGGAGCCGATCGTGCTCGACCTGCTCGACCCGTCGGCCGTGCGCGAGGTGATCGCCGCCGCCAAGCCCGAGGCCATCATCCACGAGGCGACCGCGCTCGCCGGGCTGACCGGCTTCAAGCACTTCGACCAAGCTTCGCCCAGACCAACCGGCTCCGCGTCGAGGGCACCGACGCGTTACTCGCCGCCGCTCGAGACGCCCACGTCAGCCGCGTCGTCGCCCAGAGCTTCCCAGCCACCGGTACGCGCGAGAACGGGCCGGTCAAGACCGAGGACGATCCGCTCGACCCGACCCCGGTACCGGCCATGCGCGAGACCGACGCCGCGATGCGCCACCTCGAACAGGAGGTCACCGACGCGGGCGGGATCACGCTGCGCTACGGCAACTTCTACGGCCCAGGCGACGAGGCCCTGCTCGATGCTGTTCGTCAGCGCCGCTTCCCGCTCGTCGGCGACGGCGGCGGTATCTGGTCTTGCATCCACCTCGACGACGCCGCCGCCGCGACCCGTACTCGCGCTCGAACACGGCGCTCCCGGGGTCTACAACATCGTCGAAGACGACCCCGCCCCCGCCCGCGAGTGGCTGCCGGCACTCGCGAAAGCCGGCGGGCCACGCCGCCCCGTCACGTCCCCCGCTGGGTCGCCCGGTTCTTCGCCGGCGAGGTCGCAGTCGTGATGGCGACCGAGAGCCGCGGCGCCTCCAACGCGAAGGCCAAGCGCGAGCTCGGCTGGACGCTGCGCCATCCAAGCTGGCGACAAGGCTTCGCCGACGCCGACTGACCCAGCCGATCAACCGGCTGAGACCGACACCGAGCACAGCAAACAACCCGTCGATTCATCCGGGCACTGTTGCCACACGCCGAGCACGTTCCCCGGCGGATCATGAAACGTCGCCACCCACAGTGCCCCGTGTGGATGCTGCGCCGTCACAACTCGCCTCTGGGACTCGGCCAACCCGCCTTGGGCTGGTCGCTGCTGCTCGACTGTGCGGTCCAGTCCGCCGGGCCGACGCTCGCCGACCCGGGGACCGACAACGCCTCCGGGGTAGGAACCGTCGACAGCCCCGGGGGGCACCGGGGGTCCGGCACCCTGTACGCCACCGATGAGGACGGTTCGGCCCGCGCCCTGACGGGTCAGGGCGCAATCCCGCGGCCGATCAGTCGAGGCGCTCTGCGCGTGACAGGCTCTCTGGTTCGGGTTGTTCGCGCGCCGCCAGGCCTTCGGCCGTCGCCGGCCGCACGGTGAGCGCGGCACCGGCAGCCGCCGCGACGGCGGCCAGGGACAGGAACGTGCGCAGTGTGTGGAAGGCCGCCCAGCGCGCGCGGATGTCCGTCCAGTCCGGCGGCAGGGTCGGCGGCGTCCACGTCTTGATCTTGTTGTCGATGGGTACCTCGACCGCGAGCGTCACCGCGATGACGGCGACCAGCAGCAGCAGGCCGGCGAGCGCCAGCCATCCGGCGGCGGTGGACCGGCGGCGAAACAGCAGCACGACCACCACCAGGCCGACCACTGCTGCGGAGATCATGAGCACCGCCATGACGGCGGCCAGATTATCGATCATGTGATTGCCGTCGGCCAGGAAGATCGCGGCGTCGTAGCGGGTCATCGTCCGGCCCAGAGACAGCCAGGTTCCCCACAACACGCCCGCCACCAGCACGTACAGCATGATGTTCAGGAACTGGGCCAGCTTGACGAACATCGCATCGCCTCCGTTCATTGCCGACTGCCCACGCGGCGGCTGTGTCGCCCCGCGCACTCGCCGTGGTCGAGGTGCCAGGCCGGAACCCGCAGGCTGGCGCCGCCGGTCCCGGGTCGCGGTCAGCTCATGATCTGGCCGCCGGCGATGTCCAGGGTGACGCCGGTGATCCAGGAGGAGCACTCGGAGGCCAGGAACAAGGCGGCGTAGGCGACGTCCTCGGGCCTACCGAGTCGCCCCAGCGGATGCATCGCGGTCAGCTGCGCTTTGCGCTCGGCGGGGATCATCGCCTGTACCCGCTCGGTCAGGATCGTCGACGGCGAGACGCAGTTGACCCGGACGCCGTGGCCAGCCACCTCCTTGGCCACCTCCTGGGTGAGCCGCACGACTCCCGCCTTGGCGACCGCGTACCCGGTCGGAGCCCCGATCGGATCCCCGCCGGCGTAGCGGGCGGCGGTGGAGGCCATGGTGATGATCGAGCCGCGACCGCGCTTGATCATCCCCGGCAGGAAGCACTTCAGCGTCAGGAAGGTGACGCTGAGGTTGCCCCGGATGGCGGCGTCCCACTCCGGCTCGGTGATCTGGGCGGTCGGCCCGGGGAGTGGACCTCCCCCAGCCACGAACGCTCCCAGCACCTCGACCGGCCCGTAGGTGCGCTCGGTCGCCTCACGCAGCCGCTGGAGCGCGTCAAGATCCGCGACATCGCCCGCGATCCCGGTCACCTCGCCGCCACCCGCGCGGATATCCTCCGCCGTCTCGCGTACCGCGGCCTCGTCGCGGCCGTTGACCACCACCCTGGCGCCGTTGGCCGCAAGCATCCGGCAGGTGGCCGCGCCGATGCCTCGCGAGCTGCCCGTGACCACCGCCACCTTGCCGGCAAGGTCCGGGTAGGCCGGGATTGTCGAGGTCATGTCTCCTCCCTCGTCCGCATCGGTGCCGCGATGACGCCGTGGTCGTCGACCCGCGGGTCCTGGACCGTGAATGAACGGTTCTGACGGCCGCCGCGCGTTTTGGCCTGGCCGTGCTGGACCCAACGACCGGCGCCGCGCATCGACGGCTACTCCCCACCGCCGTCGTCCAGGACCACCAGACCGGCTGGCAGGGTGGCGTAGATTTCTGTGGCCTTGGGATGAGCGTTGTCCGCCATCATCTCCAGGACGACGACTCTGGTGTTCACCAGCGCGACGCCCGCCTGGGTCAGGCGGCTGATCGTCGCGACGGACGGCTCGGGTTCGAAGCGGCCGCAGGCATCGACGACGACATAGGCGTCATAGCCTTCGGTGGCGCTGGTCAGGGCAGGTAGCTGGGCGCAGACGTCAAGACCGGTGCCGGCGATGATGACTTTCTTTCGCCCGGTTCGGACGATCGCGTCGTGGACCCGGTCGTCCTGCCAGGCGTTGATGAGCGTGCGGTCGATGATCTTGTGGCCGACGAAGGTCTCGGTCAGCTCCTTGAGCTGGGGTCCGTTGGGCCCGGCGGCGAGGGCGGTGGTCAGGACCGCCGGTATCCCCAGCAGTTGGGCGCAGCGGGCCAGGGCCACCAGGTTGCGCCGCGTCTGCTCTGGCTCGTGGATTCTGCTGAACAGGCCTTGCTGCTGATCCACCAGCAGCAGGACGGCGTTGTGTGGGCTGACCGGCTCCGGGGGCGCCGGCCCGGGTTCAGGCCTGGTCTGGCTTGGCATGAACGCCCCTCTCTATCCGGGTCGATGGGGCGTGACGCGGGTCGGCTCGTTGCATCCGGCCCGAGCGGGCGCCGGGTGAGGTCCACGTCTCGCCGTGTCGCACCTGACGAGTCGGGTCGCGTTACGGCAGGATGGTGTACTGCACCGCGGCCAACTGCCACCGCTGGTGCTCGGTCACCCGGACCTTGCTAACCCGGAGCCGGCCCGCGATCGTTTCCCCTCGATACCTGCATTCGGACTCCACCACATCGAACCGGATGCCCGCGTGGTCGTAGGTGCGCACACCGGTCTCCATCGGTTCGAGCCTGACCTGCTGATACTCGCTTCCTTGTGCACCCCAATCCATTCGTCCTGACTGATGACGAAGCCCTTCGGGCTGGACCCGCGCCAGCGAGGAGCCCGTCGAGGAGCCCGGCGTCGTGGTGCTGCTCGGCCGCTGCCTAGCACCCACGCCAGGTCGAGGATCTCCGCAGCGTTCTCGTTACCGCCCATTGACCTGCATCTCCCCTTGCTGGTCCCCCCCGAAACGGGACTCAGGCAGCTCGAGAGCCAGACCCCGCTGCCTTGCCGGCCGGTAGATCAGGATGACGACGCCCGAGCTGAGCGGCTTCGCATCGGCAACGCTCAGGGCAGTCCTTCCGATCCATCCCTGAACAGACGCTTGCAGCCGCCCAGAACCACGCCGGGCCGAGGGTCCCGGAGGCAGCAGCACGTCGCCCTCGACCAGCGCCACGGTACGAAACGCCTCGAGCCTGCGCGTCTGCGCGCGGTTGCGGAGCGGTGCCCTGATCGGTTCGCCGAGGTGGGCGAACTCCTGCACCACCACCGCTCCGTTCAGGCAGGCCACGCCGGTCACGAGGATCGTCATGATCAACGACCACCATCGAGGTGGGGTCGGGTGACCACCTCACCGACCGCGCAGCCCACGCGCTGTCGTCGAAGCGAGCACGCCCGGCATGCATCCACGCGGGCGTCCTGCCCGATCAGCACGCGCAACGGGCCGTCGGCGTCGCGATCGCGCGCGACCCGCTCCGGGACGTCTGGTGCGCCCGCGTGTCGTGGAACGACTCCTGTGCGGTATCCGCCGCCTGCCGGTCTGGTCATATCGCCATCGTCCGGCCGGAGTCCGGCAGAATGACAGCGGCAGAAAAGACACTGATAGGGCAACTTCGGCCAACGACGGCCATCGCGGGTGACCGTGGCGCACGACAGCGGCCTGCTGCTGGGCGCAACGACACGTGGCCCACTACCTCATCGGGGCCGGGGATAGCAACACCACGTACCCGACGGGCCGCTGGTCCGCGGACCGGCTACGTCAGGGCGCCTGCGGTCCAGGCGCCGCAGTCTCGCCGACCCCAAGGTCGCCGGGTTTGAGGGAGAACGCGACCCGGTACGCGCGCGGCGTGGTTCCGGTGTGTCGGACGAAATGGCGGCGCAGCGTGGGAGCATCGGTGAACCCGCACCGGTGCGCCACGGTCTCCACCGTCAGGTCCGTCGTCTCCAGCAGCGCTCGGGCGTGCGCGACGCGCTGCGCGAGTAGCCACTGCAGCGGGGTGGTGCCGGTCTCGTCGCGGAATCGGCGGCTGACGCTGCGCACCGACATCCCGGCCACGGACGCCAGTTGGGGCACGTCCAGCCGCTGGTCGAGGTGGTCCAGCGCCCACTCCATGATCGGCGCTACCGAGGCGCCGGCGCCCGGTTCGAGAACGGGCGCTTGGATGAACTGGGCCTGCCCGCCTTCGCGGTGCGGCGCGACCACCGTGTGCCGGGCGATGTTGGCCGCTACCGCCGCCCCGTGGTCGCGGCGCACGATATGCAGGCACAGGTCCAGCCCGGCGGCCACCCCGGCGCTGGTGAGCACGTCCCCGTCGTCGACGTAGAGCACGCCGGGATCAACCCGCACCGCCGGGAACAGTCGGGCCAGCACCGGACAGACCGACCAGTGGGTGGTCACCCGGCGGCCATCCAGCAAACCAGCCCAGGCCAGCGTGAACGCACCGGTACAAATCGACACCAGGCGCACCCCGCGGCCGGCCGCAGCGCGCAGCGCCCGCAGCAGGGCGTCGGCGGGGCGCCGGTCCACCTGCTCGTAGCCCGGAATCACGATCGTGTCGGCCTCCTCGAGCAGCCGCAGGCCCCCCTGGGTCGCCAGCCGCAGACCCGTGGAGGTACACACCGTCTTGCCGCCCGCACCCACCAGGGTGTGCCGATACCGACCGTTGCCGTGGTAGTCGAAAACATGCACGGGGATCGCCACGTCCAGCAGGAGGACGCCGTCCTGCGCCATGGTCACCACCCGGTGCGCCGACACTGGCCGAAAGTAACCCATCAGCGTCTTTCCCGCCACTGTCGCCCGACCGGTCCGCCGCCGGACCATGACGGCTATCACCCGGCCGGAGGTGGTGACGGATGCCGATCGGATGGCGTGCCCGGTCCGTGCTGTCACGGCGCCACCTGCTGCGACGAGGTGCCAGCCTGACCGGCGGGCTGCTCGCGGCTGACCGGCTGAGTCTCGCCAGCGGCCCACCAGTCCTCAGTGGTCCAGATCGCTGGGTGCGGCTCAACCGACCCCGCACGAGGCTAGCTCACCCGGTCGAGCAGGCTTCTACCTGCTGCGCAGTTCTTGTCGCCGGCAGCCGTCGCCGCGGCTGCAGCGTGGGTGGAGCCAGTTGCCGCCGGCTTCCTCTTCAAGGGAGGCAGGCACGTGTGCACGATCGAGAACCTGTTCCATTTCCTGCACCAGCTCGCCGCCATCATCTGGCTCGGGGGCGTCCTGGCGGTCAACGTCCTGCAGGTGCGGCTCGGCAGAGGCCACGACCGGGCCGCGCAGGCGTCGCTGCTGCACCAAAGCGACCTGTACGGCCGCGCGGTCATCGCCCCCGCCGCCGCGGTCGTCCTGCTCACCGGCCTCGTCCTGGTCGCGGAAATGCACCTCGCCTTGAGCGACTTCTGGGTCGCGTGGGGCCTGGCGGCGATCTTCCTCTCCCTGGCCCCTGGGGGCGACGCTGATCCGGGTGACCAATGCCGAGTTGCGCCAGCTCGCCGCGGACGGCGCGCTCGGCAACCCGCGGTGGCCCGCGCTGCAGCGGCGGGCGGCGACCCTGTACGGCAGCAACCTGCTGCTGCTGTCGGTCGTGTGGGCGATGGTCTTCAAGCCGACCTGTGACCGCGGCGCCGATTCCCAGCCGACCGCCATTCCACCGCGAACCAGCAGCAGCGCACAGGAGGGACCATGTCATCTGCTGTGACCGCCTGGATCCGCCAGCATGCCACGCCGCTTGCTACCACCGACCCCACGGCGCCGCTCACCGATCTTGCGCCACTGCCGCAGGTGGTGGGCGACGCCCAGGTGGTGGGGCTCGGGGAATCCACGCATGGCGCCCATGAGCAGTTCGCCCTCAAGCATCGGGTCGTGCGCCTGCTCGTGGAGAAGCTGGGCTTTGGCTGCGTGGCGCTGGAGGAGGACTGGACCAAGGGCCTCCAGCTCGACCAGTATCTGGTCACCGGCAAAGGGGATCCGCGGGCGCTGCTTGCGGACGCGGGACCCCCGTGGCGCACCGAGGAGATCCTGCAGCTCCTCACCTGGATGCAGTCCTACAACCAGACCCACCCCGACGGCAAGGTACGGTTCGCCGGCGTCGACGTCGTGGCGGTTGGCCCGCTCGCCTACGATGCCGTCGCCGAGTATGTCGAGCGGGCCGCCCCGATCGCGCGGGCGAGCTGGAGCAGCATTTCGCCGCCATTCGCCCGCGCGGCCACATCCAGCAACATCTCGGGTGGCTTCACGGCCAGCCCGACAAGCAGCCGTTCCTGGACCATGCCAAGCGGGCGTACGACCTGGTGGGCAGCCTGCCGGCCAGCGAAGGGCACGCGCTCGCGCTGCAGCACGCCAAGGTCATCGCGGCCTTCTACGGCTACCACGCCCAGCAGCGGGTTGCCGTCCGGGACCAGCAGATGGCCGAGAACCTCAGCTGGTGGCAGGATCGCACCGGCGACAAGATCGTCTACTGGGCCGCGAAAATGCATACGGCCAACGGCCAGCGGCTTGCAATCTCCTACCCGCCCTTCCCCTCGTCGCAGGGGCGAAGCGCCGGGGCCCAGCTGCGCGAACGGTACGGCCCCGGCTATGTCTCCGTTGGCGTGACGTTCCACCATGGCGCGGTCAACATTGGCTGGAACCCGCCGCGGCCCTACCAGGTGCCTGGGCCACCCGTACGGTTCGCGTAGTCGACGCTGGCCGACAGTGGCCAGCAGGACTTCCTCCTGGACCTCCACGCCCCGGCGCCAGAGCAGGTGCGGGCCTGGCTGGATGCCCCGGCTACCCTCCGCGCGATCGGGCCAGCCTATGAGGCCGAGAGGGACGCCGACTACCACATGTCCGGCGGCTCATTGGCCGAGTGGTTCGACGCCATCATCTGGCTCCAGGAGGTGACCCCCACCCGCCTGCTGGCGCCCCGCGATGAACAGTGAACGCCTCGAGGAGATCGGTTGAACGATCATCCAGCAGAGCTGACACCCGCCCAGACGGCATTGGTGATCGACGCCCACACCCACGGCACCCACGTGCTGCCACGACCGGTCCAGGCCCTGCGTCGGGCAACCGTGCGGTCGCATCCGGCCGAGGTATCTTTCGCTGTGCTGGCTGCTGCCGGCGTGGACGCGGTCATCGCCGCGGCTGTCGGGGACCGCCTGGTCACCCGCTGGTACTGGCCGGCCAGTGACTGGGCCGCGGTGCGCCGCCAGCTCGACCGGCTCCGAGCCGATGCGGCAGCGGCCGGCTGCCGGCTCGCCACGACGACCGCCGAACTCCAAGCCGCCAAGGACGCTGGCCGGCCCGCGGTCGTGCTGAGGCTGGAGGGCGCCGACGTCGTGGGCGCCGATTCCGCCCGATTGGCCGACCTGCACCGTTCGGGTGATGGGCCTGGTCCATTTCTCCGACAACGCCCTGGGCACCATCAGCATGTCCTGGAACCGGCGTCCGTCCAGCCCGGCGGTGCGGTCGGGCCGGCGAGGCCCGGGCCTGACCACGCGGGGTGTCGAGGTGGTCGCGGAGTTGAACGCGCGCGGCATGCTGATCGATCTGGCGTACGCGGACCGCGCCACCACGCTGGCGGTCTGCGAGCGCACCACCATGCCGGTGATCAGCTCGCACACCGGTGCCAGGGCGTTGCAGGACTTTCCGCACTACCTGGACGACGATGAGATCCGCGCGATCGCCGACACCGGAGGACTGGTGGGGCTGTGGCCGTTCCGGTCCCGGGGCCAGGGGATCGCCGACCTGGACGACTTCGCCCGCCACGCCGACCATCTTGCCCGCATCGCCGGCCCCGCGCAGGTGTGTGTCGGCACCGACATGAACGGCGTGCCCGGCCTGATGGCCGGCTACCGTGGCGAGCCTGATTTCCCCGTCCTGACGGCGGCGCTGCGGCGAGCCGGGTTCAGCCACGCCGAGGTCGCGGGCATCATCAGCGGCAACATGACCCGCGTCGTCTCACGGGCTGCGGCTGACTGCATGATGGCCAGCGTGCGGCGCCTGCAGGACGGGCTTGCCGCCTGGGCGGCCCCTCGCACGGCAGCGGCGTCTCTGCTGCATGGCGGGAAGCAGCTGCCCGTGCAGCTGGCGCACTTCGAGCCGCTCCGGCTGGGACAGGCGGACAGACCCAGGAGGACGTGAAGGGTGAAGCCCGATGGATGACCGCACCCAGGCCTGCCACTGGCTGCTGCTGCGGCTGGCCGGTTACCTGCCCGACGACCTGCTTGCGGCGTGCCGACGTGGTTGGCCGAGCACCGCCTCGCCGAGCTGGCCCACGCGGTCGTCCACGCCGGCATCGCCTGGCGGCTGCAGTTCACCGCGCCGGCGCTGGACCTGCTCGACGAGCTGTACGAGCTGGTCGGCGCTGATGCAACGGCGCTGTCGCTACTGACGACGGCCCAGGGGTCGCTCCCGCCGCTGGTCGACTTCGCCCCCACGCGGGCCGACGCGGTCCGGGCGGTCGGCGAGGTGGCCGCCGAGATCCGGACGATGCTGCCCCCGGCAGGCCGTAGCCTGGGACGATGAGCCGGCCGACGCGCAGGACCGGGCGCTCGTGGCGGCGGCGCAGCCAGTGAGCCGGGCGGTCTGGCGGGTCTGGCGCTACGCCGCCGACGGCGCGCCTGGCCGCCCGTCCGCGGGGTGTACCTGGTGGAGACCGACGGCCACGTCAACCTTGCCGAGGTCACCGCCGACCTTCTGGCAGCGACCTTCACGGCGATCCTGCCCATCTCAACGAACCCCAGCGGCGCTGCTGCTGGGCACGGTCGCCCCCCGCACGCCTGGGCGTACGGGCGGTGAGGATGACCAAGGCGTCGGGGGTCTCGCGACTGACATGGCCGCGGGCATCCGCGAGCTGGCCCAGCGGGCGGTCCCAAGCAGAACGGTGCAAAGGACTCGGGCGCAAGGCCTGGGTTCCGCATAATTCGCTGCTCCTAGAGCGCTGATTGTGGCTGTGACCTGCGGTTATGGCAGCGTGGCGGGCCGCGGGGCGCGTCTCTAGGGTCCGCGTGGCTGGTGGAGGCCGGTCTGTCAGGTGATGGGGGTGAGTTGGTGGATCTTGCGGGGCGGTTCGATGCCGAGCTTGGCGAGCAGGTCGCGGGCGGGCTTGGTGAGCTCGGTGCGCTGCTTGAAGGTGCCGGCGGGGCCGGTGAAGGTGCCCAGGTGGATGCGGTCGAGCTCGCGGCGCATGACGTTCCAGGTCTGCCCGGTGGTGTTCTCGGCGACGCGGACGAGCAGCAGGGCGAGCCAACAGAGGATGACGTGGGCGCGGATGCGTTCTTCGAGCCGGTGGTAGACGGGAGGCAGGTCCAGGACGGACTTCATGTCCCGCCAGCCGCGTTCGACCTCCAGGAGCTGCTTGTAGCCAAGGGCGATGTCCTCGGCGGACAGGTGCGGGTCGGCGCAGCGCAGCAGGTACTTGCCGTCCAGGTTCTCTTCGGCCTTGGCCGTGGTCTTGTCGATGCGGAGCAGCCCGCCTGGGGTGACGCGCAGGAACCGGTTCAGCCCGGGCATCGTGGAGATCTTGCCGCGCAACTCGGCCCGCTTGGTCGCGGTGAACTTGTCGCTCCCGGCGATCGTCTCTTGGAGCCTGGCGATCAGCCCGGCGCGGACGGCGGCGTCGCGCCGGGCGGCGTCGGGGTTGTAGCAGATCACCAGCCGGTCGGGCGCGTCGTCCAGCCGGACTTCCTTGACCTGCAGGTTCCCAGCCACGACCTGGTAGCGGCCCGGCCGTGACAGGGCGGCCTTGACCAGCGGCGAATCTGAGCGGAGCTTCTCCCCGATGATGTAGCCGCCGGCGCCTTGCTGCAGGAACCGGCGGTTGGTGGCTGAGGAGAACCCGCGGTCGGCGACCCAGATCACCTTCCCGAGCACCCAGCCCCTCATGTCCTGCTTGACCTGGCGGATCAGCGCCGAGTCGGACGTGCTCCCGGGCCAGCACCAGCACCGGACCGGGATGCCATCGCGGGTCACGGCCAGGCCGATCACGATCTGCGGCAGGTCGTCGCGGCTGTCCTTGGACTTGCCGTGGGTACGGAACCCGGCCGTCTTCTCCGGGTCGGCGTCCTGGCTGCCAGCGGCGGTCTTCTCGCCGCGCCAGTTCCGGGCTACTTCGCCGTCGGCTTCTTCCAGCTCGAAGTAGGTGGAGGTGGTGTCGAAAAACAGCAGGTCCACCTCGAGGCTGAGCAGGTCGGCGACGGAGAAGTACACCTGCTTTTCCAGCTCGCCGCGCACGGCATGCAGCCAGTCCATCGCCCGGTAGCACGCGTCGTCGCTCACCTCGCCGAGCCCGTCGATGTGCACGTCCCGGGACATCCATTCCGAGGCCGCCAGCTTCGACGACGGGGCAAGGGCCCGGCTGGCGACCAGCCCGAACAGCACCCGCTCCGCCGCCTGCACCTCGCGCGGCCGGCCGCGCCCGGACGAGGCGAGGCCGGCCAGGATCTTCCCGATGCCGAGCCGCTGCCACAGCGCGTCGAGAACGTACGCCCCGCCGTAGGGGCGGGACTGGGTGAAGACCAGGTCGCCGTCTGCGGTCGCGGCCAGCGCGTCACCCGGGTCCAGCAGCCGGGACAGCGACGCCACCAGGCGGCGGACCGCGTCCTTGTCGAGCTGGTCCTCGCGGCCGAAGTTGTAGACGATCTTCGGCACCGACCGGCGGGCCGCGGGATCCCACTCGTTGTGGGCCAGCTGCAGGTACCGGACCTCGCCGTGCTTGCTCTTCCGGACCGACGTCTTCACATACATTGCTCTAGATACTACACGGGAAACTCCTACCCAGAAACGAAACTGGCGAGTAACCGTATCTCTATGAGTTCCCGGCCGTTCCACCAGACTGTACGCCGCTGACCTGCGAACTCGGCAGCCCGGTGCCTCCAGACCCCCGGAATTACGCGGAACTCAGGGCAGGGCGCGGCACAAGTGGTCAAGCGCCTCCGAGTGGCGGCCAAGCGCCACACACATTGTCCCCAGGGCCGCCTCGGCGAGCGCAGCACCGTGCCCATCGCCGACCTCCTCGAACACCGCCCTGGCCTGCTCGAACCAGCCCGCCGCATCGACCGCCCGGTCCTGACCGATGTCCGAGAACAGACCGAGCCCGCGCAGCACGGCTGCCTCACCACGGCGATTGCCCGCCCGGCGCGTCGCCGCCAACGCCAGCTCCAGGGTATATCGCCAGTCATCGACGTCCCGGCCCGGCTCGGAAAGCTCTGCCGGCGAGGTGGCCAGCTCCCAGGCCGCCTCGTCCAGCCCAGCGTCGCAGGCCAGCTCCACCGCGCCGACCAGCAGCCTCCGCTCCGCCTCCAACCATGCCCCCGGGTCGGCCAGCAGCCCTTCGATCGCCGCCGTCGGCAACGGCCAGCGTCGCGCAGCGCCGCGCAGGACACCCCACGAGGTGCTAAATGCTTCCTGGGAGTTCATGCCGCATGGTTGAGTTCCTCCGCGAGCACCGGCCGGTGATCGAGCGCGAACGGGCTGCCGATCTGGGCAAGGACCTGGGCTGGGGTGATCGTGCGGGCCCACCGGTCAGCGTCGGCCAGCAGGTCTTGGAGGAGCTGGCGCTGGTGGGTGTGGGTGACGCCACGGCGTAAGGCCCGCCACAGCCACTCGATCCGGTTGGCATCCGGGTCATAGGTGGGCGTGTAGACCAGCACCAGCTGTTCGCCCAGCTCCTCGAGCAGGGCGCGCAGCAGCCGCGACCCCTTGGGCGTGTGGATGCCCAGGTTGTCCAAGATCACCATGGCGATGCGGCCACGCTGCCGGGAGCGCTCGGCGGCGCGGCGCAACTGGGCGACCAGCGGCACCGCACGGCGCCCCTCGGCCACGGCCCAGTCCAGCTGGCCGTCGCGCCAGTCCACCAGCCCGAAACCATACTGCTTGAAGTTCTTGCCGGGCGCCTGGACCAGCCGCTGCCCGGCGCGGCCAGCGCGCGACCACACCCGGGTCAGGGTCGGGTGCAGGGCGACCTCGACCTCGTCTTGCAGGTACAGGTCCGCGCGGCCCAGCAGGCCCAGCAGGCGGGGCAGATCCTCAGGAAACAGGTCGTCGGCCAGGGTCGCATCCGGGACCAGGTCGGCGGCGGGTGGGGGCACCGCTGCTGCGGCGGCCCCAAGCAGTGCCTCCACCCTCAGCCGTTTTTTGCCCACCCCGGCTGGGCCTGCGCCTTGCGCGACAGCACCCAGCGGGGCCGCTTGCACACAAACCCCGCCCGGTGCAACGCGACCCGCACCGTCTCGATCCCTGCCCGATACCCGGTCACCCGGTGCAGGTAGTCGGCCAGCAGCCGACACGTCCACAACGCGCTGTCCACCCCCACCTCGTGCGGGTCCAGATCGGCCACCCGGACCAACTCCTGCTCCCAGCCGGGCGGATAGTGGGGCG
>WNFX01002213.1_pt1 | contig 19734 bp, 16 predicted proteins | sample 5400111 | NCBI WGS metagenome assembly WNFX01 (sample SAMN13153363, study PRJNA577476) | soil metagenome | isolation source: 40 cm soil or saprolite under grassland replicate 1 | place: USA:California | collected 2016-06-15 | reverse complement strand
CTGACCGGCAGCGCCGCGTACCGGACCAGGCTCTCGACGACGGCGAGCATCCGCTGGGGACCGATGGTGCAGTTGGTGCCGAGCATCACGACCGGCAGTTCGCCGAGCACGGAAGCAACCTCGTGCGGCGTCTCGCCGCCCAGCGTGCGCCCGTCGTCGGCGAAGGTGGCCTGCGCGACGATGGGGACGTCGCAGACGTCGCTGGCCACGGTGACCGCCTCGGCGAGCTCGTCGAGGTAGCCGTAGGTCTCCAGGATGAGCAGGTCGACTCCGGCGGCGGCGAGGGCGCGGACCTGCTCGGCGATCACTTCCTGCCGCTCCGCGGCGCCGACCTGGCGCCGCCGCCGGGCCGTGACCGCGGGCGAGACCGAGCCCGCGACGAAGACCTCGCGGCCGCTGCGCTCGCTCATCTCCCGGGCGATGCCGACGGCGGCCCGGTTGATCTCCTCGACCTGGTCGGGGTAGCCGTGGCCGGCGAGCCAGAGCCGGTTCGCCCCGAAGGTGTTGGTCTGGATGACGTCGGCGCCCGCGGAGATGTAGCTCTCGTGGATGGCGGCGACCAGCTTGGGGTCGGACAGGTTGACCTCGGGCAGCGCCCGGTCGAGTGCGCAGCCCGCGGCGTGCAGCATCGTGCCCATGGCGCCGTCGCAGACGATCAGCCGCTGCCCGAGCGCGTCGGTGAACCTCGCTCCGCCGGTCATCGCTCATCCCCCAGCGCGTCCAGGATCTCCAGGGCCACCTGCGTGGTCAGGCGGTCCCGGTAGCTGTCCATCGACAGCCCGGTGATCTCCTCGATCCGCTTGATCCGGTAGGCCACGGTATTGGGATGGACGTGCAGGAAGCGCGCCGCCCGCTGCGGGCTGCTGTTCTCCCGCAGGTAGCAGGCGAGCGTGGTCAGGTACTCGGCCCGCCGTTCGTGCTCGCCCGGGGACAGGCTGCCGAGCACGTCGTCCGCGAACGACCTCAGCTCCGCCAGCTGGGGCACCTGCAGCAGCAGCCGGTGGATGCCGAGGTCGGCGAAGGCGGTGACCGTGCCGGCCCGCCCGATCCGCCGCAGCGTCTCGATCGTCCGGTGCGCCTGCTCGTAGGAGCGGGTGATCTCCTGCGGGTCGCTGCACGTCCCGCCGATCCCGATGACCACCTTGGTGTCGGGGAACAGCTCGGCCAGGCGGCTGATGCAGGTGGTGCCGAGGCGCTGGGCGTCCAGGCCGCTGCCGTGCCCGTCCCCGGGCACGGCGGCCACCAGCACCACCTCCGATTCGCGCGCCGAGATGATCACGTCGGGGGCCCGGGTGGCGACGAAGTGCTCGATCACGTCCCGGACCCGCTGCCGCAGCGCATCGCCGTCCTGGGGCGGCCGCGGGTCGCCGATGTCGAAGGCGATGACCATCACGTTGTGCTCGCGGCCGGGGTCGTATCCGAGGTGGGCCGCCCACCGCTGGGCGTCGCCGTCGTCCCGGCCGCGCCCCAGCAGCAGGCCCTCGACCAGGTCGTCGCGTACGCGGCGGGCGGCGGCGGCGACCACGTGCTCCCGGCCGAGTATCACCCCGCAGATCGTGGCCGCGTGCTCGGTGACGAGGAGGTTCATGTCCTCATCGCCGCCGTTCTCCGGCAGGTCCAGGGTGATCAGGTGGGCGGGCACCTCGTCACCGACGAGGATCGGCGCGACGATGATGGCGGGCATCCCGCCGACCCTGGGCAGCCACAGGGAGCGGTGGCCCTGCCGCGACGCCCGCAGGACCTGGCCGAGGCGCGGGTGGACCAGCGCATCGGCGACCATGACGGCGGCCTTCTCCGGCGCCGCCCCGGGTGCCGCGGCGGCCATGACGTCCATGACCGGGCTGACCACGGCAACGGTCGCGGCGGTCCGGTCCGCGAGCAGCTGGGCGACGCTGGCCAGGTCCGCGTCCTGCAGCGCCAGGCCGGACAGCTGGCGGTACACCGTCACCAGCTCGCGCAGGACCATGTTCTCCCGGCCGAGATCACGAGAGGGCCCAGCTGGCACGGCCCGGCCCGCGGCGGGGACGTTGTCCGTCACAAGCGCAGCATATGACCGGAATCGGGAATCGTCCTTGTGGCTCAGCACAAACCCCGGCCGCCGCGATATGGCCGGCCGGCCGCGGAAGCCCGCCGGGGATCTTGACAACCGGCGGCCCGGCCGCGCACATTTCAGGAAGTCGGCAAGACCCTGACCAGCCGGACATCCCTCCGCCAGCGGACGGCGAGCCCCGGGAAGGTGGCCTGGATTGCTCGAGTACCGGGATATCTACGCGGGTGGCCGCCTGCTGCCATCCGCGTCACCGGACACGGTCACGGTAGCCAACCCGGCCACCGAGGAGATCATGGGTGCCGCCCCCGCGGCCTCGGGCCACGATGTCGACGTCGCGGTGCGCGCGGCCCGGGAGGCCTTCGACTCCGGTCCCTGGCCGCGCGCCGACCGGGCCGAGCGGGCAACGGCCATGGACCGGCTGGCCGCGGCGCTGGAGAACCGGGCCCGGGACACCGCCTGCCTGGTGACCGCCGAGATGGGCATGCCGATCACCGCCTCCCGGCTCCACAACGCGGAGGTCCCGGTCACCATCCTGCGCTATTACGCCGCCCTGGCCCGCGCGCTGCCGCCGGAGGAGGTCCGCGCTGCCATCAACTTCCGCGGCCACACCATCGTCCGGCAGGAACCGGTCGGCGTCTCGGCGGTGATCGCCCCGTGGTACTACCCGCTGGCCCTCACATTCTCGCAGCTGGCCCCGGCGCTGGCGGCCGGCTGCACCGTCGTGCTCAAGCCCGCCGCGCAGACCTGCCTGAGCGCCTACATCCTCGCCGAGGCCTTCGAGGCGGCGGACTTCCCGCCGGGCGTGTTCAACCTCGTCACCGGCACGCACGAGGTGGCCGAGCTGCTCGCCCGTCATCCCGGCGTCGACAAGGTCTCCTTCGCCGGCCCGGCGTCGGTCGGCCGGCGGATCGCTGTGGCCTGCGGCGAGACGTTCAAATCCGTCAACCTGGAACTGGGCGGGAAGGCAGCGGCGATCGTGCTGGAAGACGCCGACCCGGCGGCGACGCCGGTGGCGCTGGGCCGCCTGGCCTTCGCCAACGCGGGGCAGACGTGTTTCGCCGCGTCCCGGGTGCTCGCGCCCCGGTCCCGGTACGAGGAGACGGTGACGGGGCTGCGGGAGCAGGCAACGGCCATGGCGGTCGGTGATCCGATGATGCCAGAAACCGCCATGGGACCGCTGGTCAGCCCGCACCGCCGGGCGGGCGTCGAGGCCTACGTGACGGCAAGCACGGCCGCGGGCGCGCGGGTCGTCACCGGCGGGCGGCGCCCGGCGGCACCGGTCCGCGGCTACTACTACGAGCCGACGGTGCTCACGTGGGGCCCGGCCCCGGCCGCCGCGGTGGCCGCCCTGGGTGAGGTGTTCGGCCCCGTCGTCACCGTCATCCCGTACGCCGGCGAGGCCGAGGCGGTGGCGATCGCCAACGAGGCGGGCCCGGGGCTGGCCGGCACGGTCTGGACCTCCGACCCGGATCACGGGGTGGACATCGCGCGGCGCATCCACGTCGGCACGTTCGGCGTCAACCTGTACGTGCCCGACCTCGGCTCACCCTGGGGCGGCAAGGCCGGAGGCCAGGGCAGCACCTACGGCCCCGAGTGCCTGGGCGCCTACCTGAGGCCCAAGTCGGTGTTCCTGCCGGAGCGCTACCCGAGCCCGGCCTGACGGCGCAGCGTCTCCGCCTTGTCCGTGCGCTCCCAGGTGAACTCGGGCTCGCTGCGCCCGAAGTGGCCGTAGGCGGCCGTGACGCGGTACCGCGGGCGGCGGAGGTCGAGATCGTCGCAGATCGCGGCCGGGCGCAGGTCGAAGTTCTCCCGCACCAGCTCACCGATCGTGGCCCGGCTGACCTTCTCCGTGCCGAACGTGTCCACCAGCAGCGAGAACGGCCGTGCCATGCCTATGGCGTAGGCGACCTGGACCTCGACCCGATCGGCCAGCCCGGCGGCCACGACGTTCTTGGCCACGTAGCGGGCGGCGTACGCGGCGCAGCGGTCCACCTTCGAGGGGTCCTTGCCGGAGAACGCGCCGCCGCCGTGGCGGGCGAAGCCGCCGTAGGTGTCCACGATGATCTTCCGGCCGGTCACGCCGGCGTCGCCGACCGGGCCGCCGATGACGAACCGGCCGGTGGGGTTGACGTAGAAGCTGTCGCGCAGGACCGCGGGGTCGTACAGGCCGGCGGGCAGCACCGGGGTGACCACGTGCTCCCACAGCGCGTCGGGAAGCTTGTCCTCCGCGCCCTCGGCGTGCTGGGAGGAGATGAGCAGCTTCTCCACCTTGACCGGCCGCCCGCCGGAGTCGTAGCGGACCGTCACCTGGGTCTTGCCGTCGGGGCGCAGGTAGGGCACGAGGCCCGTGGCGCGGACCTCGGTCAGCCTCCGCGCGAGCCGGTGCGCCAGCGTGATCGGCAGCGGCATGAGCTCGGGGGTCTCGTTCGTCGCATAGCCGAACATCATTCCCTGGTCGCCGGCGCCGGCCCGGTCATACGGGTGCTCGGGCTGGCTGGTCCGCGCCTCCCGCGAGGCGTCGACGCCCTGGGCGATGTCGGGGGACTGCTTGTCCAGGGCGACGAGGACGCCGACCGCGTCGGCGTCGAACCCGAACTCGCCGCCCACGTAGCCGATGTCGCGCACGCATGCGCGGGCGAGGCTCGCGTAGTCCAGGACGGCCTTGGTGGTCAGCTCACCCGCGATCACGATCAGGCCGGTCGTCAGCAGCGTCTCGACCGCCACCCGTGAGCCCGGGTCCTGCGCGAGCGCGGCGTCGAGGATGGTGTCGGAGATCTGGTCGGCCATCTTGTCCGGATGCCCGCCGGTCACCGACTCCGAGGTGAAGACGAAGCCGCCGGAGTCCTCAGTGCTCATCGCCCAGTCCCTGCCTTGTTCCTGATCGGGGCCTTGTTCCTGATGGAGCGGGAGCCGCCCGGGGCCCGTCGTGCGGGCGGCCGGACAGCTGTTCCTTGCGTACCTGGGCGGCCCCGGCCACCAGCGCGCGCAGCTTGGCGCGTGCCGCGTCGGCGGGAAGGTGACGCAGCCCGCAGTCGGGGTTGATCACCAGCCGCTCCGCCGGGACGAATTCCAGTGCCCGGCGGATGCGGGAGGCTACCAGATCCGGCGGCTCCACGTCGGCGGTCTTCACGTCGATCACCCCGAGCCCCACCCCCCGATCCCATGTGTACTGCTGGAACAGTCGCAGGTCGCCGTCGCCTTTGCGGGCGAATTCGAGCACGAGCTGGTCGATGTGCGCGGCGAGGACGGCGGGGAACAGGAAGTCGTAGTGCCCCTCCCACAGCGGCCTGGCGTAGCGGTTCCCGTAGCACACGTGCAGGGCCCAGGTGGCGTCCACGCCTTCGGTGACGATGTTGACCGCCTCGATCGCCAGCTCCACCGCCTCGGGGTACCCGGCGAGGAAGGGCTCGTCGATCTGCAGCAGGTCCGCACCGGCCGCCACCAGCGCCCGCGCCTCCGCGTTGAGCCACCCGGCGAGGGCCCGCACCAGGTCGCCGGGATCGGTGTAGGCGCCGTTGCGGATCCGGCGTGACAGCGAGAACGGGCCGGTGAAGGAGAACTTGATGGGCAGCTGGGTCTGCTCCCGCGTGAACGCGAAGTCCGCGGCCAGCCCGAGGCCCACGCCCTCGCCCGCCGGATCGGGCAGCGGCCGCATGACCGCCGCGTCGTAGTAGTCGTAGTAGTCGGTCTTGGCCCGGTGCGGGATGTCGACGCCGGGGATGCGGGTGAGCAGGTAGTCGATGTCGTTGTCGCGGCGGAGCTCTCCGTCGGAAACGATGTCCAGCCCGGTCAGCTCCTGGTCCTTGAGCGCCGCCTTGATGGCGACCTCGTGGATCTCATTGAGATGCTGGGCGCTGATCCGGCGCTGGTAGTAGTCGGTCTTGAGGCGCTCGAGCCACTCGGGGACCGGGTAGGAGCCGACGACCGTGGTAGGGAGCAGCACGGCCCGGCCGGCCCGGCCGGCCGGTGGCAGGTTGCCCGCTGCCATGGCGGTCAGTCCCGCACCTGTGCGGTGAGCGTCTTGACGTTCGACCCGGGCCGCGCGCCGAACGGCGCTATCTGGACGTCGAACCCGCGCCGGTTGCCGATGAGCTGGAGCAGCGGGCCGTTGACCCAGTTCACGACCGAGCCGTCGTACTTGCCCGGCCCGTAGAACCCGGCGTGGTACTGGGCCGGCTCGGTGAGGAAGAGGTCGTGGCACATGAGCCGCCCGAACGGGTGCAGCAGCGGCAGGGTGCCCTCAAAGCTGGCCAGGGCCCCGTTGCTGGCGTGCATCCGGATGTCGCCGCTGCTGCCCAGCAGCGGCCCCAGGATCTCCCCGGTCAGCGAGGGGGAGACCTGGTAGGCGTCGAGCCCCTCCAGCGGGACGTAACGCTCCTGCAGGCGCAGCGCCGCCCAGACGTCGCGCCAGAAGGCCACCGCCTGGTCGGCGCCCGCGAAGCTCTCGTGCTCGGCCTCGGCCAGCAGGTCCGGTCCCAGCCGGAGCAGCCGTTCGGCCAGCACGCCGAGCCCGCCGCGGGGGAGGCGGTGGCGGGCAGCGATCTGGCCCGCGTCCTCGTCGCTGAGGTAGGCGCGGATCTGGACCAGGTAGGGACGGCCCCCGATCGTCGCCAGTTCGTCGGTCGGCAGGTTGTCGTAGACGTTGGAGATGTAGACGCAGAACGCCTTGCCGCGCAGGAAGCCGAGAGTGAGCAGGGGGCGGGTGGCATCGAGCACGAGGCCATTGACCCGGTCGCCGTGGTGGGCCACCGCCTGCCGGGCGCGGTCGAGCACGTGCGCCGAGTAGTCGCCCATCAGGTAGTGGAGCCGCCGGTAGTACTCGCGGCCGTGCCGGCGGTCAAGGTCGGCGAAGGTGTCCAGCCAGGTGCGGGCCTGGCTGCCGTTGCCGACCCCGAGTTCGACGATGTACAGCTCGGGCGGCAGGGCATGCCGGGCGTCCAGCCCGTCCCACACGGCGAACACCTCACCGATCATCTCCGCGGCGGCGGCGGTGTTGCGGGCATCGCTCTGCCCGCCCGGCAGCGCCTGCTCGTACTCCCGGCCGGTCGAGGCCTCCCAGCGCGACAGCGCGTGCCAGTAGAGCGCGTTGAACCGCCAGATGCAGCTCTGGCTGGCGGGCACCCACGGCTCCAGCACGACCCACCCGGGATGGGCGGCGCCCGGCGGGACGGCCAGCACCTCCTTGAGGCGCGTCGCCACGTCGGCCTCGGCGGAGCGGCGCAGGTCGATGGCGATCTCCAGGCCGTCCTGACGGCCGTGGGCAGGGCCGCCCACCTGGCCGTGTTCCCCCCGGTGCCCGGCCGGCCCGGGTTCGGCCGGCACGGGTTCGGCCGGCACTGGTTCGGCCAGCACGGCGCGGCACGCGACCGGCTCGGTGAAGTTGCTGCGGTACTGGATCCAGTCGCAGACCACCCGGAGCCGGGCCAGGTCCACCCCGGTGGCGCTCAGCGCGCTGAACACGGGCCCGAGCGCCGCCGGGATATCCACCGCGCCGGGGCCGCGCAGCTTCGCGACCGGGCGGATGTCAATGTGCATGACCGCTCCCGGCTCCCGCGCCGACGGGACGGGCCAGCCCGGCGCGGGCGAGAACCTCCGGGATGCCCCGGGAAAAGCCCGGCGCCATGACGTGGACGCCGCTGACCCCCGGTATCTCGAGGACCTGCCGGATGATCTCCGCGCACATCGTCAGCCCCTCATCGGTCACCCGGTCGGCCGGGACGCCGCGCAGCCGCCGGCCGATCTCGTCCGGGATCCACAGGCCCGGGACGTTGCCCTGCATGTACTCCAGCGCCCGCAGCGAGCGGACCGGCCCGACCCCGGCAAGGATCTTGCAGCGCCGGTCCAGCCCGAGGTCGCGGACGTCGGCCATCCAGCGCGCGAACGCGGGGACGTCGAAGACGAACTGGGTCTGCGCGAACTCCGCGCCGGCGGCCACCTTCTTGCCGAGCCTGGCCGCGCGGAAACCGGCCGGCGGGGCGAACGGGTTCTCGACCGCCCCGATCAGCCAGCGCGGCGGCGGGTCCAGCGTGCGCCCGGACAGCAGCCGCCCCTCGTCGCGCATGGTGCGGGCGGTCCACACGAGCTGGACGCTGTCCAGATCGAACACGGGCTTGGCGTCCGGGTGGTCGCCGAACCGCGGGTGGTCGCCGGTCATCAGGACCACATTGGGGATGCCGAGGGCGGCGGCGGACAGCAGGTCGGACTGGAGCGCGATGCGGTTGCGGTCGCGGCAGGTGACCTGCATGACCGGCTCGACGCCCGCGGCCAGGGCGAGAAGGCTGCCCGCCCAGTTGGACAGCCGTGCGTGCGCGCCCTGGCCATCGGTGATGTTCACCGCGTCCACCCAGCCCCGCAGCGGCTCCACCTTGCGGCGGATCGCCTCCGGATCCGCTCCGCGCGGCGGGCCGACCTCGGCGGTCACCGTGGCCTGTGCCGACTCCAGACTGCTGCGCAGCGAGGTCATTACCGTTCCGCCACGGGTGTGCGCCCCCAGATGGCCGGTGCGCCGTCGGCGCCAGCGCCGGTCCACAGCTCGTCGTCACGGCCCTGCCAGTAGTTGACCCACGAACTCTGCCCCCAGCCTCGGTGGTCGATGGGGCGGTGCAGCAGGGTCAGGTCGGCGACCCGCCCATGACCCTCCGCCCGTTCCCACGCCACCAGCCACACACAGCGCAGGCCCGGATAGACCTCGCAGGAACCGTCGCTGCCGACCCCCCCGCACGGCCCGTTGCGCAGCTGCTTGGGGCAGGTCACCGGGCAGGCATACCCGGTGACCGGGAGCGTGCACTGACCGCACATCCGGCAGCCGAAGAGCTCGTTCTTGATCGTCTTCTCGGTGGCAGCGAAGATCCGGCCCCGTCTTCCCGGCCCTTCCAGCCACCCCGCGAGCCTGCGGTAGAAGGTGCTGGGCGCCAGCAGCCGCTGGATGCGGTACAGCAGCCCAGCAGGCAGCCGGGGATGCACCGGCCGTGGCCACGCCGCGGAGCGACGCGCCGCCCACCCGGGACGCTGGTCCGCCGTCATCCGCGCACCTCCCTTCGCGAGCCCGGTTCCGGCCGGGCGGATCAGGTGAAGACGATCGTCTTGTTCTGGTGGGCGATGAGCCGGTCTGCCGGGTGCCGGCCAGTCATCGTCATTTGCCATCGCATCGAGAATCTGCCGGCAAGTTCACCAAAGCCCACGGCCAGATCATCAAAACATTCGGCCAGCGCTGCCCGGTGAAATTCAATCCGGAGAAAGAAAGTGCCGCCAAACGGATCGGTAGAGTGCTGCTGCGGCACAGTAATATTCGCGCCGTTGAAGAAGAGAAAGCTTGAAACAGCGGCAACAGTTCCTGGCCGGTCCGGGCATGTGATCAGCAGACGCCCGATCTCCGGGCGACAGTCGCCGGCCCCGTGCCTGCTCTCCAGCGTCCTGCGCCCAGCCGAGCGCGCCCTGAAGTCGGTCTCCACACAGCCTCCGAAGAATCCCGGGCCCTTGCCCCCGGCCGCCGGGTAGGCGCAGCCGCCCGGCGGGAACTCGATTCCCGGCTATTACATAGTTGCGAGTGCGCCGGTGCCTCCGCACCGGGTGCTGGCACAACATTGCTCGTCAGGGCTCTGTGGTCGGCCACAAATACCTGGCCGTGAACCCGGCCGGGGCATGCGGCATCCCTGGCGCAGACGGGCCGGCCGGGGCGGCGGCGCAGGTAAACCGTTTTGTGATCGGCCCCAGAAACGGCGGCCCGGATTTAGGGCGCCGCTAGTAGTAGACCGCCCGATGCGAGGCGTACCGTGCGCAGCAGGCCGAAGAACGGGCGCCGGCCTGTCTGCGGGGTGCCGCGCACGGGCCACAGCTCGAAACCGCTTCCACCGGAGCGCTACCGTGAGCGACACGCTGAGCTGCCCTCATTGCGGGTCGCCCATGCGGGCCGCCGTCATGACCGGTGAAACCGGCGATCGCGGAGGCCAGGGTGGCCGTGGCCTCGACTCGCTCTACCGTGAGGTCCGTCGCATCCGCGAGATCGCCGAGTCGCGCGAGGACGCCGGCGGGAGCCGCGTGGCGGAACTCACCCGGGAGGTGGAGGAACTGCGCGCCACCGTGGCCAGGCTCCGGGCATCGGCGATGGCGGGCCCGGCCCGCTGAGCCTGCCGCTCAGGCCGGCCCGCCGGAAGCTCGGAGCCGGAAGGCCTGCTCCGCGCCGGCCTGGAAGCAACCTCGAGCTCATCCTGCGGGATCGGCAGATTGTCCTGCTTGACATCCGCTGGGTCAGTTATGGGTTCCTCCGATCCGGCCCCGCGATGGCCGATTCCCGGCATAGCTCGAGCAGCTCGAGCACCCCCGGCAGCATGAGATGGGGCCGTCGCCCGGCGGGCAGCTGGTCAAAGGCGCTGGCCGTGCCGACCCCGGTGCGGACCGCTATCGCCAGCGCTCCGCCCCGGTGAGCCATGGGGATCTCCAGCTCCGGGTCGTCACCCACGACCGCAAGCTGCGCGGGGCGTGCCCCAAGCCTGCGCGCGGCGCTGCGCAGCGCATGCAGCGACGGCTTGCCCACCACCTCCACCCGGCACCCGGTGGTGCTGCGGATCATCGCGGAGATCGCCCGTGAGGTGCCGAGTGCCTTGCCCCCGGTGGTGGCGAAGAAGACCGACTGGGAGCAGCTGTACAGGAGAGCTCCCTGCCACACCGCCTCGCACGCCGCCTCCAGCGCATCCATGGAGAACTCGCGGTACCAGCCGGTCAGCACCGCATCGACCTGGCTCCCCCGCGTCGGCGGTACCGCCTCGATGCCCGCCTCCCGCAGTGGGCCGGCCAGGCCATCGTTGCCCAGAGCCATCACCCGGCGGTGGCCACGGCGGGTGAACAGCTCAGCGGCGCTGACGGCCGGCGTCAGCACCGAGCCCTCGTTCAGGCTGAATCCCGCCTCGGCCAGCGCCCGGGCATAGCCGTCCGCGGTCTTCGTGGTCCCGTTGGTGAACAGGACGAATGGCACTCCGTGTGCCGCCAGCCAGCGGGTCAGCTCCACAGCGCCGGGAAGCGGCGCGAACCCGCCGCCCAGCTGGTCGGTCAGCACGAGCGTGCCGTCCATGTCGAAGATAAACCCGCGTGCGGCCCGCAGTCGCTCGCGGACCATGGGCCCGTCACCGGGCATGGCCGCCTCCCGTCGCGGTCTGGCGCAGTTCCAGCCGGAAGCCGGGTTTGCTGACGGCGATGTGGGTGAGGCCGGGCCGCGAGCCGAGCTCGGCGAGGAGCCCGAGCACGCCAGCGACGTCGGGGTTGTAGTGGCGGCGCGCTGGCCCCGCGGCCAGCATCGCGTCCACCTCGGCGGCGGGCATGACCGCGCGGAGCAGCAACTCCTCGTCGCCCGCGCCGGGGAAGCGGGCCCGCAGCTCGGCCGGCCCGGGTGGTGGCGGCTCGGCCATCAGCTCCCTCGCCCGGGGGAGGCCCAGGATCTTGTCGGCGACATGGGGATCAACCGGGCCGGTGGGCCGGCCGAACGTGCCGAGGACATAACGGATCACCTGGTCGGGCACGGTGGCGTAACGCTCACGGCCGATCACGTTGTACACCGCCTGCGAGCAGACGATCTGCGGGAACGGTGTGACCATGATCGGGTAACCGAGCTCGGCGCGGACCTGGGCGACCTCCGCCATGACGGCATCGAACCGGTCAGCCAGCCCGAGTTCGGTGAGCTGGCGCAGCATCGTCGTCATGACACCGCCCGCGACCTGGTGCCGCAGGAACGCCGCGTCGTACTCGCGGGGCGTCCCGGCCGGGCGGGACTCTACCGCGGCCAGGCGCTGAAGGTAGTCGGCGGCCAGCGCCACGGCCCGGTCGTCGATCGGCACGCGGTGCCCGAGCTCGCGCAGGTTGGCGGCGGTGCGCTGGGCGTCGGGCAGTGAGGTGCCACTGGCCAGCGGCCCGCACGCGACGTGGAGCACGCGCACCCCCAGCTCGGCCGCGGTGAGGTAGGTCAGCGGGGACAGACCGAGCGTGCAGTGGGAATGCAGCTCCAGCGGCATGCTGCCGAGGCGGCTGCGGACCGCCGGGATGAGCGTCCGCGCCCGGTCGGGCGTCAGCAGGCCGGTGGGATCTTTGATGTAGACGCGGTCGATGTCGCGGCACCGGGCCAGCTGGGCTGCGAGGCCGGAGTAGTACGCGTCACTGTGGACCTCGCTGACCGTGTAGGTGAGCGCGCCGACAACCTCGTCGCCACCTGCCGCGCGGATCATGCGGGCGGTGCGGCGGATGGCCCGCATGTCGTGCATCGGGTCCAGCACTATGAAGCGCTCCACCCCGTTGGCCACCAGCCGGTCATAGACGAGCCGCATGACCCCGGGGCTGGCCGTCTCCCAGGAGATGAACCGGAAACCGGTGCCGATGAACTGCAGCGGCGTGTGAGGCATCGCGGCATGCACGAGGCGTATCCGCTCCCAGGGGTTCTCGCGGTGGGTCCGCACCGCCACCCCCATGTGGGTGCTGGAGGTGAAGTCGAGAGCCCGAAAGCCGGCCCGGTCCATGACCGGGGCGATCTGCAGCATCTGGCCGGTGGTCAGCCCGGTGGCGCCCCACAGGCTCTGGTTGCCGTCCCGGAACGAGACGTCGAGAAGCTCGATCTCACTCATGAGCCGCCGCCATCCCCGGCCTGCTCTGGCGGGCCACGGCCGCCCCCCCGTCGCTGGCCGCGCGGCCGAGATAACGGCCGAGGAAGCCGGTGGTCACTCCTCCCGCTATGAATTCGGGTTCGCGGGCCAGCCCGCGGTGCAGCGGCAGGTTGGTCTCGACCCCGGCGATCTCGCATCGGCCCAGCGCGCGCCGGAGCCTGCTGACCGCGCCCGGGCGGTCGGCCCCGCACGCGATGAGCTTGGCGAGAAGAGGGTCGTAGTACGGCGGTACCACCGATCCGGCCTGGATCCCGGTGTCTACCCGGATGCCGGGGCCGGCCGGGAACGCAGCCCGGGTAATGGTTCCGGGGCTGGGCCGCCCCGCCCGCCAGTCCTCCGCGTTGATGCGGCATTCGATCGCGTGGCCGGTCAGGGTCACCTCTTCCGGCATCAGCCGCAGCGGCCGGCCTTCCGCCAACGCGATCTGCTCGGCGACCAGGTCCAGCCCGGACACCGCCTCGGTGACGGGGTGCTCCACCTGGATACGCGCGTTCATCTCCAGGAAGAAGAAGGCGCCGCCATCGGCGTCGACGAGGAATTCGACGGTGCCGAGACCGCGATAGCGCAGCCGGGTGCCGAAGGCGACCGCGGCGTCGAGTATCGCGGCCCGGAGCCTGGGATCGAGATGGGGAGCCGGTGCCTCTTCGACCACCTTCTGGTACCGCCGCTGGACCGAGCAGTCACGCTCGCCGAGATGGATGACCCGGTCGCCGTCGCCGAGCAGCTGGACCTCGATATGCCGGGCGTGGCTGACGAAGCGTTCCAGGTAGATCCTCGGGTCACCGGACGCGGCGCGTGCCTCGGCGGTTGCCTGCCCCGCCGCCGGGGCCAGCTCGCCCGGTGTGCGGACGCGCCGCAGCCCCCGCCCGCCGCCGCCGCCGACGGCCTTGACCAGGACCGGCCAGCCGATCTGCTGCGCGAGGGATTCGGCTTCCGCGGCGCTACCGACCGCCCCGCCAGCCAGCACAGGTATGCCCGCGGCGGCCGCTTCGGCGCGGGCGGCCAGCTTGTCGCCGGCCATCTCCAGCTGGGCCGCGGGCGGGCCGATGAAGACCAGGCCAGCGGCATCGCATGCGTGCGCCAGGCGCGGGTTCTCGGAGAGGAAGCCGTAGCCGGGGTGGATGGCCTCCGCTCCCACCGCAGCCGCTGCCGCGACCACGGCGCCGGTGTTCAGGTAGCTCCCGGCGGGCGGGGCGGGCCCGATGCGGACGGTGCGGTCGGCCAGGCGGGCTGGCAGCGAGTCCAGGTCCGCGTCCGAGCAGGCCAGGATCGTCTCGATGCCCAGGCGCTGGCATGTCCGGACCACGCGGGCGGCGATCTCCCCCCGGTTCGCGACGAGGACGCGGTGCAGCATCGCCCGCTACCCGGCTTGCGCGCCGACCCGCATCAGGACCGCGTCCTGCTCCGCAAACTGGCCATCGTCGAGGCAGATCTCGCTGACCGTTCCGGTGGCCCCCGCGTAAACGGGGTTCATCAGCTTCATCGTCTCGATGATGGCGACCACCGTGTCGGCGTCCACCTGGCTGCCGACCTCCACATAGGGTGGCGCGCCCGGCTGGGGGGCCCGGTAGAAGGTGCCGGGCAGCGGGGCCCGCACGTCCTGGGCCGGGCCGGCGCCGGCATGGGTGCTGCCCGCCGTGGGCGCCCCGGCCGGAGCCGGGCTAGCCGCCGCGGGCACGGCGGGAACCGGGCCGGCCGCCGCGGCGGGTACGGCGGCCGCCCCGGGGCGGCTCAGCACCTGCGTCTCCTGGGACCACCCGCCGTCCGCCGCACGCTGCAGCCGCAGGGTGAAGCGGCTTGTCTCCAGGGTGAGTTCGCTGAATGGGAGCGTGTCGAGCAGGCGGAGGATGTCCTGCACGTCCTCGTTGCTGATGGTCACGATGATGTCCTGCTTAGCCAGTCGAGCACGTGGTCGTAGGCGCGGGCCTTGGGCTTGACGGCGGGCCTGGCCGCCCGGCCTGACCATCCGGTCTCCGGGCGGCTTTGCAGCAGGACTATCTGCTGCCCCCGGCCGCTGGCGGGGATAGCCCATTCGATGTCCTGCGGTGTCCCGTAGTGGTCGCCGACCCGGCAGCCGAGGTCTGCCAGCGCCCGGATCTCCCCGTCGTCCAGGCAGGGCACGTCGCGCAGTGCTGGTGGCACATCCCGCAGGCACACCCCTGGCGCGCGGGGATCCCGCTGGTGATGGCGCAGCTTGGTGGCCACTTCCCGCTTCACGATCTCCCCGGTTACCTTGCTCACCACATAGGTGTCGGGCGTCACCTCCCCGCTGACGACGGCCGATCCCAGCCCCCAGCTCGCCTCCACCACGATGACCGAGGTGTCACCCGTCACGGGGCTGCGGGTGAACAGCACGCCTGCGCAGCGGGGATCGACCATCACCTGCACCACGACCCCCATGGCGAGCCCGTCTTCCGGTATCCCCTGATGCCGCCGGTACGTCACGGACTCGACGCTGTACAGGCTGGCCCAGCAGCGGCGCACATGCGCGGCCACCGCGTCGGCACCGGTCACCCACAGGTAGCTGTCCTGGAGCCCAGCGAAGCTGGCACCCGCGGAGTCCTCGCTGGTCGCGCTGGAGCGCACGGCGACCGGAGGCGGCGTGCCTGCCCGGCCCGCCAGTGCGTCGTAGCCGGCGGTGATCTCGTCGCGCAGCCTGGCGGGCAGCGGTGCGCCCAGGATGCGGCCCCGTACCTGGGCGCTGACTTCGCCGATGGCGGCGTCATCGGCCGCGGGCAGCCGCCCGACCTCCCGGGGGATGGTCCCGCCGGGGTCGAGCACACGCAGCGCATGCCCGAACGCGGCGGTCGTCACCGCGAAGCCCGTGGGCACCGGGAGACCAGCCGCGGTCAGCTCGCCCAGGCCGGCCGCCTTCCCGCCAACGGACGGCCGGTCGCCGCTGCGCAGGGAAGTGAGCGGGCGCGTGAGAAGGGGGGAGATCATCACGCGCCCGCTCAGTCGAGGATGGTGACCAAACCCCGGTCACCGTCGACACGCACTCGCTGCCCCGTCTTGATCCGCTTGGTGGCCTGGCCGGTCCCTACCACGGCGGGCATCCCGTATTCGCGCGCCACGATGGCGGCGTGCGACATCGTCCCGCCGATGTCGGACACGGCAGCCTTGATCTTGCCGAAGACCGGGCCCCAGCTCGGCGCGGTCACCGGGCAGACGAGGATCTCGCCATCGCGGATCTGGCCTATCTCGTTGACGTCCCGCAGCACCCGGGCGGTGCCTTCCACAATCCCCGATGAGGCGGCGTAGCCACGTACCTCCCTCTCGTTGCCGGAGCTGGCCTGGCTGTACCAGGACTCGATCGTGTCCTGGGTGATGCCCCACAGCATCTGCACGGCCGGGTCGTTGAGCGCCTCCGGGACCGGGCCGAGCGCCGGCGGCGGCGACCAGGTCCGGAGCACCTCCAGCGCCCGCTTGCGCTCGGCGATGACCGGCCGCAGGTGGGCGGACCCGAGCGGCTCGCCGCCCGAGGCCCAGGCCAGCATCACGTCGGCGAGCGCCTGGTCGATCTCGTAGTGCTGGAGGTGGAAGACGTCCTCCGCCTCCCCGAGCACGCCCTTGCGCGCCAGCAGCTCGCCGAACGCCCGTATCTTCTGGAAGAACCGGGTAGTGAACCAGTGCTCGCAGTAGAACTTGTGGTCCTCCACGTAGGGGAAGACGAGCCGGCACACCCCGAGCATCTGGTCGAACGCGCCGCGGTCCTCCTCGGTGGCCAGCAGGGCGCGGTACTCGGCAGCGATCCGGTCCCGCTCGGCCACCAGCCTGCTGGTGGGCCGCTCCAGCGTTTCGCCGGCCCTCACCTGGCGGACATAGCGCGTCAGGGCCGCGAACGGCACCGTGAGATTCTCGTTCCAGCTCAGGTGGTGATGGTAGAAGCCATCGCCGGTGGACACGTGGAACCACGGGTGGCGCGCGGCGTCGAAGGCCGCTAGCCACTCACGTCCCGCCTCGCCGCGCCCGGCCATCCCGGCGAGCACCGTGTCCGGATCGCAGCCCTCAGGGAACTCGTCGGCCAGGCCGGACTCGACCGCCAGCCGGGCAAGGCGCTTCAGTTCCTCGTCGGGCCGGTACATGATCACGTCGATGCCGGCCACCATGCGCGCCACGGTCTGCTCGCTGATCTCGGGGAACGCGTTCTTGCAGAACTCGAAGAACACCACGTACGCGCCGTAGCCGAGCATGAGGAACTCGGTGTGGTGGTGCCACATCTTCGAGAAGAGGTCCAGGCACCGGTGAAAGTTCTCGCGCACATAGTGGTTCTGGGCCACGCCGGTCGACTCCATCACCACCCGCGGGTCCTCGAACTCGTCGAGCGGCGGCACGGTGATCGCCTCGATCTCGCCGATCAGATCCGCGATGCGGGTCTTCCAGCCCTCATAGAGGCGGTCCCAGTTCTGGTAGTAATAGCCGGCCCGCTCGTTGAAGATCGCCGCCCGGCGGCCGATCTCGTCCGGGTCGGTCACCGGGATGGCGGTGATGTAGACCCGCCCGTTCACGATCCGGTGCTCGATGCCAAGCGTGGTCGGCAAGACGAACACGCGGGTGGTGTTCGCGCCGATCGCGGTGTAGGGGATCTCGGCCGTGACCGCGTCGAACGCCGGCATCGGCTCCGGGAAATGCATCGAGTTGTAGAACCAGAACCGCTGGTCGTCCCCGGGCTGGAAGCGGGTGAAGTACGGGTACATCGACTGCCAGTTCTCGGCGCCGGGAACATCCTCGATCGCCGACGGCAGCGGGAAGCTGCGCGGCTGGCCACCTGGTTCCATGGCTTTTCCTCCTGAGGTCCACGCCCGAAAGTGGCATAGCCTCCCGAGGATGACAAGAAAAATCTGACAACTTTTCACTGTGAGAAACTGTGGTTGACCCACCACCAATCCGCCGGCGGGGAGCGGGACCCATGCGGCACTACAAGGTGAAGCCGATCCAGGCGCTGGAGCGAGGCTTGCAGGTGCTGGCCGTGCTGCGGGAAATGCGGGCCGCCAGCCTGCATGACCTGTACCGGGGCACGGGTATCCCGAAACCGACCCTCACCCGCATCCTCTACACCCTGTACCGGCAGGGCCTGGTATGGCAGCGGATGGCGGACGGCGCGTTCCTGCCCAGCCACATCATGCTGCAGCGCGGCCGTCTCGACGACACCGCGTGGCTGGTGGAGATCGCGTCGCCGGTCCTGGAGAAGCTCTGCGAGCGCGTGATGTGGCCGTCGGTCCTTTCCGTGCCGCGCCTTGACCACATGGCGGTGGTGGAGACCAACAGCCCGCGCGCGCACTTCGATGAGCTGCCGGCCGGGCCGATCGGCTTCCGGGCGAACATTTTGCGATCCGCCTCAGGCCGTGCCTACCTTGCGTTCTGCCCCGACGCGGAGCGCGAAGCCGTGCTGCGGCGGCTGAGGGACCGTGATGTGGCCGGGCACGAACTGGCACGCGACGTGGCAGCGGTGCGCCGGATGGTGACGGCTACCCGCCGCCGGGGCTACAGCGTGCGGTCGCCGGACTTCGGGGGCCATTACAGCAAGACCCGCCGGGAAGCCGATGACGGGCGCAACTCGATCGCCATGCCGGTCCGCTCCGACGGTCACGTGCTCGGGTGCATCAACCTGACCTGGCGGCGGAAGGCGCTGACGCTCACCCAGGTGGTGGACTCTTACGCCAGCGACCTGCGCATGGCCGTGACCACGATCGAGGACCGGCTGGCCTCGTCCGCGGCAGGGCACGGCCGACAGCCGGGCTGAACTGCCGTGAGCGCGCGGCGGCGGCCGCGCGCGAGGGCCTAGGTAAGGGCGCCGGCCAGCGCGCGCCTGCGCCCGGGTAAGCACCCGCGCGCCGTGATCATGTCACGTTGGTTTCCAGGCGGCTCAGCAGGGATTCCAGGCTGGCCACCTCGTCGTCGCTGAAGCCGGCCCGCAGCTTCTCGTCGAACGCGACTGCCGCACCGCGCATCCGGTGGAACGCCGCCTCGCCCAGCTCGGTCAGCTCGACCAGATGGACGCGGCGGTTGGCCGGGTCCCGCCTGCGGGTGATCAGGCCCTGCTCGTCCATCGCGTTGAGGTGATGGGTCAGCGTGGCCTCCCGGATGCCCACCGCCTCGGCCAGTTCCCGCTGATTGTTCAGCTGCTGGCTCTTGAGCGAGATGAGCACGAGCCAGACCGGGACCGACCCGCCGGCCTGCGCCAGCGCGTCGTCGAACGCGCGGCTCACCGACCTGGCGGTCCGGGCCAGCTGGAGACCGATCGGCGGGCGGGAGGGCCTGGGCACGCGCCCAGGATAGCAAGAAACCTAAGGGTTTGACTTCTAAGTATTAGATATCTATGGTTGGTCGGGCCAGCGGCCAGGAAGGGAGGCGCCAGATGACCAGCCGGGAGACTCCGGTGCGCCCGCACGAGCGGCCGGGGGAGCGCGGCCAGCAGGGCCAGCGGGACCGGGTGCTGACCCGGGAGATCGTCACGCTGGCGACGGTGGTGGTGCTGGGATCGATCATGACGATCCTGGACGCGACGATCGTCAACGTCGCCCTGCCCACCCTGGGGCGCGAGTTCGGGACCTCGATCTCGGTCATCCAGTGGGTACCGACCATCTACCTGCTCGCCTTCGCCAGCGTGATCCCGCTGACCGGGTGGGCCAGCGAGCGGTTCGGCGCCAAGCGCGTCTGGCTCGTCTCGCTCGCCGCCTTCATGCTCGGCTCGCTGCTGTGCGGGCTGTCGGGGTCGGTGACCGAGCTGATCGTGTTCCGGGTGCTGCAGGGCCTCGGCGGAGGGATGATCATGCCGGTCGGCCAGGCCATCCTGGCCCGGGCGGCCGGGCCGGCCCGCATCGGCCGGGTCATGAGCATCGTCGGGGTCCCGCTGGTGCTCGGCCCGGTGGCCGGCCCGGTGATCGGCGGGGCGATCGTGAGCAGTACCACCTGGCGCTGGATCTTCTACGTCAACCTGCCGGTCGGGGCGGTCGCCCTGGCGCTGGCCCTGTGGCTGCTGCCGGCCGCCGCGGCGCGGCCGCGGACGCGGCTGGACATCCGGGGCCTGGTGCTGGCCTC
>WNFX01002210.1_pt1 | contig 19747 bp, 21 predicted proteins | sample 5400111 | NCBI WGS metagenome assembly WNFX01 (sample SAMN13153363, study PRJNA577476) | soil metagenome | isolation source: 40 cm soil or saprolite under grassland replicate 1 | place: USA:California | collected 2016-06-15 | reverse complement strand
GCCGGGTCATAAGCGCGTTCACGCGCGTCTTCCGACGCGCTATGCCCGGCAATGACGAACTCCCGTTTTTCGCTCGATGTGTTCCAAATCATTCGACGACGATCTTGGCGGCCTCGATCACCGGCTCCCAAGTTTCGAGACTTTGGCCGATCAGCTCGCGCATCTGGTCCGGCGCGCTGGCGAGCGGATCGGCTTCGAGCGCGCGGATGCGCGCGCGCAATTCGGGGTCTCGGAATCCCTGCGCGATCGCCTGGTATATTTTCCCGATGATCTCCTTCGGCGTGCCGGGCGGCGCCGCCACCGCCATCCAGGTATCGGCATAGACGCCGGGCAGTGTCTCCGCAATGGTCGCGACGCGCGGGTAGTCCTTGAGCCGCTCGCGGCTGCCGGTGGCGAGCAATTTGAGCTTGCCCGCGTCGATGTTCGACTTGTTGGCGAGGAGATAATCGGGCACGAGATCGATGTTTCCGGCGAGCAGGTCGTTGATGGCGGGGGCGCTGCCGCGATAGGGAATTTCCGTCATGCGGAAGTGGCCCTTGAGCATCAACAGCTCGCCGAGCAGGTGCCCCGTCTGGCCCTTGCCCTGGTGTCCGTAATTGATTTTGCCGGGATTGGCGCGCGCGTAGGCGATGAGGTCGGGCAAGTTGTCGAAGGGCAGGCCGGCGCGCGCGATCAGAATGAGCGGATAGGTCGCGAGCACGCTGATCGGCTCGAGGCCGCGGGTGTCGAATGACGCTTTCGAAAAGAGCAGGTGTGTGACGCTGAAGGTGAGTTGCGCCGCGCACAGAAGCGTGTAGCCGTCGGGCGGCGCGCGCAACACCGCCTCGGTGCCGACGCGGCCGCCGGCGCCGCCGGGGCGGTTTTCGACGACGACCTGCTGACCGAGATTGCCGCCCGCCTTGTCAGCGGCGAAGCGGCACAGCAGGTCGGCCGTGCCGCCGGCCGGATAAGGAACGACGAGCGTCACGACGCGGTTTGGATAGCCGCTTTGCGCATGCGCGGCGGAGATCGCGGATGCGATGAGGAGCGCGCCGCAGACGCGGCCAACGCGGGACAACTTGTTCATTCGTAGAACTCGGGCGACATCTTCTGGCCGTCGCGCTGGGCTTTGTCGTGATTGATCCAGAGCTGCGCCTTCTCCTTGGCCATGACGTCGGCCATGCGCTGCATCGAGGTTGCGGTCTTGTCCTTGTTGTCGTTGTTCTCCGGCACGCGCCGGTTCTCCCAATTGTCCTTGAAATGCACGGCATCGCCCGAGAGCAGCACGGTGCCGGTCTTTGGGAGTTTGACCAACAGGCTCTGATGGCCTGGCGTATGTCCGGGCGTTGAGATGATGACGACGCTGCCGTCGCCGAAAACATCGTGATCGCCCTCGAGCTTGGTCACGGGATGCTCCGGTCTAAAGCGCGGACCGACGGGCGAGGGCCACTCGTACTCGGCTTTCTGCACCAGCAGCATGCTCTGCGGGAACATCGTCACGTTGCCGATGTGATCGGGATGGGTGTGCGAGATGGCGACGTATTTGATGTCGGCGGGTTTCAGGCCGAGCTGATCGAGCTGCGCGGCAAGCGTTTTCGGCCGTCGCCAATGGGTCATGCGCGGATCGGCGGGCCGCTGGCCCTCGGGCATGGCGGCAATGGCATCGGCCACGCCGGTGTCCCAGAGAAGCCAGCCTTGGGCGTGCTTGATCAGATAGCAGCTATCGACAAAGTCCATCGACTTGCCCACGTTCACGCCCGGCGACCAGCGCGAAATGTCGCCGGCGACTCCCTCGCCGCAATTGAGGATGTAGAGACGCTCGACCGATTTGCCGCCTTGCGCGGAGGCCGGTGTCACCACGAGCAAAGCCGCAAGCGTCGCAGCAGGCGCGAGACAAAGTTGCATCGGTTTCATGGCATTCCTCCCGGCGTCTTTTAACCTTGGCGCGAGCGGCGTGCATGCGCCTGATCGAACACAATAATAACACGATCGTGAGGCGGATGGCGTACCGCCCATTTCAACAGCGCGAAGCCCCTTCTTTCGCCGCGCCCCTTCTGGTAACCATGCCGCACCGAGTTGTGAGCAAGACCCCCGATCGCTCTATTCCATACGAATAGAAGCTAGAACGACCACAACCAGGCGCCCTCCGATGGCGCCCCAAGACGAGGGTTCCAATGATCCATTCCATCCGCGCCGCCACGCTGGCCACCGTCTTTGCTGTCGCAATGTCTTCCGCCGGCCCGTCCGCGTATGCGGCCTCGTTTGACGGCCAATGGAGCGTTCTTGCGGTCACCAGGAGCGGTGCTTGCGACCAAGCCTACCGGTATGGCGTGACGATCGTCGGCGGAGTGGTCCATTACGCAGGTGGCGGACCGGTCAGCCTGACGGGGCGCGTATCACCGTCCGGCAACGTTACCGTGCGCGTGTCCAGCGGGCCGCAATACCAGCTCATCGGCTCGGGCCGACTCTCGCGCAGCACTGGCAGCGGAAGCTGGCGCGGCCAAGGCCCCAATGGAAGCTGTGCCGGTGTGTGGAGCGCGACGCGGGGTTGAGCACGCACGTCGGACGCTGCATCAAAGCTCCGCTCATTCCCGCAAGAGCATCATCGCGAATGCTAAGATCGTAACGCCACGACGCGTCGGAGCGACCGGAGAAGACCTTTGCACACGCTGCGCATTCATTCCGGCCTAGCTGCCGGGCTGATTTGCATGCTGCTCCTGGCATGCCCGCCGCTCCAGTGGACCTCGGCGCAGGCGCAGTCTCACGCCGCCGCGAAGAAAAAGGTCGAGAGAAAAGCTGCGCCGCCCAAAGCCGGTCCCAAAGAGCAGGCAGAGCGCGCGACATTCACGGCTCAGGATGAGGATGCCGCGGTCATTCCCGGCATTCCCGACGCGCGCGTCTGGGGGGATTCGGAGAGCGAGTTTGCGCGGCTCTTGCCGCAAGCGACCGGGCCATGGCTGGCGATCTCCGGCGGCGGCTCGGATGGCGCCTACGGCGCGGGCGTCCTCGCCGGGTGGAGCGAAGCGGGCACGCGGCCGGAATTCGCGGTCGTGACCGGCGTCAGCATCGGCGCGCTGATCGCTCCTTTTGCCTTTCTCGGCCCCCGTTACGACGAAGACTTGCGCAAGAATTTCACCGCCATCGGCGCCGCCGATATTTTCGAAGATCGCACGACGCGCGACAGCCTGTTCGATTACTGGCCTCTCAAGCGCTTGATCGAGCAGCGCGTGACGGCGCCCCTGCTTTCCGAAATCGCCGCCGAGCACGCGCGCGGGCGGCGCCTCTTGGTTGCCACCACCAATCTCGATGCCGGGCGCCGCGTAATCTGGAACATGGGCGCAATCGCCGCGCGCGGCGAGCAAGGTCTCAAGCTGTTTCGCGATGTCCTGCTTGCGTCCTCAAGCATTCCCGGATTTTTCTCGCCGGTCGCTATCGAGGTCGAGGCAGACGGCAAAAAATTCCAGGAGTTGCACGGCGACGGCACGCTCACGGCGCCATTCTTCGTGGTCCCGGAAACGATGCTTTGGGCGCACAGCACCTCCCGTGCACCGTTCGGACAGCTTTACGTGCTCGTCAACTCGAAGCTCGGGCCCGAGTTCAAGATGCCCGACCGCAACATTCCCGGCGTGCTCGGCCGTTCGATCGGCGTGGCGCTGACGGCGGCGCTACGCGTCGAGGTGATGCTGATTCATGCCGCCGCGCAGCGACACGGGATCGCGCTGCGCATCGCCTATGTGGACCCGGCCTTCGACCACCCGAGCCGCGGGCCCTTCGACGGCAAATACATGCAGGCGCTCTACGAGGTCGGCATCGCGGCAGGCAAGAAGGGCACCGCGTTCGGAGACGCCCTGCCCGAGCTGTCGATGCGCGGCTCGAGCAATCGGCAATGACGGCCGCTTAGGCCTGCCGTTGGTCTGTGGTCTTCCGGTGCCGTTCATTCCGCCGCCAGGCGCGACCGCGGTTCGGTGATGCGGACTGCGAGGCGCCAAGCCCCCCAAAACATCGCGAAATAGCAGACGATGAAGGTCACCAGGCCGATATAGGGCGTCGAGTAGCGCTCGACCAGCAGACCCACGCCGATCGATAGCGACTGGCCAATCAGCAAGCAAACGATGAACGTCAACAGCAGGGCCATGGCTCACCCCCTGTGCCTTGACTGCGCGGCTACAAGATTGGGCGAGGGCCTGGAGAGGGATCAATCGCTGCGAGACGATCGGTCGCGCTGTGCGGCTGTGGACATGATGCCGCAGCCTACGTTCTCTCAAGCACCGCGTTTGTGGCAGTGCCCTGGCTGCCGCGGCTCGACCAAACGCATGTTGGCAACGTAAAACAACAACGTCCGCTCGTCCCGTGCGCGGCATGGCGGAGTGACGCCGCACCGCTGGCGACACGGTGTCCAACCCCATCGAGGGAAATTCATGAGCATTTCACGCAGGCTGTTTCTGCATCTCGGCGCGGGTGCTGCCGCGCTGCCGACCACGTCGCGCCTCGCCATGGCGCAGGCCTGGCCGACGCGCGTGGTTCACTTTGTGGTCGGCTTTCCGGCCGGCGGTGGTGCGGATGCGACCACGCGTATCCTGGTGGCGCGGCTGTCCGAACTCTGGAGCCAGCAGGTCGTCGTGGAGAACAGGGGCGGCGCGGGCGGAAATCTCGCGCACGAAATGGTGGCGCATGCGAGCCCCGACGGTTACACGATGCTGATGGGGACAAACTCGGTTCCCGTCAATCCGTTTCTGTTTCCAGGGCTCACCTTCGATCCCATGAGCGACTTTGCGCCGGTGAGCCTGATCGGCACCTATCCGAACCTCATGGTGGTGCCGATCAATTCGCCGGCAAAGACGCTGCCGGAGTTCATTGCCCGAGCCAAGCGCGAGAAGGTCGCCTTCGCGACGCCTGGCGTCGGATCGTCTCCCCACCTTGCGGCCGAATTATTCAAGCACATGGCGAAGATCGACATGACGCACGTGCCCTACCGCGGCGTGGCCGCAGGCGCCATGAACGACCTGCTCGCGGGCCGGCTCGACGCCATGTTCAACACCACGGGCTCGCTGCTTCAGTCGGTCCGCGCCGATCAGGTGCGAGCGCTCGCGATTTCGTCGGCTAGTCGCCAGCCAAACGCAGCGGAGATTCCGACCTTCGCGGAATCGGGCGTGCCGGGCTATGCCGTCGAGTCGTGGTACGCGGTGTTCGTCCCGGCCAAGACGCCGCCCGAGATCGTCAAGAAGATACAGACGGACGTGGCCAAGGCGCTCGCCGATCCTGCCGTGAAGGCGCGATTCGAGCCGCTTGGGGTGACGGTGGCAAGCTCGACGCCCGAAGAGCTCGGTGCGCGTATGAAGGCGGAAGCCGAGTTGTGGGGTCCGATCATCAAGGCTGCCAACATCAAGGGCGAGTGATCTCGGGCCGCTCCACCGTCCGGATGTCGATCTCCGACGTCAGCGTGCGATGCACCGGACACTTGTCGGCGATCTCGAGCAGCCGCCGGCGCTGGTCGGCGTCGAGCGCGCCGCGCAACGTGATCGCCCGCTCGATGCGGTCGAGCATACCTTCCTTGGTCTCGCAGTCCTCGCAATCGGCGGCGTGGATTCTGGAATGCTCGAGCTCGACCGTCACCCGCTCGAGCGGCAGCGCCTTGCGCTCGGCGTAAAGTCGAAGGGTCATGGCCGTGCAGGCGCCCAACCCCGCGAGTAGAAGGTCGTAAGGACCCGGACCGCTGTCGAGGCCTCCGACGTCGACCGGCTCGTCGGCGAGGAAGCGGTGGGCACCGACCGTGATCTCCTGCTGAAAGCGCCCCTGGCGGGTTTCACGCACGACGACGACCTTCGGATCGTGCGGGGCTTCGGATGCACCCTGCGGCGCGCCGAGATAGCGCTCGGCCCAGGCATGGATGACGTTGGCGACGTAAGCGGCGTCGCTGCGGCGGCTCAGGAGGTGATCGGCCCCGGCAAGCGAGACGAAGCTCTTCGGATGCTTGGCCGCCGTGAAGATGCGGCTCGCATTCTCGATGCCGACGATCTCGTCGGTCGGCGAGTGGAAGAGGAGCAGCGCCTTGCGCAGGTTGGCGATGCGCTCGAGCAGCTTGTGTTCGGCGAGATCGTCCACGAATGCGCGGCTGATGCGAAATTCCCGGCCCGCGAGCGTCGCCTCGACCTCGCCCTTGGTACTGATTTCCTCGAGGCGATCCTTGAACAGGCCGGTCACGTGGGTGGGATCGCAGGGCGCGGCGATGGTCACCACCGCCCGCGCCTCCGGCACCTCGGCGGCTGCGGCGAGCACGGCCGTGCCGCCCAGGCTGTGGCCGATCAGGATCGCGGGGGCGCGGGCGCTGCGGCGCAGTTCGTTTGCAGCCGCGACAAGGTCGGCGACATTGGAGGAAAAGCTCGTGTTGGCAAATTCACCCTCGCTCGAGCCAAGCCCGGTGAAGTCGAAGCGCAGCACGGCGATGCCGAGCGCGGTGAGTCCGTCGGCGACGCGCTTCGCGGCGTGGATGTCCTTGCCGCAGGTAAAACAGTGGGCAAACAGCGCGTAGGCGCGCGGCTCCCGTTCGGGGCGATCGAGCAGCGCGGCAAGTTTTTGGCCTTGGGCGTTGGGAAAATCGAAGCGCTCAGCCGGCATGCTCTCCTCCCTTGGACTGACCGTCTCCGGCAAAGCACAGCAGGATTTGCGCTGGCCGGACAGCGGCCTTTGGCTCCCGCCAAGGCTCATTACGCGATTTGAACCAATCGCGCCTTTTCTGCGACTAAAGGGGTGGCGCATTCAGGATCACTGTATTCGGTGCCGTTTCGCCCGGGATTAAGGGGGGCAGCGCCCGGCACGAAAACAGGAAGGGGCTACAATGACTTATTCGCGGATTTTCACCCGCGGCTTGATCGCCGCCGCGCTCGCTGGCGCGGCCACGCTTCCCACGCTTGCGGGCGCCCAGGCCCAGCCGGGCTATGACGGCCTCTGGAGCGTGGTGATCGTGACCAAGAGCGGTCAATGCGATGCGGCGTATCGCTATCCGGTCCGCATCACCAACGGCAATCTCGGCAATGCGGGCTCAGCGCCCATCAACATCTCCGGCAAGGTCGGCAAAAACGGCGCCGTGGTCGTGGCCGTCAACGCCGGCGACAAGAGCGCGATGGGCAAGGGTCGCCTTGCTGGCGCGAGTGGCGCTGGGTCGTGGAGTGGTAACGGCAACGGCGCCTGCTCGGGCATTTGGGAAGCCGAACGTCGCGGCTAATCCGATAGCCTTGCCAGTCAGCGCGGTTGATGCCCGGGCTCGGCCCGGGCATTCCACGCTTCCAGCCTGAACGCGCATGCAGACGCTCAAACCCTCCCCTGTCGCGCTGCCGCCCGCCCTGATCTACGGGGCGGCACTGACCTGTGGCGTCCTGGCTGCGCTCGCGCTGCAGATCTACTTGAGCAGCGCCGGCTTCGATCTCGCGGGCCTATGGGAAAATCTCTTCGCGAGCGGTGCGCGGCAGCTGCGCACGGCAGGACCCTGGTGGGCCATCGCGGGGATCGCCTTCGTCACAAGCGGAACAACCGCGGCGGCACTCAGCCGCCTTCCCCCGCCCTGGCAGCGCTTTCGCCTTCTGCGCTGGGTTGTCGGCGCGGCCATCGTGCTCGCGCTTGCGCAGATCGGCCATCCCAGCGCCGCGCCCGAGGCGGTAGGGGCTGGCGTCAATGTGGCGGTGAACCTGGTTGCGCTCGTCGTCGCGGCCGTGATGGCGTTGCTGGGTGCCTATGTCGCCGTGCGGCGTTAGCGCGTTATGCCGCGCCGCGGCGCGTTGGAAGGCAAACCCGCAACTCCAGATTGGCTCATCCCGCAATCGTGCTCGCTTGGGGTGTGGCGCGATCAAATAATCGGCAGACCCGCTCGAACCTTGACCCGTTCTCGTGAGACTAACAGTCACGCAGGGGTGCGCCTTAGCCTCGCCGTCGGGCTGCGCACGGGCGGCATTCGGAGATTTTGATGGCATTTGCCGACTACGCGCCGGCCCAGGCAGACGACCAATCGACCAACCGACGCGGTCCCTCGCCCTGGGTGACGGCACTGCTCACCGCCCTTACGCCCGGCCTTGGCCATCTCTATCTGGGACAGCCCCGCCGTGGCGTCACACTGTTCATTCTGGTGATCATCGCCGACACGCTGCTGATGTTCGCGATGATGGGCGTATTGGCGCGGTTTTGGATGTTCGCCGTCAGTTTCGCGCTGCTGGTCGGGCTGTGGCTCTACATCATGGTCGACGCGATTTCGCGCGCTTATCGCATGCGAGACTTCCCGCATCAGTACTACAATCGATGGACGACCTATGCCGGCGCGTTTGTGCTCGCCTGCCTGATCTTCGCGGGACCTTGCATCTATGCCGTCCATGCCAAGGCGTCGGGCCGCCTCTTGTGGTTGAGCGCCGTCAATCCGAGCATGGAGCCCACGCTGCGCCTGGGTGAGTATTTTCTCGCCGACGCGACCTATTATCGCAGCCGGCATCCGAGCCGTGGGGAGGTGGCCGTCTACGTTCACCCCAAGCAAGAGCAGGTGCACTACATCAAGCGTATCGTCGCGGTTGAGGGCGACCGCATCGCCATCAAGGGCGGTCGCGCCATCGTCAACGGCGTGATGGTCGAGGAACCTTATATCGAGGTCGGAGATCCGCAGGCCCGCTTGGCAAACGAGCCGGAAATCCGCGTGCCGGCCGGACATGTGTACGTGCTGGGCGACAATCGCGCCGAGAGCGTCGACAGTCGCGACTACGTGGCGCACGGCCCGGTGCCGGTGGCGAATCTGATCGGGCGCGTCACCGATATCGCCATCTCGCGCCACTTGCTGCGCATGGGGCGCTGGGTCGGCACGCCAAGCAATTCCTAGGTCGCCGGCGGCCTTCCTGCAAAATCGAGGCGGTGCCTAGCGCACCAACTCCCGCATCGCCCTATCCAAGCCGTCGAGCGTCAGCGGATACATCCGTCCGCCCATAAGCTGGCGCATCATGCGGATCGACTGCGTGTACTCCCAATCTTTCTCCGCGACGGGATTGAGCCAAACACAGGCCGGATAGGTTCGTGCCACGCGCTCCACCCAGATCGCTCCGGCCTCCTCATTGAAGTGCTCGACCGAACCGCCGGGCGCCATGATCTCGTAAGGCGACATCGAAGCGTCGCCGACGAAGATCACCTTATAGTCGTGAGGATAGGTGTGCAGCACATCCCATGTCGGCGTGGTCTCGTCGAAGCGGCGACGGTTTTCCTCCCACACTCGCTCGTAGAGGCAATTGTGGAAATAGAAGTGCTCCATATGCTTGAACTCGCTGCGCGCGGCCGAGAACAGCTCCTCGGTCGCCTTGATATGCCAATCCATTGATCCGCCCACGTCGAAGAACAGCAGCACCTTCACCGCGTTGTGGCGCTCCGGCCGCATCAGGATGTCGAGATAGCCTTTGTGGGCGCTGCCCTTGATCGTTCCGTCGAGATCAAGCTCCTCGGGCGCGCCGGTGCGGGCGAACTTTCGCAGCCGCCGCAACGCCATCTTGATGTTGCGCGTGCCGAGCTCGACCTGGTCGTCGAGATCCTTGAATTCGCGCCGATCCCAGACCTTGACCGCGCGGAAGTTGCGGTTCTCGTCTTGGCCGATGCGCACGCCTTCGGGATTGTAGCCGTAGGCGCCGAAGGGCGAGGTGCCCGCGGTGCCGATCCATTTCTTGCCGCCCTGGTGGCGTCCCTTCTGCTCTTTCATGCGCTGGCGCAAAAGCTCGAGGAGCTTGTCCAGCCCGCCGATCGCCTCGATCTCTCTCTTTTCCTCCTCGGTCAGATATTTTTCGGCGAGTTTCTTGAGCCACGCGGCCGGGATTTCCGCGGTGAGCGCTTCGCTCATCAGCTCGAGCCCCTCGAACACGTGGCCGAACACGCGGTCGAACTTGTCGAGGTTGCGCTCGTCCTTCACCAGCGCCGTGCGCGCGAGATAATAGAACTCCTCGACCCGGCGGCCGGCAAGATCTCTTTCCATTGCTTCCATCAGCGTCAGATATTCGCGCAAGGTGACCGGCACGCCCGCTGCTTTGAGCTCGTGGAAGAAGGAAACGAACATGGCGCTAGGTTGCGCGCTCGCACGCGACGGTCAAGCGACGCCTTGCGCCACAGCTCTCGCATTCAAGCAGCCCCGCGTTGCCGATCTCAAGACCGCTCGCCCGCAGCGCCCGCGACGCCACTCGCCGACGCGTGACTGGGGCGCAAAAGAGGGATTGACAGGCGACGACATAAAGATATCATCTTTATGATCGTTGCTATCTTTTGGCCGAGCGCGCGGGCAGCAGTTCCATGCGGCTTCATCCCGCCATCAAGAACGGCGAGCGGAAGATCGTTCCCTTCCGTACCGCGACCATGTCGACGCAGATCGTCGCGCAGGTGCGCGAGGCGCTGTTCGCCAAGGAGCTTCGCCCGGGCGATTTCCTCGGCACGGAAAAGGACCTGGCCGAGCGGTTCGCGGTCAGCCGCATCGTTGCGCGCGACGCATTGCGAACGTTGGAAGCCCAGGGCGTGGTCGAGATCAAGGTCGGCTCCGGCGGCGGTGCGCGCATTGCACAAGGCAACGCCCGCTTGTTCGCCGAGGCGCTGGCCGTGCAACTCGACCTTGCCGGCGTCTCGGTCGCCGAAATCATGGATGCGCAGCGCGCCATCGAATGCCTCGCCGCGGAGCTCGCCGCGGTGAATTCCACCGCCGACGATCACGTTCGGCTGCGGCAGCTTATCGCGGATGCCGAGCGCAGCATCAATGACGTCGGCGCCTTTACGCGCTCCTCGCGCGAATTCCATCTCGCCGTCGCCGAGGCTTCCCACAACCGCGTCCTGGTGGTGCAGCTCGTCTCTCTCCAGCACGTGTCGTGGCCCGCGCACAATCCGACGCTGACGCCGACCGTGGCGCGGCGCGTTCTCGACGCGCATAGGGAGTTGGCGTCGCTCATCGAGATGCGCGACGCCGCCGGCGCGCGGCGGTTGATGGACGAGCACGTGAAGATGATTGCCGCGCGCCGGGTTGCGGAGCACCGTGACAAGCGGGAAGCGAGCCGCGCCTGCTGCTGAGCTTCAGTCGAAACGAGCAAACCAGGAGCGAACCATGACGAAGAAAAAATTCATCATCGAACCGCATTTCCGGCTGCAGGAATGGGTCGCCGAAGAGAAGGGCTACTTCAGAAACGAAGGCCTGGATTACATCTTTCAGGAACTCATCAAATCGAGCGACGGCGCGCACCACTACAAGGGCGACAAGGTCGGCGCCATGCAGTCATTCGAGCGCGGCCGCGCCTCCGACGTGAGCTGCGCCTGCCACTGGACCGTCGGCGTCGCCGCATCGAAGGGTAAGGGTCGGCTTTACGCCGGCGTCTACTCGGTGGCTCCCTCCGGCGTCTTCGTTCCCCCGGATTCGCCGGTGAAAACGCCGGAAGATCTCGCCGGCGTTCCGATCGCCGTCGGCTATCAGTCGGGCAGCCACTACTCGACCATTCAGGCCCTCGAGCAATACATGCCGGCCGATAAGATCAATCTGACCTTCGCCGACGGCATGCTGTTTCATCGACTTGATCAGTTGATCGAGGGCGAGGCGCAAGCCTCGGCACTGTTCAGCGGCCCCTACTACTTCGCGGAGCAGCTCGGTTTCCGCAAGATCATCGACACGACGTTCATGATCGCGACGATGGTGACGGGCGATCCTGACCCCGAAGACCTGCGTAAATTCTTCCGCGCGCTCAGGCGCGCGCAGCGCGACATCGATCTGCGGCCCGATCTCTACGCCCACTACTACAAAAAGGAATTCCCGACGCGTTACCACGCCATGATGGACACGCGCCGCTGGGGTCCGGGCGAGCGCCTCGTGTTCGAGCCCTACACGAAGGAGGTCTACGAAGAGACCTTCAAGTGGATCGCCGAGCACGGCATCTTCGCCGACGGCGGCATGGGCGCGGGCAATTACGAGGATGCGGTCATCGCCGCCGCGCTGTAGCTCCGGGCGGGCGCCGCGCGGGCAGTCTGTGCGGCGGAAGACGACATGCGGCTGCTCGCTTTCGCTCTCTCCGCCAATCTAAGCCAGCGCAGCCCTAAGGCGCGGCGCTCGGCCGCAATCTGCGGCGAGCTCGCCAATTTCGCGCGGCGCGCGCACTCGGCGGCCTGCGCCAGACAGTACATTACGTACGACGACATCACGCGCTCTCAACACGCGGCCGGCGCGCCGCCTCGCGATTGGGTAAATCCATTTCGCGCGGCATGCGGCCGCCATCGCGAGTATTCATGCGGTGCTTTGCGCAAAACAAGGGGATAACCGGCCCATTCTCAATTCTATGGCGAAGTGTTGCATTGCAATCACACCTCCTGGAGCCAGGGTCGCATAAGCTTCATCCTGCGGCCCTATCGGAACCCTTCGCGCCCGCCTCCCCAAACGCAACGGGTGCAGATCCTGCCGCGGCTTAAAGCATCACGAGAACCCCTATGAAATCAGTGGACGATGCGGCGTATGCGATGGCGGCGCTCAGCGCCGCAGTCGTGCTGTTCCGGGCGCTGATTAAAAAGGGCTTGCTCACGCGCGAGGAGGCCGTGCGAATCATCCTTGACGAAGCCGTCTCCCAAGCCATCCAGGCCGAAGCACAGGACCCAAGAGAGCCGGGGGGCGAGGCGAACCGCCACTGCGCGGAGATCCTCAAGCTCATCGCGGAAAAGCTTTGATGCGTAGGATGGGTTGAGCGAAAGCCAAATCCATCATTTCTCCGCAAGCGGGGCTTCGCTGCGCTCGACCCACCCTACCAGTTGGTGGCCGCCATCAAGGCCCCTGCTCCGCCAAGCGCAAGCCGATCAGCCGATCGAGCGTCGCCTCGTCCTTCAACAGGTCTTGCGAGCGTGCGCGGTGCACGATGCTGCCGCGCTCCAGCACGATCGCCTCGTCGGTCAGTGAGAGCGCGACTTCCGCATGCTGCTCGACCAGCACGAAGGCCGTGCCTTCATCGGCGGTCATGCGCCGGATCGCAGCGGTCAGCTCCTCGACGATGATCGGCGCGAGGCCCTCGAGCGGCTCGTCCAGCAACAGCAGCATCGGATTGGTCATCAGCGCACGCGCGATCGCTAGCATCTGCTGCTCGCCGCCGGAAAGATGATTGCCTCTGCTGGCGCGTCGCTCGTTCAACCGGGGGAACAAACGGTACACCGCCTCGAGATCCCACCGGCCCGGGCGCGAGGCGACCATCAGATTTTCTTCGACGTCGAGCGAGGGGAAGATTTCACGTTCCTGCGCCACCCAGGCAAGGCCGTTGCGCGCGCGCCAATGCGGCGCAGCACGCGTGATGTCGCGGCCGCGCCAAATCACCGCGCCCCGGCTGATGCGGGTGAATCCCATGATGGTGAGAAGGAGCGTCGATTTGCCGACGCCGTTGCGTCCGAGCACGGCAAGGCTGCGCCCTTGCGGCACGCCGAGCGTGATGCCGTCGAGCACGACGGCATCACCATAGCCGGCGCGCACGTCATCGAGCGCGAGCAGCGCCTCAGCCATGGTGCGCTCCGCCGAGATAGACCTCGCGCACGCGCATATCGGCGGCGATTTCGTGCGGCGTCCCCTGCACCAGAATCCGCCCGCCGACCATCACGATGATGCGATGCGCAAAGCGGAACACGACGTTCATGTCGTGCTCGATGAAGAGCACCGCGATGTCCTGCGACAGATTGGCGATGACCGCGAATAGCTCGGCGCTCTCGCTCTGCGGCACCCCTGCCGCCGGCTCGTCGAGCAGGAGCACCTTCGGCTGGGTGGCGAGCGCGAGCGCGATCTCCAACAGCCGTTGCTGGCCATAGGCCAGCTCGTGGGTCGGCCGATAGCAGCTCGCACCGAGCCGCAGCGAAACGAGAATCGCATAGGCCTCCTCGACCGCATCGCCGTAAGCCGGCAGTTCCTGCCACCAACTGCCGGCGTAGCCGCGTCGCTCGCACACCGCGAGCGTCACCGCCTCGAGCGCGCTCAAGTGCGGGAACAACGTGTTGATCTGAAACGTGCGCACGAGACCGCATTTGACGCGCTCATCAGGCCTAAGCGCGGTGATCTCCTTGTCGCCCAGAAAGATCTGGCCCTTGTCCGGCCTGAGCATGCCGGTGATCAGGTTGATCAGCGTGGTCTTGCCGGCCCCGTTCGGCCCGATCAGCGCGTAACGCTCGCCTTGCGGGAGATCGAGGGCGATATCTTTGGCAACGACGAGCGAGCCGAAGCTCTTGTCCAGCCCGCGCGTCGACAATGCCGAGACGCTCATGCCCGGCCCCGCTCGGAGCGTACGAGCCGGGCCATTCCCCCGAGGATGCCGTTCGGCAGGAAAATCACGACGGCGATAAGCAGCGTTCCGATCCAGAAGTACCAGTACTGCGGATTCAGCCCGGAGAACTGGTCGCGTGCCACCATGTAGATGATCGCGCCGACGATGCCGCCGTAGAGCCGCCCGGCACCGCCGAGGATGAGGATCACGAGCACGTCGGCGGAGCGCGCAAAGCTCAGCGTTTCGAGCGAAACGGTCTCGGTCGTCTGCGCCAGCAAGGCGCCGGCAATGCCGGCCATCACGGCGGCGATGGTGTAGACCTTGCGGATATGTGCGGGGCTGGGCGCGCCGATCGCGGGCATTCGAATTGCGTTCTCGCGAATGCCCCGCAAAGCCAGACCGAAGGGCGAGTTGATCAGCCGCCGCGCGACGAGAAAGGCCAAAAACAAAACGACGAGCGAATAGCTGTAAGCGGTGGTGCCGTAGAGATCGAATGGGAAGACGCCGAAGAGCGTCCACATGCGCACGCCCTGGAGACCGTCGGCGCCGCCCGTCAGCCAGCTTGCGCTGTTGGCCGCCTCGGCGAGCAATAGCCCGAGGCCAAGCGTGATCATGATGAGGGCGAGGTGGCGGAATCGGGCAATGATGAAACTCGTGACATATCCGAGCGCGCCGGCGGCGGCGGCAGCGAGGACCAAACCGGTCAGCGGCTCGCCCCAGCCCCATTTCGCAATCAGACCCGCGGTGTAGGAGCCAAAGCCGAAATAGGCCGCATGGCCGAGCGATACGATGCCGGCGTAACCGAGGATGAGGTCGAGCGACAACGCGAACAGCGCCGTGATGGCGATCTGGCTCGCCAGCACCAGGTAGTTGGGGGTGAGCACGAATGGAAGCAGTGTTGCGAGCCAGAAGGCAATTTCGATGGGCTGCCAGCGAATCTGCGCCGCGAGATAGCGTTGCGGCTCGGTAACCGTTGACAGCGCCATTGCCTACCGTCTCCCGAACAGACCCACTGGCCGCCACATCAGCAGCGCCACCATGACGAAATAGATCAGAAACGCGCCGAGCTCGGGGAAATAGTACTTGCCGGCCATGTCGCTGATGCCGAGGACGCTCGCGGCGACGAACGACCCCGCGATCGAGCCGAGGCCGCCGACGGCAACCACGATCAGGACGTAGATGAGGTAAGTGAAGGCGAATGCGTGATCGAGGCCGACGATCTCGATGGCGAGCGCGCCGCCGAGGCCGGCAAGTCCGCTGCCGAGCGCGAACGTGACGGCGAACACGCGATCGACATCGATGCCCAGTCCCCGCGCCATGCGCTGATTGTCGACCGCGGCGCGCACCTGCGCGCCGAAGCGGGTGTATTCGAGCGCGGCAACCAGCGCGACGGTGATCGCGATCGAGATGCCGATCAAGAACAGCCGGTACGCGCCGAAACTCTGGCCCAAGATCGAGACGGTGCCGCGCAGATACGGCGGCAGATTCAGCGGCTGCTGGATCGTGCCGTAGATATAGGCTGCAACCGCGACCGACACGAAAACGATGCCGATTGTCAGCAGACACTGGTCGAGATCGCTCGCGCCATAGAGTCGGCGGTAAAGCACGCGCTCGAATGCCACGCTCACCAGCGCCGCCGACAGAAAGGCGACTGGCAGGCTCGCCAGGAACGGCCAGCCGAGCTCATTCGTCACCGTCACAGTGACAAAGCCGCCCAGCATGGCGAAGCTGCAATGCGCCAGATTGACGAAATTCATCATGCCCAGCGTCACGGAGAGGCCCACCGATAGGATGAACAGCAACATCCCGTAGGCAAAACCGTCGAACAGCACGCCGAACGCGGAGGCGATCATGCGGAAGCCCGCGCGGTCGTCAGCATGATTGGGCAGTTACAGTGCACTGTTGTCGAGGCATGGATTGCCATGCGAGCAGCGAACTCCATCACCCTCTCCCCTTGCGGGAGAGGATGGACGCGAGCCTAAAGCGCGTTTACGCGCGTCTTCGACGCGCTCTGGCGAGCGTCCGGGTGAGGGGTCTGCGCCCGTCGAAACGAACCCCTCACCCGGCTCGCCCGCTGTGCGGACTCGCCACCCTCTCCCGCAAGGGGAGAGGGCTACGGAGTGTGCCGCCTCGCGCAGGCCCATATCATTAACTCGCGATCCTGCGCGCTAATTCTTCATGCCGGCCTTGAACGGATCCTTGACGTTCTCGACCTTGTCGAACTCGACGTTGACGAGTTGGCCGCCGGCCTTCTCCACCCGCCGGATGTAGACCGTCTGGATGACGTCGCGGGTCTCCGGATCGATGCTCATCGGGCCGCGCGGACTCTCCCACTGCATGCTCTTGGCGGCATTGACGAGGCTTTCGCCATCGGTCTTGCCGCCGGTCTTCTTGAGCGTCTCGTAGATGACGTGCATGCCGTCGAACGCGCCGGCGGAGAACATGTCCGGATTGCGTCCGAAAGTTTCCTTGTAGGCTTTCACGAAAGCCGAGTTCTTCGCGGACTGATGATTGTAGTCGTAATGGAAGGCGGTGATGATGCCGACACCTGCTTCCCCCATGTTTTTCAGCGCGTCTTCGGACGTCAATTCGCCTTGGCCGAGAACTTTCGTCTTCTTGGGATCGACCCCGCGCTCGGCGAGCGCCTTGCCGATCGCGGCGGGCTGCGGTCCGCCGGGCGTCCAAATGTAGATGGCATCCGCGTTGGCGTCCTTGGCGCGCTGGACGAAGGCAGCAAAATCCTGGTTCGCCACCGGGTAGCGCGCCGCGCCGATGATCTCGCCGCCGGCGTCCTTGAAGCCCTTGTGGAACGCCGCCTCGCCGTCGTGCCCGGGGCCGAAATCCGAAACCATCGTGTACGCTTTGCGAATTCCGTTCTTGTATGCCCAGGTGCCGAGCGTCTGGTTCAACTGCGGCACGGTGAACGACGTGCGCACCATGTAGGGCGATTTCGTCGTGATGATTGCGGTTGCCGCATTCATATTGACCATGAACTTCTTCGCCTGCGCCGATACATCGCCCGCCGCGAGCGCGTTGGGCGTGAGCGCAAAGCCAGCCAGGATGTCCACGTTGTCGCGGACGATCAGCTCCTGGGACAACCGCTTGGCGACGTCCGGCGCGATCCCGCCGGTGTCCCTACGCAACAGTTCGATCTTCCTGCCGGCGACGGTGTCGCCGTATTGCTTCATGTAGAGCTTGATCCCGTTATCCATCTGCGCCGACGGATCGGCAAACTGTCCGGAATAGGCCAGGATCAAGCCGATTTTGATCGTCTGCTGGGCCTGCGCCGAGGTAACTGCGAGAACTGCTGCGACAATATTGGCAAATGCAACCAGCGCCTTTCGCATGATTGTCCTCCCCTGTCCCGATCCAACGAGTCGCTCATCATGTCTGCGCTTGTCGCGGGCATCCACGTCTTTTGCGCCTCAAATGAAGGCGTGGATGGCCGGGACAAGCCCGGCCATGACGCTGCGTTCGATATGAACATGAACTAGCCGCCGCGCCCGCGCGTCGGATCCTTCACGTTCTCGATCTTGTCGAAGACGACATTGACGAGCTCGCCCCCGACCTTCTCTACTCGCCGGATATAGATGGTTTGCACCACATCGCGGGTCTCGGGATCGATCGATATCGGCCCGCGCGGGCTGTTCCACTTCAAGCCCTTGGCGGCCGCGATCAAAGCATCGCCATCGGTGTTGCCGCCCGTCTTCTTGAGCGCCTCGTAGATGGCATGCATGCCGTCATAGCCGCCGATCGAGAAGAAGTCCGGATTGCGCCCGTGCATTTCGTTGAACACCTTGACGAACTCCGCGTTGAGCGGGGCGTTGCTCTTGTAGTCGTAATGCCACGCGGTGATGATGCCGAGGCCGGCGTCGCCCATCGCTTTGAGCGCCTGCTCCGCCGTGGTCTCGCCTGATCCCAGCACCTTGGTCTTGGCAAAATCGATTCCCCGCTCGGCGAATGCCTTGCCGAGCGCGGCCGGCTGCGCACCTCCGGGGATGAAGATGTAGATGCATTCCGGACCCATGTCCTTGGCACGCTGCACGAACGCCGAAAAATCGGGGTTGGCGACCGGAAAACGCACCGACCCGACGATTTCGCCCCCCGCTTCCTTGAACGCGCGCTGGAATGCCGCCTCAGAATCGTGGCCGGGGCCGTAATCCGTGACCATCGTGTAGCACTTCTTCAGTCCGTTCTTGGCCGCCCAAGTGCCGAACGTCTCCATCACCTGCGGCAAGGTCACCGAGGTGCGGATCATGTACGGCGACTTCGTGATGATGATCGAGGTGGCGGCGTTCATGACCACCATGAATTTCTTCGCCTGCGCCGAGACGTCGGCGGCGGCGAGCGCATTCGGGGTGAGCAAGAATCCGGCCAGCATGTCGACGCCGTCGCGCACGACCAGCTCCTGCGCGAAGCGCTTGGCCACGTCGGGCGCCGGGCCGCCGACGTCGCGGCGGATGATCTCGATCTTTTTGCCGGCGACGGTGTCGCCGTGCTGCTTCATGTAGGTCTTGACACCGTTATCCAATTGGATCCCGGCATCGGCGAATTGGCCGGAGAGAACGTTGATCATCCCGATCTTGACCGTGCCTTGCGCGTGCGCGGACGAGACGCCGATGATGAGCGCAAGGGCGCAGCCAAGTCTCAGATGTATTGGGTGCATTCCATCCTCCCGGGCGTTGTTCGCTTATGTTGGCAAAATTGTACTCATGAAAATTTGCGTGGTCGAGAAAGTTCGGCGCCGCGATGGTGGGCGCGGCCCCACCGTCGGCACTGACCCATGCACGCGGCTTCGACGAAGGATACCCCCGTATGGATGGCGCGAGGGAGTTGGACCGCAGCCGGGGCGGGCATCTCGATTGTGCAGGATAATCAAAATCACTGAAATGATGCGGGGTTAGCCGCCACTGCCGCGACCGCCCCAACCCTCACATTTCCGCCGCATCCGCGTTGCTAATCATGGGCCGCGGTTGATCGCGGCAGACGCTATGCTCCCAGGCTTTTTGCTTGCCTTCCTGCTCGTGTTTTCCTGTTGCGGCCAAGCGCTCGGCGCCGAGCCGCGGGCGGGCGGTGCGCCGCGCATCGAGTGGGAAGCCAAGAACCGGTTTCGGCTGTTCCGCAACGAGGCCGACTTCCAGCGCCACGTCGAAGCAGCGCGCAGCGATGGTGTGCTGGCGGCCGAGCGGCGGCTGGCAAAAGAGAGCGACGGCCGCGGCTGGGCGCGCGATATGCTCGAACGGCTGTGCGTCGATCGTGCGGGTCGGCTGCTCGAATTCTGCGACCGCGACGGGGAACGCGAGATCTATCTCGCGCCGCGCGATCACCGCGTGGCCATCACCCTCGCAGGAGCCTTGCCTGTCAATGAAGGCTGTGTGTGGAGCTTCGATGATAGCGACGGTCACCCGCGGCAAGTCAACGCCGCCTGTGACGAGGAAGTGAGGGCGCGCCTCGTCAGCAGTCGGCCGACCATTGCCAGCGTCGACATCGCTCTACCGGACGGCACCGCGCAGCGG
>WNFX01007890.1_pt1 | contig 19748 bp, 16 predicted proteins | sample 5400111 | NCBI WGS metagenome assembly WNFX01 (sample SAMN13153363, study PRJNA577476) | soil metagenome | isolation source: 40 cm soil or saprolite under grassland replicate 1 | place: USA:California | collected 2016-06-15 | reverse complement strand
CCGGCGTACTCGGCGTCGCCGTCGGCCGCGCGGGTGGTCGAGGTCACAACCACAGGACGTCCCCACGTCGTACGGGTTGGGCGGGGCAGCGAGCATAGCGGCTCGTCTGGGCGCACCTGGGCGAAACTGTTCACTCACTGGGCATCTGGTCGATGACCCTCCGCGCCGGCGCGGGACTCGAGGTAACGCTGCTCGGGGATGCTCAGGGTCGCCCTGGCGGCCAGCCGGTAGTGGGTGCGGGCCGCCTCCCGATCGCCGGCGATGTCGAGCAGGTGGGCGCGCACCGCGTGCACCCGGTGGTGCCCGGCGAGCGCCGGGTCGGCCTCGGCGGCGGCGAGCTGCTCCAAGCCGACGCGCGGGCCCTCGACCATGGCCAGCGCGACGATCCGGTTCAGGGTGACCATCGGTCCCGGCGCGATGCTGTCCAGCAGCTCGTACAGGACGAGGATCTGCGCCCAGTCGGTGTCCTCGGCGCGGGTCGCCTCGTCGTGCACGGCGGCGATGGCGGCCTGCAGCTGGTACGGGCCGATCGGCCGGCTGGCCAGCGTCTCGCGGACCAGGCCGGCGCCCTCCGCGATGGCCTGTGCGTCCCACCGGCTGCGGTCCTGCTCGGCGAGCGGGACCAGGGTGCCGCCCGGGCCGGTCCGGGCCGCGCGGCGGGCGTCGGTGAGCAGCATGAGCGCGAGCAACCCGGCGACCTCGCCGTCCTCCGGCAGCCGGGCGTGCAGCTGCCGGGTCAGCCGGATCGCCTCGGCGGTGAGCTCGACCCGCTGCAGCGCGGTGCCGGAGCTGGCGGTGTGCCCCTCGGTGAAGATCAGGTACAGCACGTGCAGGACGGCGACCATCCGCTCCGCGCGCTCGGCCGGCGCCGGCAGCCGGAACTCGGCGCCGGTCGCCCTGATCCGGTGCTTGGCCCGGCTGATCCGCTGGGCCACCGTGCTCTCCGGGACCAGGAATGCGCGGGCGATCTCCGCGGTGGTCAGCCCCCCGACCGCGCGCAGGGTCAGCGCCACCTGCGAGACCCGGGTCAGCGACGGGTGGCAGCAGAGCAGCAGCAAGGTGAGCGTGTCGTCGACGGCCGGGACCGGCTCGGGGTCGGGCGGCGCGAGCAGGGCGGCGGTCTCCTCCCGGCGCCGGCGGGCCGACTCGCTGCGCCACAGCTCGGCACGCCGCCGGGACGCGACCGTGATCAGCCACCCGGTCGGGTTGTCCGGCACCCCCTCGGTCGGCCACTGCACCGCGGCCGCGAGCAGCGCCTCCTGCACGGCGTCCTCGCAGGTGTCGAAGCCGCCGTAGCGCCGGACCAGGGCGCCCAGCACCCGCGGCGCCAGATCCCGCAGCAGACCCTCGACCTCGGCCACCCGGCCAGCCCTCCCACCGTCGGGAACGTTCCGCACATGATGTCGAGACCGGCTCGGCAGCCTCGACTGACCGGCGCGGGCCGACCCGGTGACACGATGGACGGGTGACCGCACCGGATCTGCGTTTCGCGCTGGAGCTGCACCGCCGGGTCGCCGGCGACCAGTCGGTCGGGTATGTCTGGTCGCCGTACTCGGTGGCCTCGGCGCTGGGCCTGGCCGCGGCCGGCGCCCGCGGGCAGACGCTGGTGGAGATCGCGGCCGGGCTGGGATCGGTGGACCGACCGGCCGACCTGGCCGCGTTGGCGGCGGCGCTGGCCGGCGGGGCCGACCTGGACGCGCCGGAGGAGGGCGTCCCGGGCGCCCGGATCGCGGTTGCGAACACGCTGTGGGCCGACCGGACGCTGTCGGTGGCGGAGGCGTACCTGCGCGCGGTGCGGGACTGGCCCGGCGGCACGGCGCGGCCCGTCGACTTCGCCGGCGACCCGGGCGGGGCCCGGCGCGAGGTGAACGCCGACGTCGAGCGCACCACGAACGGGTTGATCCGGGACCTGCTCGGGGCCGCCGACGTGGACCGGGAGACCCGGGCGATCCTGGTGAACGCGCTCTGGCTGCGGGCCTCGTGGACCCAGGCGTTCCCGGTCTCGGCGACCCGGCCGCTGCCGTTCCACGCCCCGGGCGGCGACGTCCGGGTGCCGACGATGCAGCTGCAGCGGCAGCTTCGGTACGTCCAGCGGCACGGCTGGCGGCTGGCCAGCATCCCGGGCGGCAGCGGGGTGGTGGCCGACATCCTGCTGCCGGACGCCGGCCTGGCCACCGCCGAGCCGGCGCTCGACCCGGACACCCTGGCCGACCTGCTCGCCGCGGCCAGGCCGGTCCGGGTGGCGCTGGCGCTGCCCCGGTTCCGGGTGGAGGGCCAGGCCGGGCTGACCCAGCCGCTCGGCGCGCTCGGGATCGGGCTGCTGTTCACCGACCGCGCCGACCTGTCCGGGGTCACCGGCGCCGAGCGCGCCACCGCGCTGGTGATGCGCACGGTCAGCATGGTGGTCCCGTCCCGGCCGGTCGAGATGCGGGTGGACCGGCCGTTCCTGGTGCTGGTCCGGCACGAGCCCAGCGGCGCCCTCTACTTCCTGGCCAGGGTCACCCACCCGTGATCAGGCCCTGGCGCGGGGCGCCCGGGACCGAGGTGGTCCCAGACGCCCCGGCGCACGGGTCGGTCAGAACCCGCCGGTCCCGTTCGGCGTGCCCAGCCCGGTCGGGCCGTCCCAGCCGACCCGGGCGGTGCACAGCTGGCTCGGCGAGCAGCTGCCGTTCGACCCGGAGGTCACGTCGAAGAAGTTGCCGGTGTAGTGGGTGTACGGATAGTTGTTGTCGATCGTGCTCTCGTTGCCGGCCAGCCCGTACACCGACGCGATGATCGGCGAGGACACGCTGGTGCCGCCGAAGACCAGCCAGCCGGGCTCCCGGAACGTGTCGTAGACCGCCACCCCGGTGGCCGGGTCGGCCACCGCGGACACGTCCGCCACGGCCCGGCCCGCGCACCCGGTGTTGAAGCTCGCCTGCCCGGAAAGCGCGATGTTCAGCGTCGAGCAGCCGCTGCCGGCGCCAGACCACGCGGTCTCGCCCCAGCCCCGGGACGAGCCGTCGCGGACCAGGTGGGTGCCGCCAACCGCGGTCACATAATGCGAGGACGCCGGGTACGACACGCCGAACCCGTTGTCGCCGGACGACGCGGTCACCGCGATACCCGGGTGGTTGTAGTACGCGCCGAGGCTCCCATCGGACACGTCGCTAGAGCTGCCGTAGCTGTTGCTGATCGCGTTCGCGCCCATGGTCGCGGCTCGGTTCACCGCGGTGCCCAGGTTGGTGAACGAGTTCGTGGTCGCCTCGACCAGCAGGATGTGGCAGGTCGGGCAGATCGCCGAGACCATGTCGACGTCGAGGGAGATCTCCTCGGCCCACCCGGTGTTCCGCCGCGGGTAGTGCGTCCCGCCGTTCTGGTCCACCTTGCGGAAGCAGCCGTTCGCGGTGGTGCAGGCCGGCAGGCCGAAGTTGCTGCGATAGACAGCAAGATCGCTCTCGGCGTTCGGGTCGTCGAACGCATCGACGATCGCGATCGTTTGGCTCGGGCTACCGGACGAGGTCAGGTTGTAAGCCGAGCGCAGGTCGGCCGGTCCGTAGCCGGCGACCAGCGGCGAGACGGCGGTGCCGTCGACCCGGATCGCGTGGCAGGCGGCGAAGCCCACCGGGGCTTGGGCGCACACCCGGGTGTGCTGCGCAGTGGGAGCCGCTGCCGCGCCCGCGGTCGCGGGGCTGGCACCGGCCTGGGTGGCCGCGCCGGTCAGGGCCAGCGCGGTCAGCGCTGCGGCACCCAGAGCGGCGAGACTGGTACGGGGCCTCATGGCACCTCCTGGTAGGGCTCGCCCGGGTTGGGCGAACAGTGGCGACGCACTGTCACGTGGCCTGTACGAAAAGTCCCCCTAGATAAACCCTCGGAAGAATAAAGCCAGGCAAAACACCCGTTCGGCCTAGCGGGGTGCAGCCAACCGGGGGCCGCCGCAGGCTCAGGCCAGCTCGACGACCGCGACGGACTCGCCATCCAGCTCGATCAGGCCGTCCCGGTAGACGAACCCCGGCGCGGAGGCGAGCAGCACCGCCTTCGGCGTCCCGTCCAGCGGCACCTGCTGCCGGCCGGCTGCCAGGTTCGCCGCGACCCGCAGCCCGCCCCGGCTCACCACGATCCAGCGGTCCGCCTCGTCGCAGGTCACCACTACCCGGTCCAGCCGCGGGTCGGCCAGCTCGGCCCGGTCCCGGCGCAGCGCGATCACCCGGCGGTACCAGTCCAGCAGTCCGGCGTGCTCCTCCCGGTCCACTTCCTTCCAGTCCAGAGTGGATCGCAGAAGCGTCTCAGGGTCCTGCGGGTCGGGAACGTCCGCTGTGGACCATCCATGCTCGGCGAACTCCTCCATCCGACTGGCACCGGCCTGGCTGGCCAGCTCGGGCTGCGGATGGCTGGTGAAGAACTGCCACGGGGTGCTCGCCCCCCACTCCTCGCCCATCCACAGCATCGGTGTGTACGGGCTGGTGAGCAGCAGCGCGGCGCCGACCTTGAGCAGCTCCGTGGAGACCATTGTGGACAGCCGGTCGCCGAGCGCGCGGTTGCCGACCTGGTCGTGGTTCTGCAGGAAGGTCACGAACCGGTAGCCGGGGACCCGGGTGCGGTCCACCGGGCGGCCGTGCGGCCGGCCGCGGAACGAGGACCACCCGCCGTCGTGCACGAACGCGCAGCACAGCGCCTTCGCCAGCACCGACAGCGGGCCGAAGTCGGCGTAGTAGCCCTGCCGCTCGCCGGTGAGTGCGGCATGCAGAGCGTGGTGCACGTCGTCGTCCCACTGCGCGGTCAGCCCGTAGCCCCCACCGTCCCGGGCGGTGACCAGCCGCGGGTCGTTCAGGTCGGACTCGGCGATCAGGGTCAGCGGGCGTCTCAGGTGGGCGGACAGCGCGTCGACCTCCACGGCGAGCTGCTCCAGCAGGTGGGTCGCGCCGAGATCCACGAACGCGTGCACCGCGTCCAGCCGCAGCCCGTCCACGTGGTACTCGCGCAGCCACATCAGCGCGTTGTCCACAATGTACCGGCGCACCTCGGCGGAGCCCGGACCGTCCAAATTGACCAGTTGCCCCCAGGTGCTGCGGCCCTCCTTGAGGTACGGGCCGAACCGGGTCTGGTACGCCCCGGACGGGCCGAGGTGGTTGTGCACCACGTCCAGAAGCACGCCCAGGCCGCGCTGGTGGCAGCCGTCCACGAACCGCTTGAAGCCATCCGGCCCGCCGTACGGCTCGTGCACCGCGTACCAGCCGACACCGTCGTACCCCCAGTTGTGGCTGCCGTTGAACGCGTTCACCGGCAGCACCTCGACCAGGTCGACGCGAAGGTCGACCAGGTGGTCCAGCCGGTCCAGGGCCGCGTCGAAGGTGCGCTCCTGGGTGAACGTGCCGACGTGCAGCTCGTAGACGACGCAGCCGGGCAGCGCCCGGCCGGTCCAGCGTGCGTCCCCCCACTCGTACCCGGAGTCGTCGTACAACCGGCTCGGCCCGTGCACGCCCCCGGGCTGCCAGCGGGACCTCGGGTCGGGCAGCGGGGTGTCGTCGTCGTCGAGCAGGTAGGCGTAGTCGGTGCCGGCGCCGGCAGCCGGCAGGTCGACCCGCCACCAGCCACCCGCGGTGGGGTGCAGCTCGTGCTCGGAGTCCAGGGCGAGCAGCCGCACCCGCTCGGCCAGCGGCGCCCACACCGCGAAGGTCGCCATCCGCCTCCTCCCACCCGCCGACCCGCCGGACCCGCCGAACACTGCCTTCCCGACCCGGCCGGCCGGCAACCGCGCCCGCTCGAACATCCTCCCGGTTACCGCCCGACTGGGCCACCCTGCCCGGTCTGCTCAGCCCCGGTCTGCTCAGCCCTGGTCTGCTCGGCCCTGGTCTGCTCGGCCCTGGTCTGCTCAGCCCCGGCCGAGCAGCGCGACCGGGTACCGGGCGAGCAGCGCGGCCAGCCGGGGCGGTGGACCGTCCGGGTGCTGGGCGTGCCGGGCGCCGGTGAGCAGGTCGGTCCAGTCGCCGGGCGGCAGCGCGAGGACGGTGTCCCGCCACCCGCCGGCCCGGTCGAGGCTGACCGGCAGCCGGGTCGCCACGGTTACGGCGCCGCCGCGGTCGAACGCGACGGCATGGTCGGCGGCCGGGCCGCTGGCCGGCAGCGGGGTGTAGGAGGTGAACGCCTCCGGCCGGTCCCGGCGCAGCCGCAGCGCCCGGGTGAGGACCAGCAGCTTGGCCGCGCCGGTCGCGTCCAGCCGGGGCGGCGGACCGTCCTCCAGCCGGGCCAGCATGGCCCGGCGCAGCTCGAAGTCGACCGCGCGCCGGTTGTCCGGGTCGACCAGCGAGTAGTCCCACAGCTCGCTGCCCTGGTAGACGTCCGGCACTCCGGGCATGGTCAGCTGCAGCAGCTTCTGGCTCAGCGAGTTCGACCAGCCGGGCCGGTTGAGCCGGCCGGCCACCGTCTCGACGTCGGCCCGCAGCGCGGGTAGCTCGTAGACGGCGTCGACCACCCGGTGCACTGCGGCCTCGAACACGGCGTCCGGGTCGCTCCAGCTGGTCCGGGTCCCGGCCTCGCGCATCGCCTTGTCCAGGTACTCGCGCAGCCGGCGCCGGGACAGCGGCCACGCGCCCACCACGGTCTGCCAGAGCAGGTGCCCGAGCGCGCCGTCCGGCGGCGGCGCCAGCTCGCCCCATCGGGCCACGGCCGCTGCCCACTCCTCCGGGATCTCGGCCAGCACGGACAGCCGGGCCCGGACGTCCTCGGACCGCTTCGTGTCGTGAGTGGACAGTGTGGTCATCCCGGCCGGCCAGCGCCCCTGACGGCGGGTCTGCGCGGCGTGGAAGTCGCGCAGCGGCAGCCCGAACCGGGCCGGGTCGCCACCGACCTCGTTGAGCGCCAGGAACCGGGTCCACCGGTAGTAGGCGGTGTCCTCGACCCCTTTGGCCATCACCGCGCCCGAGGTCTGCTGGAAGCGCGCTGCCAGCGGGTCGTCCGGGTCGGCCAGCCGGGGCGCCAGGGTGGCCAGCGCGGCGGACAGGTCCGGGCGGCGCCGGGTCGCCTCGGCCAGCGCGGCCGCCAGGTGCTCGCGGCCGGTGGGCAGGTAGGACCGGTAGACCGGGAAGCAGGCCAGCAGCTCGACCAGCGCCGGCTCGGCGTCCGGCACCCCGTCCACCTCGGCCGCGAGCCGGCGCACCTCGGCCCGCAGCATGCCGCCGGCGACCTCCAGCTTGCAGTCGTGCACCAGCTCCGGCCAGGACGTGCGGACCCCGGTGAGCGACTCGTCCAGCGCGGTGAACGCCGGCTCGCCGGCCGGATCGACCAGCACACCGTCCACTTCGGCCAGTGCGTCGTACCCGGTGGTGCCGTCCACCGGCCAGTCGGCGGGCAGCTCCTCGCCGGGCTCCAGGATCTTCTCCACCACCAGCCAGAGCGGCCGGCCGGCAGCCTCCTGCGCGGCCGCGCGCAGCTCGCGCAGGTAGCGGGCCGGGTCGGCGAGCCCGTCCGGGTGGTCCACCCGCAGGCCGTCCACCTGCCCCTCGGCCACCCAGCGCAGCGGCTCGGCGTGCGTCGCCCGGAACACGACGGGGTCCTCCGCCCGGATCCCGGCCAGCCCGGAGACCGCGAAGAACCGGCGGTAGTTCTGCTCGACGTCCCCGTGCCGCCAGGGCACCAGCTCGTAGTGCTGCCGCCGGTGCGCCTCCCGGGCCGGCAGCCGCTCGGTGCCGGCGGCGAGCGGGAACCGGCGGTCGAGGTAGCGCAGCTCGCCCTGCTCGACCCGCAGGTCGGACAGTGGGTCCGGGCCGTCGGCCAGCACTGGCAGCAGCAGCCGGCCGCGGGACCAGTCCACGTCGAACCACCGCGCGTACACCGACTGCGGCCCGAGCCGGAGCACGTCCCACCAGGCCGGGTTCTGCTCCGCAGCCTGGACGCCGACGTGGTTCGGCACCAGGTCGACCACCAACCCGAGCCGGTGCTCGCGCAGCGCGGCAATCAGCGCCAGGCGGCCCTGCTCGCCGCCCCGGTCCGGGTCCACCCGGGAGTGATCGACCACGTCGTACCCGTGCGCAGAGCCGGAGGTGGCCGCCAGCAGCGGAGAGGAGTACAGGTGGGTGGCGCCCAGCGCGGCCAGGTAGTCGGCCAGCCCGGCGGCCGCGTACAGGTCGAACGCCGGGCCGACCTGCACCCGGTAGGTCGAGGCGGGCACCGCTCAGTCCGCCTGCCGCAGCACCAGCAGCGCCCTGCCCTCCACCGTGAGGCTGCTCAGCGCCTCGGCGGACGGCGCGTCGGCGACCTGCGGGGTGGCCGTGTCCAGCACCACCGACCATTTCTCCGCGTACTCGGCGGAGGGCAGCACGAAGTCGATCGGCCTGTCGTGTCCGTTGAAGAAGAGCAGGAACGAGTCGTCGGTCACCCGCTCGGCGCGCGAGTCCCGGTCCGGGACGCCCAGCCCGTTCAGGTACACCGCGATCGACTTGCCGAAGCCAGCCTCCCAGTCCTCCTCGGTCATCTCCTGGCCGTCTGGAGTGAACCAGGCGATGTCCGGCCGGGGCTCGCCGGCACCCCGGCCCACGGGCCGCCCGTCGAAGAACCGGCGCCGCCGGAACACCGGGTGCTCCCGGCGCAGCTGGGACACCATCGCGGTGAAGTCCATCAGCGCACCGTCGGCATGCTCCCAGTCCACCCAGGTCAGGTCGTTGTCCTGGCAGTAGGCGTTGTTGTTGCCCCGCTGGGTGCGGCCCAGCTCGTCGCCGTGCAGCAGCATCGGTACGCCCTGGGACAGGAACAGGGTGGCGATGAAGTTGCGTCGCTGCTGCGCCCGCAGCTCCAGCACCTCGAGGTCGTCGGTCGGCCCCTCCACGCCGCAGTTCCAGGACCGGTTGTGGTTCTCGCCGTCCCGGTTGCCCTCGCCGTTGGCCTCGTTGTGCTTCTCGTTGTACGAGACGAGGTCGTGCAGGGTGAACCCGTCGTGCGCGGTGACGAAGTTGATGCTGGCCACCGGCCGCCGGCCGGAGTGCTCGTACAGGTCGGCCGACCCGGTGATCCGGGCCGCGAACTCGCCCAGGGTGGCGGGCTCGCCCCGCCAGAAGTCACGCACGGTGTCCCGGTACTTGCCGTTCCACTCCGTCCACAGTGGAGGGAAGTTGCCGACCTGGTAGCCGCCGGGACCGACGTCCCACGGCTCGGCGATCAGCTTGACCTGGGAGACCGTCGGGTCCTGCTGGACCAGGTCGAAGAAGGTGGACAGCCGGTCCACGTCGTAGAACTCCCGGGCCAGGGCGGAGGCCAGGTCGAACCGGAAACCGTCCACATGCATCTCCAGCACCCAGTACCGCAGCGAGTCCATGATGAGCTGCAGGGTGTGCGGGTGCCGGACGTTGAGCGTGTTCCCGGTGCCGGTGTAGTCCATGTAGTACTGCGGCTCGCGGTCCACCAGCCGGTAGTACGCCGCGTTGTCGATGCCGCGGAACGACAGCGTCGGGCCCATGTGGTTGCCCTCCGCGGTGTGGTTGTAGACCACGTCGAGGATCACCTCGATCCCCGCCTCGTGCAGGTCCCGGACCATCGCCTTGAACTCCTGCACCTGCTGGCCGTCGGTGCCGGTGGAGGAGTAGCCGGCGTCCGGGGCCAGGAAGCCGATCGTGTTGTAGCCCCAGTAGTTGCGCAGCTTCTTCTGCCGCAGCGCGTGGTCGTGCACGAACTGGTGCACGGGCATCAGCTCGACCGCGGTCACCCCGAGCGAGCGCAGGTGGTGGATGGTGGCCGGATGCGCCACCCCGGCGTACGTCCCGCGCATCTCCAGCGGGATCGCCCGGCGAAGGAACGTCAGGCCCTTGACGTGTGCCTCGTAGATGACCGTCTCGTTGTACGGCCGGTTCGGCGGGCGGTCGGTGCCCCAGTCGAAGTACGGGTTGATCACCACGCATTTCGGCACGTGCGGCGCGGAGTCCTCGTCGTTGCGGTCCTCCGGGTGGCCCATCTGGTAGCCGAACAGCGAGTGGTGCCAGTCGACCCGGCCGTCCAGCGCCTTGGCGTACGGGTCGAGCAGCAGCTTGTTCGGGTTGCAGCGCTGCCCGGCATGCGGGTCGTACGGCCCGTACACCCGGTAGCCGTAGCGCTGGCCCGGCCCGACCCCGGGCAGGTAGCCGTGCCACACGTATCCGTCCACTTCGGGCATGGTGATCCGGGTCTCTTCCCCACTCTCGCCGAACAGGCACAACTCGACCTGCTCGGCCACCTCCGAGAAGAGCGAGAAGTTCGTCCCCATTCCGTCGTAGGTGGCGCCAAGGGGGTAGGCCGCGCCCGGCCAGACCTGCATGCCGCTGCCTCTCTTGCCTCCGGGTGGCCACGAACCTATCCCGAAACGGCTCGTCCCGCGGGTCGGCGGCGCCCGCCGCGCCATGACAGATGTCATCCCGCACCCGGATGTGGTGTCAGTGCCCAATCAGGATGGTCTTCACTACCCGTGACCGGTGTGCCGGGCGACCGTGGAGCCATGACAACAGCCACCCAGCTTGCCGCCGGCATCACAGCCCGCGGCCTGCGCAAGTCCTACGGCGCCGTGCGGGCCGTCAGCGGCGTCGACCTCGACGTGCTCGCCGGCGAGACGGTCGCCCTGCTCGGCCCGAACGGCGCCGGCAAGTCCACCAGCATCGACATGCTGCTCGGGCTGACCCGGCCGGACTCCGGCCAGGTCAGCGTGGTCGGCCGGCCCGCCGCCCAGGCCACCCGGTCCGGCCTGGTCGGCGCGATGCTGCAGACCGGAGGGCTGCTCGCCGACGTCACCGTCGGTGAGCTGATCGCTCTCGCCGCCTCGCTGTACCCGCGGCCGATGCCGGTACCGGAGGTGCTGCGCCGCGCCGGGCTGGTCGACCTGGCCCGGCGCCGGACGGACGGCCTGTCCGGCGGGCAGACCCAGCGGGTCCGGTTCGCGCTGGCCCTGGTCCCGGACCCGGACCTGCTCGTGCTCGACGAGCCGACGGTCGGCATGGACGTGGAGAGCCGGCGGGCGTTCTGGGCCGCCATGCGCGAGCTGGCCGGCGCTGGGCGGACCGTCCTGTTCGCCACCCACTACCTGGAGGAGGCGGACGAGTTCGCCGACCGGGTGGTGCTGATGGCCGGCGGCACGATCGTCGCGGACGGGCCGGCCACCGCGATCAAGGCGGTCGTCGGCGGGCGGACCATCCGATGCACGCTGCCGGGCGCCGACCTCGCCGCGCTCCGCGCGCTGCCCGGCGTGACGGCGGTCGAGGCGCACGGCGACGGCGTCACGGTCCGGTCCGCCGACGCGGACGCGGCGCTGCGCGCGCTGCTCGCCGCCGAGCCGGCCGCCCGAGACCTCGAGGTGACCGGCGCCGACCTACAGGACGCGTTCCTCGCCCTCACCAGCCAGACCCACGCCCCGGAGGGAACCCGATGAACCTGCTCTACCTGCGCACCGAGATCCAGCGCACCTTCCGGGTGCCGCAGTTCAACCTGTTCACCCTCGCCATGCCGCTGCTGCTGTACGTGCTGTTCTCGTCGATCTACGGCACGGACACGGTCGACGGCACCTCCGTGGCCGCCTGGTTCATGGTCAACATGTCGGTGTTCGGCGCGATGGGCGCGGCCACCTCGGCCGGTGGCCGGATCGCCATGGAACGGGCGGTGGGTTGGACCCGGCAGCTGCGGCTCACCCCGCTGACCGGGCGCGCCTACCTGGCCGGGAAGGCCGCGACCGCGCTGGTGGTGGCGATCCCGTCGCTGCTGCTGCTGTACGCCGCCGGCCGGCTGGTCAAGGGCGTCGACCTGCCGCTGGCCACCTGGGCGGAGGTGTTCGGCTGGACCCTGGTCGGGCTGGTGCCGTTCGTCGCCCTCGGCATCCTGCTCGGCCACCTGCTCACCGGCGACTCGCTCGGCGCGGTGTCCGGCGCCCTGTTCACCGTGCTGGCGCTGCTCGGCGGGATCTGGTTCCCGGTCGACCAGATGCCCGGCGCGCTGGCCTCGATCGCGAGAGCCACCCCGTCGTACTGGCTGGCCCAGGCCGGCCGGGACCCGCTGTCCGGCCACACCATCGGGATGCACGGCGTGCTCGTGCTGGCCGGCTGGACGGCGGTGTTCGGGCTGGCGACGGTGCGCCGGTACCGGCGGGACGCCGCCCGGGCATGATCCGTCGTACCGTCGGCACCGTGACCGAGCCCGAGACCCCGGCCGGGATCGCCGCCGAGGTGCCGCGCGCGGTGGACCAGGTTCCGGGCGAGCTGCGCGAGCTGTTCGGGTGGGCGGGGCCCGGCGACGCCCGGCGCGGCCGCCGGTAGGAACGGATCCGGTGGTGGCGCCGGCCTGGCCGGGCTGGCCGAGCGGGCCGCCCGGCTCGGCGGCTGGGTGCACGCCGGACCTCTGGACGGGCAGGGCTACCGGCTGCGGGTCGAGGTGCCGGCGGGTCCGCTCGGCACGGAGGTCCCGGCGGCGGCTCCGCTGGCCCGGTGACGGCGTGCCGGACCGGACCATCCGCGTGCTGCTGGCCGACGACCAGCACCTGGTCCGCGGCGCGTTGGCGGCCCTGCTCTCGCTGGAGGAGGACATCGAGGTGGTCGTCGAGGTCGGCCGCGGGGACGCGGTCGTCGAGGCGGCCCGGGCCGCCCGCCCCGACGTCGCGCTGCTGGACGTGGAGATGCCCGGCTTGGACGGCATCGCGGCGGCCGCGGCGCTCCGGGCCGCGGCGCCCGGGGTGCGGGTGCTGATGCTCACCACCTTCGGCCGCCCCGGCTACCTGCGCCGGGCGATGGAGGCGGGCGCGCTCGGCTTCGTGGTCAAGGACGCCCCCGCCGACCAGCTCGCCGACGCGGTGCGCCGGGTCGCGGCCGGGCAGCGGGTGGTCGACCCCGCGCTGGCCGCCGCCACCCTGGCCGGCGGCGCCAGCCCGCTCACCGCCCGGGAGCGGGACGTCCTTGTCGCTGCCCGGGACGGCGCCACCATCTCCGACATCGCCGCCCGGCTGTTCCTCTCCGAGGGCACGGTGCGGAACTACCTCTCCGCCGCGATCACCAAGACCGGAACCCGCAACCGCGTCGAAGCCCTGCGCATCGCCGAGACCAACGGCTGGCTCTGACCCCCAGGTCCCGCCCACCGGCGCCGCCCTCGCGGCGGGGCCGTGTCAGCGCCCGCCGGTCGGTCCGGCTACCCGCGCCGGGTGGGCGTCCCCGCGTCCTGGCCGCCGCCCGCCACGGGTCCCGCGTCGGGGCCCGGCCCGGTGTGCGGCGGCCCCCGGCCGGTGTGCCGCCGCGCCGGTCGGCGGGGAGCCCGATAGCCTCGTGTGCCGTGCTGGCACCGCCTGCCTCGGTTCGGGCCGCCCTGGCGCGCCGCCCGGTGCCCACCACCGCTGGGCTGGCCGGCCTGCTGGTGCTCGGCTTCGTCCTGGTGCGGCTGGCGTTCGCGACCTCGTTGGGCGGTTTCGCGGTGGCCGGCGACCGGTTCGTGGACCCGGCTCGGACGCCGGACCGGCTCGAGGTGGTGACCGAGACGGGTGGCTACGACGGCCAGTTCGTCTACCGGCTCGCGGTCGACCCGTGGACGGCCCAGCCGACCGAGCACGGCGTGCGGCTGGACAACCCGCCGTACCGGCAGCAGCGCATCGCCACCCCGGTGCTCGCCTGGACGCTGGCGCTGCTGCCCGGCGTGTCCACCACACTCGCCCTGGTGCTGGTCAACGCGGCAGCGCTGCTGGTCGCGGCGGGGTACGGCGGCCGGCTGGCGGTCGACGCGGGGCGGCACCCGGCATGCGGCCTGCTGCTCGCGTTCCCGGCCTGTATGCCGATCTCGCTGGGCCGGGACCTCACCGAGCCGGTCGCCTGGGCCGCGGTGCTCGCCGGGCTGTGGTACGCCCGGCACCGGCGGTGGGCCGCGGCCGGGCTGTCGCTGACCGTCGCCGTGCTGGCCCGGGAGACCTCGTTGCTGATCGTCGCCGGTCTCGCGGTCGGCGCGGCGGTCGCGGCCGCCCGGGCGGCGCGGGCCGGTGCGCCGCCGCCCGCCCGGACGCCCGCCCACGCCGCCCGGGCGCCCCTGGTGACCGCGGCGGTCACCCGGGCCACGACGGCTCGGCGAGCCGACCGGGTCACCATGGTCGACCCGGCCGAGCCCGCTGAGCGGGCCGTGCGGGTCGAGGCGGCGGACGCGGCCCAGGTGGCGGAGCGGGCCGTGCGGGTCGAGGCGGCGGACGCGGCCCAGGTGCCGGAGCGGGCCATGCGGGTCACGGCGGCCGACCCGGCCGAGCCCGCTGAGCGGGCCATGCGGGTCGAGGCGGCGGACGCGGCCCAGGTGCCGGAGCGGGCCATGCGGGTCACGGCGGCCGACCCGGCCGAGCCCGCTGAGCGGGCCGTACGAGCCGACGCGGTCGACGCGGTCGACGCAGCGGACGCGGCCTATGGGCTCGTCCGGGCCGTGCAGGCCATGCGGGTCGATGCGGTCGGGGTGGCCGATGCGACGGAGCGCGCGGCGCGGGTCGAGGCGGTCGGGGTGGGCGACGCGGCGCATGGGTCTGAGCGAGGGGTGCGGTTCGACCCGGTCGGGGTGGCCGATGCGACGGAGCGCGCCGCGCGGCCCGCGCGGGTCGAGGCGGTCGTTGTGGGCGACGCGGCGCATCGGTCTGAGCGGGCCGTGCGGTCGACCCGGTCGGGGTGCCCGATGCCGCGGAGCGCTCCGGCGTGCTGGACGCAGCTCGTGGGGAGGCAGCCCGGGTCGACCGGCGGGTGGGCGCCGAGGGCGCCGCGCCGACCCACCTCGACCTCGACTCGGTGTCCTGGCTCGCCCTGCCGATCGCGGTGTGCGTCGGCTGGCAGCTGGTGCTGTGGCGGGTCTGGGGCGTACTGCCGGTGCGGGCCGGCGGTTCCAGCAACCTGGCCGACCTTCCGTTGCTCGGGGTGTTCCACTCCCTGGTGGCCGATCTTCCGGACTTCACCAGCCCCACGATCGGCAACCCGCTGGTGGGTCTGGTGGTGTTCGGTGAGCGGTTCGCGGTGCTGGCCCTGTTCTGCTACGCGGGCCTGGCAGTGCTGCACGGTCGCGGGCGGCTCGGCAGCGGGGAGGTGGTCGCCTGGGCGCTGTCCGTCGCCGTGGCGGTGTCCCTGCGCGGCTGGAACACCGACGTGCAGTTCCTCCGGGCGGCGAACGAGGCGGTCGGGCTGTCCCTGCTGGTGGCGATCGGCGACGAGCGGGTGTCCGGGCGGCTGGCCCGCTCGCTGGGCGCGGCGCTGGTGGTCGCCGTCGCCGTGATGTACGCGGTGCGCCAGTGACGGGCCGTGGGCAGCCCGGCTGACCTGGGCGGAAGAAACTGTCAGACCGGCGGCTTATGGTCGACGGCATGCGCGCGATCACCGACATCATCCCCACCGAGGGGCGCTTCGAGGTCGTCAGCGAGTTCTCGCCGTCGGGCGACCAGCCGACGGCGATCGACGACCTGCAGCGCCGGATCCAGGCCGGCGAGCGGGACGTGGTTCTGCTCGGCGCGACCGGCACCGGCAAGTCGGCGACGACCGCCTGGCTGATCGAGCGGGTGCAGCGGCCCACCCTGGTGATGGCGCCGAACAAGACGCTGGCCGCCCAGCTGGCCAACGAGTTCCGCGAGCTGCTGCCGCACAACGCCGTGGAGTACTTCGTCTCCTACTACGACTACTACCAGCCGGAGGCGTACGTCCCGCAGACCGACACCTACATCGAGAAGGATTCCTCGGTCAACGAGGAGGTCGAGCGACTGCGCCATTCCGCGACGATGTCCCTGCTCACCCGCCGTGACGTCGTGGTGGTCGCCACCGTCTCCTGCATCTACGGCCTGGGCACCCCGCAGGAGTATGTCGACCGGTGCGTGCGGCTGCGGGTCGGGCAGGAGCTCGACCGGGACGGGATCCTGCGGATGCTGGTGCAGGAGCAGTACACCCGTAACGACCTGTCGTTCACCCGGGGGACGTTCCGGGTCCGCGGCGACACCATCGAGATCTTCCCGGTGTACGAGGAGCTGGCGGTCCGGGTCGAGATGTTCGGCGACGAGATCGAGCGGCTCTACTACCTGCATCCGCTGACCGGCGAGGTCATCCGGGATGCGAAGGAGGTCTTCGTCTTCCCGGCCTCGCACTACGTCGCCGGTCCGGAGCGGATGGAGCGGGCGATCCGTGGCATCGAGGCGGAGCTGGAGCAGCGGCTGGCCGAGCTGGAGCGGCAGGGCAAGCTGCTGGAGGCCCAGCGACTGCGCATGCGCACCACCTACGACGTGGAGATGATGCGGCAGGTCGGGTTCTGCTCCGGCATCGAGAACTACTCGCGGCACATCGACGGCCGAGCGCCCGGCTCGCCGCCGTTCTGCCTGCTCGACTACTTCCCGGAAGACTTCCTGCTGGTCATCGACGAGTCGCACAACACGGTGCCGCAGATCGGCGGGATGTACGAGGGCGACATGTCGCGGAAGCGGACCCTGGTCGACCACGGCTTCCGGCTGCCGTCGGCGATGGACAACCGGCCGCTGAAGTGGGAGGAGTTCGTCGACCGGATCGGGCAGACCGTCTACCTGTCCGCCACGCCCGGGCCGTACGAGCTGGGCCGGACCAAGGGCCGGTTCGTGGAGCAGGTCATCCGGCCGACCGGGCTGGTCGACCCGGAGGTCGTGGTCAAGCCGACCAAGGGGCAGATCGACGACCTGGTGCACGAGATCCGGGTCAGGGCCGAGCGAGACCAGCGGGTGTTGGTCACCACGCTGACCAAGAAGATGGCCGAGGACCTCACCGACTACCTGCTCGAGCTCGGCATCCGGGTCCGCTACCTGCACTCCGAAGTGGACACTCTGCGCCGGGTCGAGCTGCTGCGCGAGCTGCGCCAGGGCGAGTTCGACGTGCTGGTCGGGATCAACCTGTTGCGCGAGGGGCTGGACCTGCCCGAGGTCTCCCTGGTGTCCATCTTGGACGCCGACAAGGAGGGCTTCCTGCGCTCCGGTACCTCGCTGATCCAGACGATCGGCCGGGCCGCGCGGAACGTGTCCGGCCAGGTGCACATGTACGCGGACAAGGTGACCGCGGCGATGCGCAACGCGATCGAGGAGACCAACCGCCGGCGGGCCAAGCAGATTGCCTACAACACCGAGCGCGGGCTGGACCCGCAGCCGCTGCGCAAGCGGATCGTCGACATCCTGGACGGGATCTACCGAGAGGCGGAGGACACCGAGCTGGTCGGCGGCTCCGGGCGGCAGCAGTCCCGCGGAAAGGCGCCCGTGCCGGGGCTCTCCTCCAGGTCGGCCGGCGTCGTCGGCGTGGGCGCGCACGCCCGCGAGCTCGCCGGAATGCCCCGCGCCCAGCTCGCCGACCTCATCCAGCAGCTCAACGACCAGATGCTGCAGGCCGCTCGCGAGCTCCAGTTCGAGCTCGCCGCCCGGCTCCGAGACGAGATCGCCGAGCTGAAGAAGGAGCTGCGCGGAATGGACGCCGCCGGCGTCGGCTGACCAGCCGCCCCACACACCCTCCACGGCCGACCTCGTCCGCCCGCAGTCCAGCCAGCACCCCGACGTAGCCCCGAAGCGCCGGGTGCGCCGCCGCCGGTGCCCACCCGACGCGGCCGCGGCTCAGCGGCAGATCGCACGGCTCACTGGACGCAGAACTCGTTTCCCTCCGGGTCGCGCATGGTCACGCAGTACTCCCCGTGCTCGTCCTGCACGTACAGCCGGGTGGCGCCGATCTTCGCCAGGCGCTCGACCTCGGCGTCCACCGTTGCCTTGCGTTGCTCGGGTGGGACGCCGCGGCCGGCCGCGTTGATGTCGAGGTGCACCCGGTTCTTCACGGTCTTCGGCTCGGGCACCTTCTGGAAGAAGATCCGCGGTCCGGTGCCGCCCGGGTCGACCACCGCACTGGCCTTGTCCCACTCGGACTGGGGCACGCCCATCTCGGCGAGCAACTGTTCCCACGACTCGTAGCCTTCCGGTGGCGGCTGCAGGATGTATCCCAGCGCCTCCGCCCAGAAGTGCGCGATCTTGTCCGGGTCGGCGGCGTCGAACACGACCTGGATGCCTGTCGCCAAGGCAGTCTCCTTCCCATCGAGCCGGCCAACCGGCTCAGTGCACGCAGAACTCGTTGCCTTCCGGGTCAGCCATGGTCACGTGATACTGCCCGTACTCCACCATGTGGTACAGCCGGGTCGCACCGGCCCCGATCAACCGGTCGACCTCGGCGTCGACGGTGGCCCGGCGCCGCTCCACCGGCCCCCGCCGCCCGCCGGGGGCGATGTCGAGATGCAGTCGGTTTTTCATCGTCTTCGGCTCGGGCACCCTTTGGAAGTAGATGCGTGGCCGAGTGCCGTCCGGGTCGACGATGGCGCTGCCGTTCTCCCACTCCGCCCCGGGCATGCCACGCTCGACCAGGAACTGGTCCCACGACTCGTAGCCCTCGGGTGGCGGCTGCAGGATGTAGCCCAGCGCGTCCGCCCAGAACCGCGCGATCTTGTCCGGGTCCGCCGCGTCGAACGCCACCTGGATCCCCGTCGCCATGGCGTCTCCCTCCTGTGTCGATGGGGCGACCGTAGCGGCGGGTACCGACATTTTCCGGGGCGACGTCCGGGCCGGTTTGGGCAAAGACTCCTTTGCCTGGCATGATGGAGATGGAGGGGAGTATCCCTCGTCGGCAGCGCCGTCATCACGGTGCGGCCCTCGCCGTGGACGTGGGCCCACCCGGCGCGCCGGTCCGCTCCGGGCACGCCGGCCCGGCTCGGGCGGGAGAGACCTCCGGTAGATGAGGGTTGCCGTTCTGCCGGAGGGAGACCCATGGACGTGCCCACCTGGGTCTGGCTGGCCACGATCGGCGGCCTGCTGACGCTGCTGGTCGTTGACCTCGCAATCGTCGACTACCGGCCGCATCGGATCAAGGTTGCCGAGGCCACCCGGTGGGTCGCCTTCTACATCGGCTGCGCGGTGCTGTTCGGGCTGGGGCTGTGGAAGACCGTCGGCGGCCAGTACGCCGGTGAGTTCTTCGCCGGCTACATCACCGAGTACAGCCTGAGCGTCGACAACCTGTTCATCTTCATGATCATCATGACCACGTTCGCGGTGCCCGCGATCCACCAGCACAAGGTGCTGCTGTTCGGGATCGTGGGCGCGCTCCTGCTGCGCGGACTGTTCATCGCGGCCGGCGCCGCGGTGATCGCCGAGTTCCAGTGGGTGTTCTACGGGTTCGGCGTGTTCCTGCTGTACACCGGCGGGAAGCTGGCGTTCGGCAACCGCGGCGAGGACGAGGGCTTCCAGGAGAACCGGGTGCTCCGGTACGCCCGGAGGGTGCTCCCGGTGACCAAGGAGTACCACGGCGCCAACACGATCGTCGGGCTCGAGGGCCGGCGGCACGTGACGCCGATGCTGGTCGTCATGATCGCGATCGGCACCACCGACCTGCTGTTCGCGCTCGACTCGATCCCGGCGATCTTCGGTCTGACCAAGGAGCCGTTCCTGGTCTTCACCGCGAACGCGTTCGCGCTGATGGGCCTGCGCCAGCTGTTCTTCCTGCTCGGCGGCCTGCTCAACCGGCTCGTCTACCTGAACAAGGGGCTCGCCATCATCCTCGGCTTCATCGGGGTGAAGCTGGTTCTCGAGGCGATGGCGGGCAGCGGACTGGACTGGGCGCCGCACATCGGCATCGCGGTGTCTCTCGGCGTCATCGTCCTCGTGCTGGCCGTCACCACGGTCGCCAGCCTGCGCCGGGTCCGCCGCGACCCATCCGCGGCCAGGCCCACCGCGGGATCGGCAGAACCGGCTCCCACTGTCCGATCGCGAGAGCCGTAGGCCGGAGATGGCATCCGCGCCGTGACCGGCG
>WNFX01002774.1_pt1 | contig 19752 bp, 22 predicted proteins | sample 5400111 | NCBI WGS metagenome assembly WNFX01 (sample SAMN13153363, study PRJNA577476) | soil metagenome | isolation source: 40 cm soil or saprolite under grassland replicate 1 | place: USA:California | collected 2016-06-15 | reverse complement strand
CATTATAAACTTCGGCTTTTACTGGAAGAGGAATATTATGGGACAGCGAAATCCTACTGGCATTAGAGCCAATTGTATAACCCAGTACAGACGTATCAAACGTTCCAGCCTGTGTTTGTATTTTTCCTTGAGCAGTGATCCTTGCAGAAATTGTCGACCCAACAGGCCCAACAGTGAGAGAATTCCATTCTGCCCCAATTGCCATATTCCTGTCCTGTTTTAATGGGTTTCGGTTAATATATGGAAAAAATCTTTTATAACGACTACTAACATTTTGCATATCTGGTGAGCAAAAATTCATTTGTATCTACGGCTTGATGCCATCCTTCGCATTTTAATCAAATTGCGACTACTATGGATTATGGTTTTGCTAGTCATTCCTGTTTCATTTCCGGCTGTAGTTATTCCTACAAAAACACATGCACAATCATGTGTAAATATTGAGACGCCAAATACTGTAGCGCCCATTCAACATATGATGGTTCCTACTCATCGCTTAAATACTTCTACAGAACAGTTGCAACATCGACAACATTGTACTGATCCAATGGCTCATTTAAAAATAATAAACCAGGTTAATAACACTGGTTGTTCTGCCGAGTGTTTGTCAGCTTATAATTCAACCATATCTGTATCAGGTAATAACCCAAACCCTAGAATGTTCAATGGGTCAGAGGCAGGTACCACAGTGTCATTGGGGCCAGGTAATTACAACGTTACTGAGTCTAAAGTATCTGCGTTTTACGGAGAGATTGTTTCATCTGATTGCTCTGGCATGGTAAAAACAGGCGAAACAAAGACATGTATAATAACAAATTCATATGCCAATAATATCCAAACATGGATGGATAAAACTAACAATGTCAAAATTCAATTTAGCTATTTACCACCGTACCCGTTTGTTGGAAATAAAACTGAACTAGGTTTCAAAGTAACAAACTCAAAAACTGACAGACCATTGGAGATTACACATTTACATATCGCATTGATAACAAATGTGACTGCGAGTTTCAATAACACCAACACAGGCAATAACAAGAACAATTTTATTGCAATTAATAATATAACTGCTACTCATGGAATTTTCTCCCTAAACTATCAGTTCTTGCAAGAAGGTGCACATCAGATCATAGTCAAGATAAATACAAAAGAAGGTGAAGTTGCGTTAGCGTCCTTTGATGTTCCGGTATTATTGCCAGAATAGAAGAATTCTTCAAAATAATAAATTGACGATTATAATAATTTGTAATTCTAATTTAACTGTACAATTTACGAAAAAATCAGCGTATTCATCTGAGTTTAAGGTAATTTGTTTGGGCCTCCATTATTGACTAAGAATAGATATCTCAGAGTACAGGTACTGGAAATATACCTTAAAACACTGGATCGCCTATGAAAACAGTGTTAGAAGAACTACTAACAACAAAAAATAAAAGTGATAACTCCAAACCCAAGCGCCGTTCTGAATGCCATTTTTGACATGTTTGTCAAACTCCGAATCTCTTCTCAAGTTCTATTATCAATCTAAAATACTAGAAAGACCATCTCAACAATCAAAGGATCATGCCGTGGACAGATTGTAGACAGATCACATGGCAATGGGTCTGACAGCGTCCAGACTTCACTTTACGTCGTTTGGGATGATAGTAGTTGTTGATAGGAAGGGCAGTTGAGACTTTTTGGAAACTCAAGGCTATTGATTGTCTTGAAGTAGGATAGTTGTCAGATTTCGTGATTTAATGTCCTTTATTATATTCCGATTTAAGGCTGAGTGATGTGATTTGAATGGAAACGATCGAACTTTAACAAAAGTAGATGAGACAAGTATCAACAAAATCTAACACCTGTCCTTTTTGGATTGGCAAGATAACTTTCAGCAGAACAGAATCCAAATGGCATCCATAACTATTGCCCTTCTCACTTTACTGTTAGCATCTATTTCTTTCATAAATAACAACCAATCCCTAATAGCACAAAGCAACGCGGTATTGACAAAACCACAAGACGTTCAAGCCAATTTAACAACTGCTTTTGATTCTCTTATGAACCCAAAGGTTTTATTAGGATCAGCCATAGATCAGATTCGTAATAGTACTGCAAGATCCGTTAGTGGCAATAATGAGACAGCAGCTGACAAAGCGACCATATCAGTCATAGATCCGAGAATACTGATTTTATCACACCAAATAATTCCGCCTAAGGATTTTATGCTTGTTTATGCTGCTATATCACTTAGAATATTAAGCGGCCAGATAGCTGCGAATCTTCCCTGTGACTCTAATTCTAAATCACCTTTGCAAATCCGTGTAGGTCAACCATCCGACATCAGGCCAGTTCAACTCAAGCTGATTACTAGTTTGTCACAACCTGGATACGCGTGTATGTATTATGCAAATGTTACCTCAACTACTCACGATTCTGTGGTTACTCCTGAGGCTACAAGTGAGGACTCTAATGTACCCAACATACCAAGATCAGAAGGAGTAGGACCTGCAGTGAGAGCAGGCAACTTGACAATTACATATATAGAGCTTTTCAACCCTACAGACAACCGTGTAGTGTTTCCGAGTACCGCTAGTCTCTCTATATCAGATATCCTATTAACATCTTTACAACAACCGGATCATACAATCAGCGCTATCAGAGTCAATCAAACAAGCCCAAGAATCAACGAAACAACACCCGTAAATAGCACTACTGTAGTCAATGAAAAACCTACCGAAAATACACCAAACCAGCTGACAAGGGCAGGCATATCTCCGGCGATTGCATTCGTGTATAATGCATGGAATCCGTATCTCAAACAAAAGACATACTTACCAATATCGCCGATAGTAAATGATACAATCCTATCAAATAGCAAGTGTGATGTGCGCGCGATCTGGCATTCACCAAAAGAAGAACAATCTGATTTAGCAGAACTGAAAGAATATTCGACAGTTACCACCAAAAACAGCGGTAACGCACCAATGCATTTGTATATGTGTGGTGGTGCGCCTATACCATAGCCCTCAATTATCTTTTCATATCTATTAACCTGTATCTACAAAATCAAAAATTTTCATTTTCCATTATCATTGAGTTTGATCAAAAGACTAGATTTATTTCTGAATTTGTGGGATAGAGGATGATCGATCCCGCTAACCATTTCCAGTGATAGATGCCAAAACATTTCTATCATTTGTGGTAAGATCGATGAACTCGAATCCTATCCTCGTATTATTTGTTTTTAGCCCTCTTGAAACTATACCTCCTACTTTCACTCCTCTTTCCTTTAATTCCCGGGCAACACGCATTACGGCTGAAGTCTTCCCGACTCCTGGAGCTCCAGTTAGAACTATAATTGTCATAGTCTTGATTGACCAAAGTCTTTTTAAATCGTTTTAATGCTAGAATTGAAATCTCACAGTCTACAAAATGAAAAGAATGTGTCGTTCATTTATAACTCGGTAGTCAAAAGGATTAATGGTACTTCTAAAGTGGACTCAATAACTCTGATTGATACGAAAAATAAGTCGAAAGAGTCTGAACTGGTTATAGATGGAGTATTTGTAGAAATGGGATATATTGCTAAAACAGATTTTGTGAAAAATTTGGTTCAACTAAACAGTAATAATGAAATCATTGTAGACAAATACTGCGCTACATCAAAACATGGAATCTTTGCAGCCGGTGATGTTACCGACGTACCGTATAAACAGGCTGTAATATCTGCAGCTCAGGGTAGTATTGCTGCATTATCCGCTTATAATTACCTGCAAAAGTTAAAAGGAAAACCGCCAATCAAGTCTGATTGGAGGACTACTATTAAAAAGTGAGGGATATGTATTCTAGTATTGCTTAGATATTGAGCAGAATGCCTTATCTAGAACCTTCATAGCATCACGGCCTTCACTGCATTCATCCGACGGGTTTGTTTAAGTAATCAATATCTCGTTTAACTAACTAAAGGATAAGGCGTTATGCTCCACTTTATGCTGTCACCGCTGCCGCCAGCGCCTCCAGCCTTTGCTCAACAAGCCAGACAATCTGATTGTTCTTCTCACGCCGGTACTGGCTAAGCGAGACGAAACTGTCATATGCAACGATGGCTTGGCGTTCTTCAAATGCGTAAATGACTAACCTCAACGAACAGTATAAGGCAGCTTCTGGTATGTACATGGTCAGCCAGTCTGGGGCCAAATGAGATGCAGAGATTTTCGTTCGTTCGAATTCAAGCTACAAGATTCTGCTGCAGGACTCTTTTGCGGGGGCCGAGGAGGAGACACACACATTTTATCCACTCTTCTAAATGCCACCGCTGATTGATATTCTTTCTATATACTGCTTTTTATTTGAAGAGTACTACTCCAGGTCAACTATGAAAGTTGGCATTACGCTACCCAATCTTGGTCCACAAGCAACAAGAGAAAACGTAATTCAGTTGGCAACTCAAGCTGAGAAAGAAGGTTTTGATTCGTTATGGACTATCACAAGAATTCTTCGGCCATTAAGACCTCAAACACCATATCCAGCATCTCCTGAAGGGAGCCTTCCGGTTGAATATAGGACTGTGTTAGACCCACTTGATGTTTTGGCTGACATATCCAAACGTTAGAGAGGGTCAATCATCCAAGGATGATAAAAATAGATTTCCGTTATCCGGAACTATTGACGAAATAGGAAGCGATATACAAAGAGTAAAAGGCATGGGAGTTTATCATATAATATTTGGCCATATTTTTGTGCCGATAGGAAAGGATGTAGCCAAGATGATTGATATTTCCAAACAGCTTTCCAAATTTGCTAGGTAAAAGCGAGAATCGTTATTGGAATTTAGTGTTCTTATTCTCTATGGTTCGCAGGAATCTATGTGATAGGTTGTATTCCAAAATTATTTTTGGTAAGAGCCGTTATGGAGGTGGTAAGAAATACTGTAGACGATGTGAAGTTTATTATTACCAAAATGTTGTGTTCCGTCCTTGTTACGGTATAACCGAAAGTTCTTTCAGCTTGAAGTGAATAAGGCGGCTAAGAAGCATTTAACTATTGCTTTTACCTGTATATTAATCTAGAAGATACGGCTGGTGGATAAATGAATTAGAGTCGTTAGGGCTGAGTGTAAAGAAACCAAATGAATTCAAGTAGATCCGTAGCCTAGCCGAGAGTATAAAACAGGGCCTTTATCAAGACCATAAGACCGATAATTAATTACTGCGACAATTCCTGGTTGCACGAGAAGCAATTACTATATTGGAATGGCTTTCCACAGCTATTACTTCCGCACTCGTATATCATTCCACACCTCTTACACTGGTGATAACACGGGTTGTAGATTTGCAAAACCTCATATTTTAATTCCCTGTAAACATATTTTGACCATTGTAATACAATTTTGACAATGAAGTAATTTGATAAATACTAAATGCTACTCTTCTGATCGTTCTTTGAAAGTTTTTTAATTTGGCAGACCCAATTTCTCTGCAGATACTGTTGACTCCTTAGAATGGCCTGCATATTTCAGGAGAATGGAAGAAAAAGCTCGTGCTGGATGGAATCATGTTTTTTACTAATATGTAGAGGACGCTAGAGGCCGATTTGGCATTACTTCTGATTACCAAATCTTAGAATCCGCCTTACTGGCAGATGCGATAAGTCTAATAGATTGTCGCCTTCGCTTATTTCTCGTACATTCCCTTTCAGACACATAAGCATAATATCTCAAGACAAAACGATTCATAACTTGAACATTGAGAAAAGAAAAATATTTCAAAATGGAGAATTTGGCATGATGAATATTGGTCAGTTTTGTTCATATTGCATGTAAGCCATACTAGAATCTCATTGTACAGACCGGGAGTGAAACTAAGTGACATTGCAAAAAGTAGAATAGAAATCTCGGTCAAATAAGAGTGAGCCTCAGTAGGCAATCGTTTATTTTGCTTAACAAATCCCTGCCATCTCATACGGAGGCTCTATAGAGTGGAAATATATTAGACTGTTGATACTGCTTCTTCTTCCTCTGTGGGAAACCCCAGTAATGGCACTCATCTCTAGCTATATCTGGTAATTTTAGGTATAATGGATCGAGTACTCAACGTGCTTTCTGCTTCAACATCACATTTGCATGCTTTCTTCTATGGTTTTAGTTGCACTATGGCTTTGATTGGCCATTGCATTTTGATTATTCGTTGACAATTTCTTATCAAGTTTTTATGTGGTTCATGTAGTATTAATATGCCTATATTACGTGTAATACATGTGCGAAATAGAATACAATGTATTTATTAACCATTAAACCTATATATTGTTCGATGAATAAATGTCTGAATATACAGCCCAATCAGTTAAAATTTCAGATATTAAGATTATAGGTAATAAAAGTAAAATCGAAGATATTGAACCATTGGCAGAAAGCATCAAGAAAATTGGGCTGATATTTCCAATCTTACTAGATCAGGATTTTAATCTCTTGGACGGTCTGAGACGGATCAAGGCGTATCAGAAACTGGGGTTTGAGAGAATTCCAGCTTATGTGAAACAGTAAGAGAAGTGAGTAGAGTGGAAGTCATTCATGAATGCGAATGTGGTTGGAAAGGAGACGTCGATTTACAATAAATATCTAACAACAACTATCCTGTGCTAAATGTCAAGGGAACTAAATCGATCTAGAATCCTGTAGTATCAAATATCGTTTAATTCTTCCAAACTCCAATGTACTTCCTCTTCTTGCATCATAATTGAATTTGTATGTTTCATCTAAAGATATTGGCATCGACTCTACTTTAGCATCGTTGCACGAAGGGCATGTCCCAACGGATCTGTGTGTATTAAAGGATCATTCGGGTACTCCGCTAAACTTGGCAGGATGAGAAGCGTGCTTCGTTCTTCTAACTTTTCTACAAATACTGGCTTACCACCTTGATATGTCAGAAAGATAGGCTGACCTGCTAGAATTATAGCTTCTGCTAAATCTTCAAATATTTCCTTGATTCAATATGCCTTACGAGACTGCATGGAATCTAAGTGTAGCGTTTGCGGATCAAAGTTCGCAACTAAGCAGTGTTACTTTTGTCAGCGCAGCATCTGTAGCTCTTGCATTGTTCCAGCAGATGTGACTGGGAACTATACAACCACAAAATGCATTACGTGCGATCAAAGAAAAATAAATAAGATTAGTGTCCTGTCAGTTCTAAACCGAAATAAGTTTATTTTAGGAGTGTTGGGTGGTTTCTGGATTTATACTGTTTTTCCACTTCCTTTTTTACAAATGTTCGGAATCAAAATTGATCCAACATCATTTCAGCCTATTTTTATAGCAACCGCTGTTATGACTATTCCATTCGTTTTCATGCTAATTGCTTGGCAGAAACGATCACCGAATAGTAGTGCATCTACACAGGTTGAATAAAAAGCTGAAATTTTTCCTCAGCTTCTGTTGTAAAGATATTCATACCCGAAAGTGAAATATTCATTTTAACATTTCCAATAATCCAGTAATTTAATTCAGCTGCATTTGTTATGGTTATTAGTGGGACCGAAGACCTTGCCAAATGATATCTTAATCAATATCGTTTACACTTTATTAACTATTTTCTGTCCAAAAACTAATTTAACCATGACCGAATTTGAGAGTGGTTGTAACTTATCCTTAGTCATAAATTGTACAACCGATGTTAATTGTTGTATCTGATTATCTTTTATTGTGGTCGCTAATTGTGCAGTGCCGGAGTGTTTTGCACTAAATCCGTTAGGAAAAGAGGATGTCTTTATCAAAGTTCCATTCGGAGCGTAAACCTTCATTACAGCATTTATTGTCTTATTGATGGTCAGTATACTGGCTGCAGCTGTATAATTTACAGTTACTTTGATCTGACGCTCTTTATTATTAGTTGATGTAGGCATCGAGATAAAATGGGCATATCCTACTTTCAGATTAATTTCATATACTGGCGGATGGCGCTATGGGTGATAAAGAATTTTTCAAATCCTATTGACATCAAGGCAGGGAATACGGTAACTTGGACAAACAACGACAATGAGACGCACACAGTGACATCTGGTTCCGGCGCCAATGATACGAATCTAGGAAAGCAATTTGATTCAGGATTATTTGAACCGAAACGGACTTTTACACAAACATTCAAGTCACCTAGAGAATTCAGCTACTTCTGCCAGATACACCCTGCGATGGTAGGAAAGATTAGCGTAAAATAAGGTCCGATTAACGTCCATTGTTTTATTTATGCTCTTAGATGCAAGAGTCTATGGTTCTGAAATATGGGAGTACTACTATAAGTAATTAGGTTCGAGAAAGGGGTTGGAGATTTTAAAGAAACCATTTTAGAATTGAATGGCTGCACGATAGAGGCATTCTCTTCTAATCACCGGTGAAGAGTTGTATAATATGATCAAGATTTTATGAAGTAAAGCAATGCGAAAAGAGAGAAAGTGGGTCTACACTCGAAATTACAAGGTATGATCTTATTCTGACGTAACATCACCACAATGTTCGAATATGCTACAGCTTAGATTAAATAAGAAAGTTAATGCGTATACAAATTGGTAGACTCAGCTGGTAGAAGATAGTCACTCGGATAAAGACGGACGTTTTCATCCGTACTTTTTCAAGCATAGAATGTAATGGATATCCTGCGTTGGCAATTGTACAATATCCTTTTATGCATCAGTCTTACACGAATCCATGTGTATAGTGTAATTTGGATAATTGCCATAATGATTTCCATGATAGGAATGTTTTTGATTGCAAACCCAAATACCGCGAATTCAAGTAATTGTAGTCAACAGGCGGCGATTAACGGCGCACAAGAACAACAAAGTGTATCTTCACAGGGAAGTTGTTCGATCTCATCTAGTGCTCAAGGAAACCCGGTACAAGCAGCTGGGGTATTCGATACACACAAGAAAGGATCTTCATGTACTAGAACTGCAATAAGTCATGCGGGGCAAACATTTACCATTGGTTCTCGAAGATGTGGTTCTCACTCTCCATAAGTGGTCACTTTATTCCCAACAACTAGTTTGACAGGAATCAACATAATCCAAATTTTCTTATTCTCTACTCGACATCTTGGTTAGCCATAGCCGCAAGTAGTTTGTCATCTCTCGAATCTTACAAGATCTAACTTGCACTTAGAATCTTATCTAGTACGTCTTTCTATCATATCATACTTCGGCTGCAACTGACTTAATGCGATTATAATTTGTTGCATAATCTCAACTGTTTTGTATTTAGTTAGTAATTTTCTTTGAAGATGATGCTAGAGCAAAGCGGGTTCTCGCTAGATATCCTCAATGATCCAACAAGGGCATTATCTAATTTCAAACCAGACCATTACAATACTTCTTGATGTTAAGATGCCATACATGAACGCCACCTAACAGCCGATGACAAGAACAGCTTAGATAGAGAGATCAAGAATAGGAGCTGCTGCTGATTGGCATCTAGTCTGTGTCCATTCAAGAAGGGTTTCTAATTGGAACAGAAATGGGACTGCATGACAACATTTCTATCGTTGCAGACAAATGCGACAAAAATAATCTTGCCAAATATGTTGACCGTGGGTTCACCAATTAGGTTCACGTAGGGGGTCCATACTGTTATCTTCTGAGTACCAGGCCTTAATGAATCACCACCTGGTAATTTGATTGACCAGTAACCTGTGCCATTTTGTGCTATGCTGTCATTATAATATTCACCAACGGTTTGGTTGACACCCGTATTTGCACTAAGCATGTTTACACTCAAACCTACATAGACATAATGTGCGTCTACGGTTCCTGTTATGATCGGTCTCAGGACACCAGCAATGGGAACCTTATCTCCCTCAGCTGGATTTGTTATAACCGGCGGTGGAACAACCAACTCAAAATGAATTTTAGAATTCACCCAGCTCCCATTATTGTTTGACGGTAGGTAGAACCCTGGAATAGTACTGTTGCTATTGAGTGATGGCTTTAGGTTAGAAGGATAGAGCGTCGCAATTGTTGTTACATTGTTCCTTCCTGGAAGTAATAACCCAGTCATATCCAACGACCAGTGGCCATTGCCATCTGCTTTAGCTGAATATGATTGATAATCTGTTCGATTATTTACGAAAACTACAACATAATTGTAACGTGCATCAGTACTCGCTCTCAGGATCGGATAAGGATTGGTTGTTGTACTTCCATTTTTTGGACTTGTTATCTCAATATTTGATGATGATGGAGGCAGCGCTTGCACTGACGAGGCTAGTAGATGCACCGACGAAGTCCCGGCATAAGAGTTAGACGGAAATTGTAAAAGAAGAGGACCGAATGGGATCCAAGCTAAAGAGATTACTGCAAGAAGCGATCTCAGGCTAAATGATACAGCCTGACCATAATATCCTTCAGTTGGCATGCAAGATGAGATATACTATTTCTTACTTAAGTAATACGCTACAACCATTTCTATTAATTGAGTGTTGAAAGATGGTACTCGAGTCATGGAGCCCCGTTCTTTAGAAGAACCCATAGTCAAGCCAACTAAGACAACTGAATGTTGCTTACGTGTGACAATTGCAAGGTCATAATATATATTTGCAAACGGAGAATATTCACAAGAAAGGCTATCGCTGCTTGAATTGCCGCAAGCTCTTAAAGATGTTCGACCGAGGTGAGTCCATGGTTGTACTTGTTTTCCGTCAATATCTTTTTGATCCCTTTGAAATGTCTCTTCATTTTTGTTGTGCAAAAGAAAGAAATAAAAGTTATGGAAACTTATTCTGACATCGATTCAAGTAATTTTCTACACGTAGTTATTGTTTAAATCCAAAAGAGTGTAGACGGCTTAAATGAACAGAGGAATTGGGGATGGGAGAATTATGAACCGCACAGGAACAAACTATCCCTAATTCCTTCTTCTTTAAGCCAAATCTACACTTAAATTATTATTTTGCAAATGTAGAATAAATAGGATTGTTAACTCTCTACGTTATATATGATAGATAAAGGATATCTGAGTTGCTTAAAGTAGCATTCTCTTTACTAGATTAATCAACATTAGAACTATAATCTTTCTAATGAATATATCAGAGTTTGAATATATCGACAATTTCTACTGTATTATTAGCAGTTGTTGTGAAGCAGTTCAAATAAACTATAATGGAAGATAGCCTCTGAGAACGAATGAATCACAAGAACACGACTCTAGCAATCGCAGCAATCATAGCGGCGGTGGCCATGACTGCAGCAGCGTTCGCTATACCACAACAAGTCTTCGCACATTACAGACACCACAACCATAACAGCAACAGCATAAGTGTTGATCAAAACACAACTCAACTAAACTTGTGTGACCAATCTTTGTGTGCTAACCAAGCCGACAATTCAGCCGACATACACCGCTAATGTAACGCAATTCAAGAGTAAAGACAAATTCTCTACATTTTTTAGATATACGACCCCCTCCTTTCAGAAGGAGCTAGTACGGGCAGATCTATAACGCCCTTTTTCTTTACTAAGCAGACTAGGAGGGATTAGAGAAAGGCTTAGCCGATAATGAACATACTACCGACACCTTTTAATCATGATTAGTATGTTTCAAGAGGCGTTAACAGTTTAAATTTTGTACTAAAGCTTTCTTTGCTACTTTCTAGAATTGCCTTATTCAATATCACGTAAATATTCTAGATTTGTTTTCCTGTTCCGGAAGGTGTGATGAAATTCGGACACTGTGCTATAATTATTGGGTCTATTGTCATGATTACCGTTGCACTAACAACTTTTGGATTTCTATCATCTGAAGCGTTTGCAAGGTCATATATTCCCACAGTTAGTAGTCCCGATGTAATATTGCTCCCCTTTGGTAAATCTACAATGGTGCCACACTTATTCCTGCCAGATATACACTCACCTTTTCCAAAGTATCAAGGAACTATCCCTTTTAATCAACAACCATCACCAACAACGGCTACAAGTACTGTGAGCGACTTGGAACAGTGCACTTCTGCTATTTCAAACATGATAAATGGGTTTGAAGCAAATTATGGACTTACATCAGATCAAGTGACGTTCCTTGGGGGGCGAATATGCGACAGCTTAGCTTAATACAAAGTTACAAAGTTAAGAGATACAAATTGGTAGACGCAGCTGGTAGAAGATAGTCACTCAGATAAGGACGTTCAATTTCAGCAGTATTCGAATATCTTAGATGAGCTAAGATACTTCCCGCTATCTTCTAAGGCTGAGGCGATTCTTTATGATGCAGCCATGAAATCAATCGAGCGACTTGGAGAATCAGCTTCTAAAGCCTTGTTGGACCATATTTGTTCGATTAATGAATTGTCAGAAAAGGAATTACTTACGAATTATGACTTATTTGAAAAGTCATTATACAGAGTAATCAGAAAAGGAGCAGAGGTAATTCTTCGTGATCTTAAAAGAGAATTGCTGGTACAGGCTGTATTGATAGACCCGAATATTACAATCATCGACATTCGTAATCCAGGACTCGCAGTAGGTGATATTCTAAAACGTATTCGTGCTGTTGAAACGCTTGAATTTGTTCGTAAAACTCCCTCACATACTCATATCGCCTTTCTATATACAAATGATAATTCTAAAAATAACATTTTAGCTGCTTTTTTTGATACGAAGATAAATAGCTCAGCAAAAGGCCTTTTTTCATTTAAAAAACCAGCTAACAATTATGTTAGTGGCGTTGAGAATATTATACTATATGAAGAACTTTTACAGGAACCCCGAGAATATGAAGTAGTTGCAAAGAGACTAGCTGATTGGTTAGCCAAATTGAATCCAGGGAATAAGTCACAGCAAAATAATGATGATAGCCCAACAAGGATTGCAGACGAAGACGCAATGTGGTGGGGTTAGAAATGGTTTTGTTAGTCAAATTTTGGGCATCGAAAAATCAATGGTTAGATATCTGAAAGACAATATGTCTGTTCTTTGTGGATATAATATTTCAAATGTTAGTAATGGACATTTTGATAGAGAATCGATCAGTACATTAATTTCGACTCATGACCATGTGATTCTTGACGAATCATCCGTAATGTTTAGAGCAGCAAATATGGGAGGTAAGATATGACTCCCCCATATGGGAAGATAGTATTAATCGTAATCCTTTAAAGTTTCTAGACACCATAGATGATTTCAAGCATATTGTACTTTTTTATGAAGAACCTGAATCTGGACGAATGATTCAATTTCGTTTTATAAAAAATGGGCTATCGAAAGGACAACACTGTATCTATACTACACATAAGGATATGGATATACCGCTTATCGAAAATGAAATGACAAATAGTGATATAGATGTTGAAGGCTATAAGAAAACGAATTTACTACATATTTGTCAAATTCCAGACCCTGGGAGCTTCCGGGAAGGATCAGTAAAGGGATATGACAAATTTGTAAAAGGCATTTTGGCCGATCTAAAACATCCTTCTATTTTTCGGATAGTATCAAGAGCCATCCCTGAAGTAAAGAGAGAAGAGCAGATCGTAGATGAGTTAGATGTAGAACGTACTTATCATTCTACTTTTGATAGCTTTGGTGGTTCTTTACTCTGTAGTTATTCAGTTGAAGAAATTGAGCCAAGAAATCGTGGAAAATGGATAGTCGAACTTTTACAAAACCATCATAGTGCAATCTTCCTTCGAAAGTCTGGAGACGGAATAGCTTTCAATTTGGAGTAACCTGGCTTTATTTTGTTGTATAACTATTTTGGTGATATCACAGCAGTGGCCGCAAGTTCAATAGGGTGGGCTCATGTGGAACAAAAACTGAAATACAATGACCACTGGTGAATCCTAGATGAGTTCTTACTTTATCAAAGTATTCATAATTAAATTTATTGGTTAGCAAATTGAGTGAGTAAGTATTACGTTGAATGTTAATGCTGATTTTCCTTTCCAGAGTAAGTTTCTAAGTATAGACGGGTCGAAAATCCACTATGCCGTCTAGTTCAAGACCCTCCAATCTCACTTTTGACATAAAATTAAGCTAGCTATTAGATGATGATCAATACCTGAGTGAATGTGGAACGTACAGATGAGAAATTAGTTTAGAATTCTATATCACTCTCAACTTGCCCAGCCCAGCTTAGAGGTGTATCTTTCCTACTACAAGCTAGTCATGGGGAATCTTTTTTAAGCTCATCAAGTAATCATTCTACCTTTTCTTCAGAACCGAGACTTCCCTTGAATTATGGTATAGACAAAAGACATCATATAGATCGTAATGCTAAATGAAGAGCATTCAATGTTGTTATTCTATAACGGATAAGCTTTTGTTCTATAGGATACACTATGAAGATACGACAACTTGGCTCATGTAAGGGTTGATCGGAAACCCCGATAGCAGATATGAACACCCGAGTCATTTCCTTCCAGATGACGTTACGGGGCCACACCATCAACCTATCTAGTACTTAACCAAAATTTTCTCTCCCTTATCGGATGAAGAGACACAATAAGTATAGTGTAGCTCCTTTCATGTCAAAATTATGACCACACACATAATTACCGTCTATAGAAATGGGCGGTAATTATTAAAGGCCTACGTTACAGCCAACCAATTTACCACCAGAAATTTGTAACAACCCTTCTATCAAGCCTATCTACTCAGTAGTAATTAGCCACTAGCTATCTGAAAATATACTCTTTATCTTGTCCCTTGTGGGTTGTTCTCCTAACTTCTCCTGCTAACCTGAGATGATATAAAGTATATCTTTACAAATGCGGATCATACATACATACATACATTCTTGTAGAGATCTTGGTATTGTCATGCTTTACCTACAATTTTTTAGTAGAGATAGATATTTTGCGATTTTCTCTTTTGCCCGCAGATAAAATTGCTACAGCCATTCGATCCACGATGAGGTAATCGTGGTGTTTGGGGTCTATTCTCGGTCATTATGACTACATATAATGCCTACCACTATGCCCATTCTTTTTTTCTAAAACTTCATACCAAATATATTTTTGAGCTTTTTTAGTACGATGTTTAAAGCGAAGTAGTTAAATATTACTTAGCACTATTCCAAGGCCTGATGGTAAATCAGCACTTTGTTTCAACAGAAACGGAAGATGAAATAGCTAGTGAAATTGCCAATGTTTGGGAGGTATTAGGCAGAAGATGGTCTTTGTTAATATTAAAGAATCTTTGCACAAACGAAGTAGTACGGTTCAATGAATTTAAAAAACTATTGGCAGGGATAAGCAGTACTGTTTTGGCTGATAGGTTATTAGAGCTTGAACGTGAAGGGCTTGTTTCTAAAAAGATTTACCCAGAAATACCACCAAAGGTTGAATATCGTTTAACAATTCGAGCAAAAGAACTAAGAGTAATATTTAAAGAATTAGGAACATGGGCCAGTCGGTGGAAAGTCCCAAGGATTACAACCACTGATGCCAGAGCAGCTCGCTAAAGCTGGGGAAAGTATTCTATAATGCCATTTACTGGTCCACAAACGGAAATAAAAATACTCATTAGAACGTATACATTTACCTTCTTTTTTATCTTTAGAGCGTTGAACAGTGAAGTCGCGAGAATTGTTTGTACCCTGCACAAAGATCAGGCATATTCCTTCAATTATTTGTGTAGTGGTTTGTATTCTTTTGTCAGGGTTACCGACGGTGCACAGGCAACAGCTGCCAAGATACAGAAACAAATCAGAATAATATGACAATAATTCCCCTTACCACTTTTGATAATAATGGCTTTATCAATTAATGTAATTGACTTAGGAGCAGTTTCGCTACTACGTACGTTGCTAGCTGCTTTAATAGGTAAGTAAATGCCTTACCTTTCAGTCCAATCAATTTATTTAGATCATGATCTCTATTTTTACCCTAACAAGATCCTTACTTTAATGCTTGAGCGTTGTTCGTATCACTATTAGGAACATAAACTAAACGACTAAACGGGTGGTGATCTTATACTTTTAACTTGACGTTGACCAAGTGGTGGAATTATCCAGTGCAACCATTGTGGATAAGCTAGACCAGAAGCATAAATTATCAACGGTGTTGCGGTTATTACCAGGAGGATTCCTGAAATTAATCATAGTTTTTCCAGTGGTATTCCTGCAAGAATATGTTTGAGTTCACTGCAATTATGATAAACACTGCAATAGAAATTGCAGCTCCTACCTCCTACCTCCCCACGCTCGCGTCACTGGTGAAGTTCAGTACCATGCCCGTCATCGCGCCAGCCCGATCTCCATCATCTAGATCATCCGCTTTGCATGGCGACCGCTATCGAGAATCTCGCGTGTACTCATCGCGCCGCCTAAACCATGGCCCGGTTTCGTTACGCCCCTTCGGCGCCCGATCGAGCCACTGGTACATTCCCCAGAGCGCGTCGAGGCCGCGCGCGTAGGCGGAGTAGGTGTGGTAGACGACGCCGTCGGAGAGCGAGAACGCGCTCATGCCCGGCGCCTCGCGGGTGTAGGTGGGGATGTCGGTGCCGGTCATGGCCGCAAACTCGCCTGCTGATAAGCTTGTTCGACGCTGATCTTGACTGCCCTCTGAGCCGGCCTCCAAGCCTGGGGTCGTGCGGTAGTTGTAGTCGATGCTGCCGGAGCGCTGCTGCTCCTCGGTGAACGACGTGTTGAAGTCGTAGTTGAAGTCGCTGTCCAGCGACGACGCCCACGTGAACGTCCAGCCCATGCGGCGCTTGTAGGCTTGCAGCGCGGCGATAGGGGCGCGCGAGACTGCGATCATCGCGACGTCATGGTGCTCGAGGTGCACGGCGAAGCCATTGAAGCCGTCCGCGATCGCCGAGCACGCCGGGCACCCGCCTGTGTACTCGGGGCCGAACATGAAGTGATAGACGAGGAGCTGCGAGCGTCCTCTGAAGAGATCGGCTAGGGACGCCGTGCCCTCGTCGGTCTCGAAACGGTACTCCTTGTCGATTCGAACCCACGGCAGCTTCTGCCGCGACTGCGCCAGCTCGTCGCTACGCCGCGTCAGCGCCTTCTCGGCCTTAAGCAGCTCCAGACGGGCCGCAAGCCACTCTTTACGCGTCCCGGTCTTGTGGTCAGTCATTGTTTCTCTCCTTCTTGCCGCCGAAAAAGCCCTTCTTTTCTGCAATCACCAATAGGCGCTGCGGGACGGGGTCGTTTACAACCGTCTCCATGATGACGTTGTCCAGGCTCGTGACCTTGGCTAACTTGCCTACCGGCTTCATCCCTCTTGAAATCGCGTCGAGCACCATAAAGTGGTTGGGACTGTCGTTTACAGATGACATGTGTTAGCTTCGTATGTACAACACTTAAATTTTTTCCCGGATCGCATCCTTTGGTAGCAGCACTAGATATTTTTTTCAATAGATCATGAAGTCGCGTTCTTAGAAATTAAAGTAGAAGATGATGATGTGATATTACTAGCTTCTTTCATCTTTGTCATCATACTTTTGACTTTCATCATCATACTTTTAATTTCTTGTTCATGCATCTTTATCCCCTGATCTGTCAAATTCAGCTCGATCATTGCCCCTTTAGTCTTACCACCCTTTAAATCTGTCATCGCTTACATCAAATGCATCTTAGCATTCTGAAGAGATGCTCGAAATGTCATATTACCTCCGGGCATCATCATATTTTTTCCACCAATCATATTACCTAATAATGTCATATTACCGGTACCACCACTAGTATGGTTGCCCGGCATCATAGTCAAAGCAAATACTAATGGAACAGGAATTCTTACTGCTGTCGTTACTATATTAACTGTTAATAGAGTTAGCAGAAATCCTGTAATGACTATCTGAAATTTTAGACGTGTTTGCATAAGTTGTTTTGAGAACATCGTATATCATCTATTATACTCAGTAGCTCAAGTAGCTACTCAATCAAGAACGAGTGTACTTGGTTTTTCCTTTCTTTAAGTAATTACCCCCTCGGCTAATAGTGACTTTATCATCTGTTCGGTTTGATCATAATCGCCTTCACCAATATGACTATAGCGGATGTATCCTTGATTATCAACTAGATAATCTCTTGGCCAGTAATTGTTGCCATATGCCTTCCAATTTGCATAGTTGTTATCAAGTATTACTGGATATTTTATTTGAAAGTTGTTGACAGCTGTTTTTACATTAGCGATATTTTTCTCATCGCTAAATTCAGGAGTTTGAACACCAACAATTACTAGACCCCTATTAGAATACTTTTGATACCAGTCATTGAGATGAGGAATAGTGTGTATGCAGTTAATGCAGGTATACGTCCAAAAGTGAACGAGTACTACTTTTCCCTTCAGATCTGCTAGTTTTACTGGAGCTGGTGTGTTAACGAACCCAGTAATACCAGTAAACTCTGGTGCTTTCTTAAATTGAGATTTATCAATTATAAAATGATTTTGTGTATTTCCATTTTGTAACAATGCTAAAACGGTTGGCATTGTAGATGATGTTTGGCCTTCGCTTGATGGTGTAGCTTTTACAGTACTTGAACTTGAGTACAATGTTGGTGCTAATACCAATCCTATAATTGCAATTATAGCTACTAATATATCACTCTGATTCCGGATCATTAACACTTGTTTCCTCCAAATGGTTTTGTAAAGCATATATGATTTGGACTTGCATATTAGCCTATATCTTCAGTCATTTCTTTAATACTTTTTTCCAGATTACATCCAGATTCAATAACACACAAATTGAGATATCTAGGCAGTAAAGAATCTTTATCCTTTAGATCTGGAGTAAATTTGGATAAAAGTAAATAAGAGAATTCCTTCCACCGTTTCCATTCTACAATGAACAGTTTGATGGAAATAAGTGCAGGCGTAGCAGTAGTCAACGTGGCCCTGTTGATAACTTTGTTAACTGTGTATGCTAAAGTCTATAAAAGTACCAGAGCCATCTATCCTCAAAAGCAATTCCACAAACATCATAGTCTCCTTTGTATGAACCAGGACCGACTCCTGCGAAAAGTCTCCCTGAAGACAAAATATCTATCCCTGTCAGGGCCTTAGCACATACAACAGGATTTCTTACAACTATATTCAATATAGAAGTACCAATTTTTATCTTACTGGTAATAGCAGCGGCTGAAGATAATGTGGTTATTGCGTCAAGCCAACTTGTGGTCCTAAACACAATATGGTCATTTACGCCTAAATAATCATAATCTAAATATTTTCTACATTAAATCTTATAATTGGTAAATGCAGTCCGAAGCCAATAGTTTGCTTCATTGGAATACATAATAATCTAATCTATCATAAAAAGCTGCGCGGCGTTCCAGGTTAAGTTAATCTTAGTACATCTCATTATTAGGCTTATACTTCGTTGCCAATAATAGTATTTCAAGATTTAAGAAAAGACTTCAAAATACGATATTTACAGATACTGCACGAATAATTGATCAAGACAAGGAGCCTGAATTGACAGCTGGAATTTCGAAGATGATGAGTACAAAATACGGATGGAATGAGGGTTTGATCGTAGAGCTAAAAGGCTATTAATTAATACTGCCTAGCCTTTAACTGCAAGCAAATAGAATGTATTAATTAATTTAGAATCCTTACACTTCTTGATATAAATTAATCTAAATGCGTGGGATATTACAAGATTTGCGCCAAGATTTCTTGAGCGTGAAGAGGATATTTTGACATGAAGGGTCTTTGATGAGGATATTTTGAAGAAACTCCAGGACTCGCCACAAGATGAGTTCAGTGTCAGACAACTGAATATACTCTACAATCCCGAGGCTGACAAATGCTTATGTGTGCTTGAAGCGCCAACTAAAGA
>WNFX01002206.1_pt1 | contig 19771 bp, 8 predicted proteins | sample 5400111 | NCBI WGS metagenome assembly WNFX01 (sample SAMN13153363, study PRJNA577476) | soil metagenome | isolation source: 40 cm soil or saprolite under grassland replicate 1 | place: USA:California | collected 2016-06-15 | reverse complement strand
TTCCATCGAAGCTGCCACTGGCCAGTAGGCCTCCATCCGGACTCCAGGCCAGTGCATAGACCGCGCTGCTCTGACAGGAGAGCGTCTGGAGGTGCTTACCCGTGGAGACATCCCAGAGTCGGATAGCGGCATCATCTCCGCCACTGGCGAGTGTACGGCCATCAGGAGTAAAGACGAGACGATGGATGCTGCCGGTATGCTGTCCCAACCAGAGCAAGGCATCGTTCTCCAGGTTCCACAGCTTGATGGTCCCATCCCAACTCCCGGTGGCGAGCGTATGCTCATCTGGACTGAAGGCGAGTGCCTGTACCGCAGCGGTATGCGCCTGCCAGGCCAGGTCCAGCGTTTTCCCGTCGTCACGCCACACGCGTGCTCCTCCGCGCCTGCTGCCCATAGCCCAGTAGTACCCATTGGAGCTCGTCGCCACCGACCAGGGAGGGTCAAAGGACTCGGTAAAGGCCGTCTCTTGCAGGGTAGCCCGGAAAGTGTCGTATCTTGCATCTCGACCCCTTGAAGATAGACGCCTCGCAGTGAGAGCTGTGACAGGTCCAGGCCACGCAGGTGTCCGCGAAGCGCTCGCAGCAGCGCAAGGAGATTCGCTGGTCCATACCCCTGAGCGTCGTCAGCCCGTTCGCGCTGCTGGGCGAGCAACGCGAGCAGTTGCTCCTCTATCGCGGTTCGCAAAGGGTAGGAGCTGCGCAGGCCAGCCAGAATGGGGGCCACAATGAGGCGCTGTTGGGTCTGCCGCACATATTCCTTGCAGGGAGCCAGTTCCAAACCATGCTCGACCAGGCGCGAGCATCGGCCCTGCTTGATCTCGCTGGTCACCTCTGCAATGAGCCGTGCCGTCACATATTCCATCACGACCGATTGCAGCGTGAAGCTCCCCTGTCGCTGGCCCCGCTCAATAAGCGAACGGCGGCGTAAGCTATCGACCGCTTCCAGCATCTGAGAGCGTGGCAGGGGTGCGCCGAGCACCGCCAGCAGCTCCTGCAGGTTCACCGGCTCGCGCAGGATCGCCAGCCACAGGAGCACACTCTGCTCGACCACCGAGAGGCGGGCGTACTGCTCATCGAGCAGCGCGCGCACCCCGCCAAAGACCACCTCACCTTGCTCCAGGAAAGGGACGATCTGGCCATCGAAGAGTTCCACGATGGTCCGCGCCACGATTTTGAGGGCCAGGGGATGCCCGCGTAGGCCTCGACCAGCCGGAGTTGCTCAGACGTGCTGCCTGCGACCCCCTTTTCGGCCAACAACTGCTGGCATGCCTCGGCATCCAGCCGGGCGAGGCGCAAGGCACGCACGGGAGCCCGACTGCCTTCCAGTGGCACGAGGTCGCTCGGTTTCTCCCGGCTGGTCAGCAGCAGGCAACTCTGATGCTCGGTTTCCGCTACCCGGCGCAGCACGCGGGAGAAGCCCTCATCGCCTGCACACATGCGACCGCGGTCCTCCCCTTCCTCCAAGAACGACTCCAGGTTGTCATAGACCAGCAGGATATGTCGGTCGCGCAAGCACTCCAACAGGAGGTCCTGGCGTCTTTCGGGGCTCGCTGAGACATCGCTCAGCGCCTGGGGAGCCAGGACCTGGAGGCAGCTATCGAGCAGCGCTTCGCAGGTTGGGACATCGCGCAGGGAGCGCCAGATGACGACCTCGAAGTCCTCTGCCACCCGGTGCATCACCTGCGTCGCCAGTGCCGACTTGCCAATGCCACCCTGGCCCAGCACGCTGACCACCCGACAGCGCTCTTCGATCACCCACTCAGAGAGCAGGTCCAGTTCCCACTCGCGCCCATAGAAGTTCGTCACATCCGGCGCGTCGCCCCAATCGACGCGAGGCCCGCCCCCGGAAGGAGAAGCGAGAGCGTCGGCAGTGACACTGGTCTCCTCTCCTAGCTGGGATGCCGGGGGAGCCTGTATATGGGACAGCAGCCCACCAAGCCATGCTTCATCGAGGAGCACCTTCTGGCGGGCCGCTTGCCAGAGAGCACGAACCTCTTCTGCCTCACGCCCGAAAGGCCAGACCTGGCGCTGGGTGGCGAGGACTACGAACTGTTTGAGGTGGTCGGCCGTGGGATAGGTGAGGCCTCCCTCCCAATCGATCACGGCGCGGCGGGTGACGCCAAGCATATCAGCCAATTCGGTTTGAGTCAGCTCGAGCCTGGTGCGCAAGGTCAACATCACCTGCCCAAAGGCGTAGTCTCGCTCGCGGTACGAGGATCTCTTCATGGACCCCCCTTTCCGTCTCCTTCTCACAAACGCTGCAATGTGAAGGAATGTGCAGTGCTAAAGTGACGCGATGTCCGGTGACGCGCGAGTACGCTGCTTAGTATACTACAAAGCAGAGTCGATCCTCGAACTGAGGCGCAAGGTGATGGTGGGCAGCCTGTCGGCATCCGATTGCAAACGTAAGGCCCCGTGCCCTAGTCTGCCATCAGGCTGCGGAGTCGTGAGGTGCATGGAGGCCATTTCGCCAGGCACATGAAGTGCACTGTCATTCGTAGTCGAGGAGGGAGAGAGATGATCAACAGGATTCAGCTTGAACCCGAGGCACAAGCCTTCGCCGAGGCTGCGGCGAAGCCACCCTTGCTGTTCACTCTGGGTCCCGAACAGGGACGAATCGCCCTTGATGAGGTGCAAGCGGGTCATGTGAGCAGACTGCCGGTCGACATCGAGGATCTCATCATTGCAGACGGCCCAGGCCAGCAGGTCGCGCTTCGCATCCTGCGGCCCCAGCACGCACAGACTCCGCTGCCGGTCATCGTATACATCCACGGTGCCGGCTGGGTGTTCGGCAGCACGCAGACGCATGACCGGCTGATGCGCGAACTCGCGGTCAGAGCCGGGGCCGCGGTCGTCTTCCCAGTGTATCGGCTCTGCCCGGAGGTCAGCTACCCGACAGCCATCGAGGAGTGCTACATGGCGGCGCGGTGGGTCGCCAGGCACGCGCAGGAACATGGCCTGGATGCAGAGCGCCTGGCCGTAGCTGGCGACAGCGTCGGGGGCAACATGGCAGCAGCTGTCACGATGCTGTCCAGGGAGCGTGGGGAACCGGACATTCAGCTCCAGCTATTGTTCTACCCGGTCACCGATGCGGCCTTCGATACCGCGTCCTACCACCAGTTCGCCGAGGGCTACCACCTGCGGCGCGACGCCATGATGTGGTGCTGGGAGCAGTACACACGCCACCCAAGCGAGCGCAACGAAATCACCGCCTCGCCGCTACGCGCCAGCGTTGCGCAATTGCAAGGGCTCCCCGCGGCGCTCATCATCACCGCCGAGGCCGATGTGCTGCGCGATGAGGGGGAGGCCTATGCCAACAAACTGCGGCAGGCGGGGGTGCGCGTCACGGCGGTACGGTTCCAGGGCACCATCCACGACTTCGTGATGTTGAACGCCCTGGCGCACAGCGCGGCGACGCGTGGAGCGATTGCCCTTGCTACTGCCTGGCTGCGCGAGGGGTTCTCGACCCAACTCACATAGGCTTTTTGCTCTACACACACCAGATGGAGGTAAGAAAAGCAATGACACCCGAACAGATCATACAGGTTATCCAAGGTGGCCGGTGGGTCAGTATCGCCACCGAGCTGCGCCCAAGCACCAATAAATCAGCCACAGGGGAAATCCAACCGTTTTATTGTTCACGAGTTTTTACCTATTCTCCCGGTGACCGATTTGCCTGTACCGTGATGAATTATGCCGATTCCAATGGAAAAGTGCCGTTGGTGAAAATTGTAATTAAAGGGCATAACGCCTGGCAGGGAGCGCACCCGATTGCACAAGGTGCGTACAACCTGGACTACATCGCTGATGAAGCGTATGAGGTGACCCCACTGCATCAAGGATTTGCCGATGTCGCCAACAAATTTCCAGCAAATGGTCTCAACACGTGGGAGGTCAATGTCATGCAAGACGTAAAGGGAAAAGCCTTTCCTTTGTTTAGTCTTGTGGAAGGACAAACCTATGTCGACTACGACCTCATTTATATCTACAACGACATGCTGTTTAACGGGAGCAAAAACGTTGACGGTCGTGCTTTTGACAAGCCTGAAAACAGGCCGACCAATTTGCAAATCCCGTTGGTGAGACAGCAATAAAAGAAAGGATGGGTGAGCATGGCGCAAACCATTCTTGTCACTGGGAGTACCAGTGGCTTTGGTCGTCTGACAGTTGAAACCCTGGCGCGCCAGGGATACCGTGTTTTCGCGGGCATGCGTGCGGCCGCAGGAAAGAATGCCCCTGCGGCAGAAGAACTCCGCGCGCTCGCGCAACGAGAACGGCTTGCCTTGCATAGTATCGAAATTGATGTCACGGATGATGCGTCCGTGGAACAGGCCACCAAAGCGATTATCGGGGCGACCGATCGCCTTGATGTGGTGGTCAACAATGCCGGGGTATCGTACAGTGGTCCACTGGAAGCTTTCACCCTTGAACAAGTCCGCCAGCAATTCGAGACCAATGTCTTTAGCGTCTTGCGGGTGAACCGTGCGGTTCTGCCACAGATGCGCGAGCAAGGCAGTGGTTTGCTGCTGCAAATCGGGTCCATTGCTGGACGGCTGGCCTTTCCTTTTCTTGGCCTCTATGGAGCGACGAAATTTGCCCTGGAGGGGCTCACCGAGTCGTATCGCTATGAACTTGCGCCCTTTGGCATCGACGCTGCCATTATTGAGGCTGGGACCTATCCGACCACCATCTCTGCAAACCGGCAGACGGCGGCAGACGCTGAGCGTTTTGCCCTCTATCAGGCTGGTATAGATGCGTTTACGGTGCCATTTTACGCAGAGAACCGATCCGCGACACCTCCCGATCCCCAGGAGGTGGCTGACGCGGTAGCACACGTCATCGCCCAACCAGCGGGAGAGCGGCCATTGCGCGGGGTTGTCGCGACCGTTGTCCAACGCCAGGCTCCCCAGGCGTTGAATGACGCTGCCACACACGCTATGCAATCCTTTCTAGAGGCACTCCATATTCCCGCCGCGGCTCTTGCGATAAAGGGAGAGAAAGAGAGGAAACAAATATGAAAGCGATTGGCGTGACGACATTTGGCGGGCCAGAGGTTCTGCACGTCGTCGAGCTTCCCGAACCGCATGCTGGTACCGGAGAGGTTCGCATTCGCGTCCACGCAGCATCCGTCAATCCGACCGACACGCTCTTTCGCGCTGGTTCGCAGGCGGCTCGGCTCAGCAGACGGCCTGGACCCTATGTGCCAGGCATGGATGCCGCAGGCGTCATCGATGAGCTTGGGCCGGAGACTGATAGCCGCCTCAAGGTCGGAGATCGTGTCGTTGCCTTCGTCATCCCTGCCGGTCCACACGGTGGCGCATACGCTGAGTACGTTGTTGTGCCAGCGGCCTCTGTCGTGCTCGCGCCAGCAGGCGTTGACTTCCCGGCGGCCTCCACGCTGCTCCTCAACGGTCTTACTGCGCGGCTTGCCCTCGATGCCCTCGCCCTCGATGCCGGGCAAACGATGGCGATCACTGGAGCGGCTGGCGCATTCGGCGGCTATGTCATCCAACTCGCCAAAGCCGACGGCCTCACGGTCATCGCGGACGCCTCACGCTCCGACCAAACGCTCGTACGTTCCCTCGGGGCTGACTACGTCCTTGACCGAGGCGATACCTTCGCCGAACGTGTTCGCTCGATCGTCCCGGAAGGGGTTCCCGGCCTGGCCGATGGTGCAAGGCTCAATCACCTGGCGTTGCCCGCAATCGCCGACGGCGGCGCGATGGCCGTCATTCTCGGATGGGACGGACCGACCGAGCGTCACATCACCCTGCACAAAATCTCATCGGCCGCCTTCGCGACCAACACGGCCCTGCTCGACCAGTTAGTCCGGCAGGTCGAGCAGGGCATTCTGACGCTGCGCGTCGCTGATGTTCTCCCCGCCGATCAGGCCGTTGGACGCACATCGCCGCCTCGAAGCTGGCAGCGTACGTGGACGCCTGGTGTTAGACTTTACGACTTGAAGCCCTCTTGTCCAGGCGCAAAACTGTAAATTTGGGAATTCCATGGCTGATGGCCACTTTGGGGGCTTACTGGTTACTTGCTACGCCCTCTCTTTGAGAAGTATCGAGAGAAACTCAGCAGAGCAAGCGAGGACGAAGCCCCCGAAGTGGACAAGAGGGCCCCTACTTCACGGTGGCAATGAGTTTGCGCACATCGTCCCTGAACTTGCCGTTGTCGGCCTTCGCGGAGTACTTCAGGTGGATCACCACATCCTGGATCGTATTGAAGTCGAAGCTATTCGTGTCCTTGGGCATCTCCAGTCGCCAGGTCGAGACCACCCCTGTACCCTCGAATGGGAAGTAGCGGTCGTCGAAGATGAAGTCCAGCACGAACATGCCATTATCGCCATCAGTGTCGACTCGTGAAACCGCGATTTGCTGGTTGGCGGCCCAATTCGTGCGCACCTTACTTGTGTCAGGCTCTGTCGCACCGTCCAGGTGCAACAGAAAACGCACTGCATCGGCGTCTGGCTGCAGCAGCACCTTGTCGCCTAGCTCGATCAGCGTGGCGTGTATCCCGTCGATGTCATCGGCCTGGGCATTGATCGTCAAAGCTAGTGTTGTGATGGTTCGGAAGTAGTGCCCTGGAAAGTCGCGGTCGAACAGGGCCTCGCTCAACTCGAACTCGCACGTACCCTTAGTCTTCAGATCGGCCAGGGCCATGGGTATGCTCCGCTGCAAGGAAATCTTCTTCTCGATCTGCAGGCGCCTGCGATTCCGGTCAAGGAAGGCTTTATTCATGCGGTTCAGATCCAGCATGAGTGACTCGCCCGCCAGCAGCCCCTTCTTCAGGCTATCCCAGTGGCCAAAGCTGATGAAGCTATCATCGGTACCCAACTCGTACTGCAGCGCTCGCTCGGTCGATCTGGCCATGTCGTAGGCCAGTCGGTAGGCCTGGAAGTAGAGCCCGGAGAGCTGAGCGGTCATCCAGGTATAGAGGTCCTGACTGGAGAACTTGCTGTGCAGGAAAGCGGCAATCTCGCGGTTCTGCGCCATGGTCTTGTAGTGGATCACCAGCTCCTGCTGGGCGTTCGCCAGTTCGGCGGTCGCGCTCTCGATCTGCCTCTCGACCTGCTGTAGCTCCTGCTCAATCAATGTTTTCTCGTAGTTCCAGTCTTGCGCCCGACGGGCAAACTCACCAGTCATTGCTGCCAGCTCGGCAGTAGTGTCCAGGCCATCGGCTATACCCCCAAGTAGCTCGCCAATGGCTCTGGGAATGGCGCCGATATTGCCTCCGTCAACTGTAATCGTTGCTTCCGGAGAGCCCCCGATACCGGCGAGACCGGTGGTCAATCCAGGGTCCGCTCCGAGCCCTTCGCCGATCGCATTGATTACCCCCTGGGCAATTCGCAAGGATGAGACAGTTTTCTTGTTAGAGACAGCCAGGTTTTCCTGGTCGTTCCATCCAGTATCTATCAGCGATTGGTAGCGCTGCTGGTTAGCCTGCAGCGAATTTTTGCTTACATTCAGCGCATCGAGGGTTATCTGGGCGATGTCGAACTCGCGCTTCTTGATATCGGTGGTGAGATCCAGGATCTGCTGCTCCTGGCTGTTCTCCAGCAGGTCCAGCGCTGCGCTGTCCCGGCTCTCCAGAGCGGTCAGCAGCGAACCGCCAAGATCGATGACCGTCGAGACCATGTCTCTGGCTTTGTCGATCATAAACAGGTAGCGATATGGCGGCACTTGCACTGCCTGACCAGCCAGTACGCTGCTGACGTCGCGATCAGCAGCGATAGCCTGCACCAGGGCCATGGGATTGATTGGCGGCTGGAACAGCGCCAGTTGCCTGAAAACGCCCTCTATGTTCTGGCTATGGCGGATCTTGAACAGCCGGTCGCCAACCCGGTCCCAGTAGCCTGTGAACAGTTCATTCTCCGGCACGCAGAAACTGGTTGTCACAACGCTGCGGTGTGGGGTGGATGTGGCTGCGCCGTTACCTCCACTAGTGCCGTTGCCGGACCCGACCAGGAAATCGGGCAGCGGATTAGCGTTCTGCTGCTTGATGTCGCGATAGTCCCCCGGATTCTGGAACGTCCTGGCCGGTCTGGGTTGCGGCTTTGGCCCAAGGAGGGTATAGGCCAGGACGTAGAGTGGGATGGCCTCGTTGATGGACTCGCGCGTATCCTGACTGAACAAGTAGTCGCCCCAGTCGATCAGATTGTCGATGTACTTCATGACGATGGCCTTCTGGTAGGCAACCAGGCGCAGCCGGGCAATGGCGTGCGGGTCGAAGGGATCATCGCGATACGCTTGCAGCGCGGACTTGTCCGAGAGGATTGCGTCCAGAGTTTGCATTTTCAGATTCCTGAATGGCTGGTAACGCCAGTAGCGGTCGTTGCCCTGACCATTGCCGCTCGTTTCCTGTGCCATCGGGTTGAAGATATAGTGGTACCAGCGTTGCGCTTCGGCAAAGTTCTGGTTCGTGTTGAGCTGGTTGGCGACGAGAAACGGCGCGTGGAAAAAGATCTCGCTATAGTATATGCCGTAGGCACCATTGAAGTCGATGGTATCCAGCGGCTTGCCGGTGACCGGGTCCGTGGGAGGCATAACCAGCCTGGAGTTAGCCCCATAGCTGCCGAAGTCCCACTCTGGTGCGCGCTGAGAATCGAGGCTGAGCAGCGCGTCCACACCACCCGCGAACAGTCGCGTACTCAGCTTGTAGATACCCCGTGTACTCAGGCGCTCGAAGGTATAGCGGAATTGCGGCGCATCCTTGCCTTGCACTTCCAGTGCGGGATCGTCCTCGAAGTACATGCTGATCGGCACCGGGTCTCCTGCCGTCTCAGCATTTTGCTGTAGTGGAATATTGAACCGCAGCCGCTCACTGGCCGTTTCGAGGCCAGTGAGATCCGCCCGGATCAGGAATTGCTCTTCGCCGGTGTCCAGGATGTACCAGCCCGGCTGGTTGCCGACGTCAATCAGGGATACCTGCTGCCGCGACAAGTTCTTGAGCAAGGGGTTCGGCTCAAAGTACTCAATGGCCCTCCAGATTTCGTTCCAGTCCTGCGACCATATCTCGTCTGAGATGTTGCCCCGCAAGTTGATCAGAGCTTTGAGATCACGCAGGGCATATGGCGAGTACCGACTCAGGGTGGGCGTGCTGTTGTTAATGACGTAATCTTCGATGCTCAGGCCGTCGGTCTGAGTCACGGCCAGGGTATTTAGTGTCAGGGTCAGGTCGTAGGCTTTGTCGCTGGCATTCGGATTCTTAAGCAGCTTCAACTCGAAACTCTGGTCGTCCATGCTGTCGTGCAGGCTGCGGTACTGATCTCCATAAAGCAGGATCAGTCGCTCGCGCTGGTCAATGGGCAGTGGTACGGCGATAAGCACGGTGGACAACCGGAAAGGGAGGCCTTTATCGTTGGGGTCATCATCTTTTTTCGAATCGACAATCAGCATGCGTGTACCCGCCTCGATGCGATTCAGTGGGATGCGGAACAGGCCATCCTGCGGAGCCGGGCGCAGATCTTTGTCCTGGTTGATGCTGTTCGCGCTGCGTACGCTGTCCCATAGCTCGAATTCCGCCATCTGGACCGTGTATGCTGTGTACGCCGCCTTGTCGCTGGGTCTGCTGCCGATGCGCAGAATCTGTTGCGCGTGGATCTGGCTGCTGGCCAAAGATATCGGACCGACAGCCAGGCCGCCATCCTTATATAGCGACACGGTGTAGCCATTATTCTCGTACTTCAAGGTGATGGCCACGTGCTGCCAGCGATAGTCGAGCACCATGTCTACCGACTTGTCCTGGTCGCCGACCTCAATATGCAGATTCAGGTTCTCGGAATCCTCCGGCGACTGTGTCCGCAAGGCGTTGACCCTGGCCAGTTTTTTATCGGCGTCAGCCTGGAGCTGCTTCGCCGTCTGGTCGGCGGTGTTCGCTGTAGTCTGAGCATCGAACATCTGGGTATGTGCAATTTGGTCCGCGTCATTGGCGATCCTGGCTTTGGCCTGGGCCTCCGCGAGAGCGCTGGCGAAGTCCTTATTATCGGGGGCGGTTTGGGCAGTAGCGCTGGCCTGATCAACTCCGGATTTGGCCTCTATGGCCTGTGCGGCGAGCGTCGTTGCTACGTCAGTCTTCTGCCTCGCATCGGCCAGCAGGGCGTCCGCGTTCTGCCGGGCAGTTGTGGCCGTGTCTTGAGCGCTCTGTGCGTCATCCTGGGCCTTTTTCAACTCGGGATTGGGTACCAGGTTGTTGCTCACCGTGGCCCTGATCCAGCCCTGCGGTTCATCGTAACTGAATAGTACCACCGACTGCGGCGTGGCCGCAATCTTCGCGAAGTTGATCCAGAAAGAGCAGGTCAGGTCTACAGGGGGGGGGAAAGTGGCACGTTCTCCTGAATATCCATACCGGTCGTGAACTGGAGAACCTGAGCGTGTGCTTCCGTCTCCGCCGCGGTCGGATCGGTGTTGGTGGGACGGAATTCGAACGACTGCAGCGCATACACCCGCTGCCATTCTGGCCGCAGGTGCTGCTCGGTGGTCAGTTCCCGGATGGTCGCGCCGAAGAACGGGAACGTCTGTGGCTGTATCCAGGACTTGTCGAAGTTGAAGTATGTGTACTTAACAGTGGGCTGCCATATGTCCTGGTTTTCTTGCAGCCGGACGCCGTTTGAGATCAGGTAGCCCTGACTGTCGACCTGCTTGCCGGCCTGACGGTCGGTCTCGCTCGCCGGCTTGTCCATAGGCTTGACGGTCTTGATGAACTCCGGCCAGAAGAGGAAAAGGCGGTTGAACGCCAGGACGGGCGTGACGAAATCGGCGGGGATCTGTGCGTCTATCTTCTGCCAGGGGAACCACTGTCTGATATTGGGTTTGAAGCGCCGGTAATAGTAGGTTCGCGGATCGGTATCGGTCCGGCCCACCAGATAGAGTACCGGGTCCTGGTCCGCGTTGGCATCCTGTCCCAGCCCATTGGAGCCCTGCGCCGGGTTGTACAGGTAGCTGCCGGTAATCTTGAGTGTGGCGATCTCCTTGAACTGGTCCAGGTAGCTGATGTAGGCTTTCTGCACAGTCACCTGCGACATTTCGCCCTGCGCCAGGTCTTGCTGCAACTGGGCGAAGAGGGGCGTCTTGTCGTTGCGCAGCTCCGGCTCAATGTAGTTCTCGGGGTAGAGAAAGACCTTGCGGTTGGCTTCCCAAACCCGGTAATTCTGCATCCACGCCCACTGTTGCTCCGGGATACTCTCGGGAAGCACTCCCTTCTCCAGGTTCATCAGGCAGCGCTGTACGTAGAGCTGCACAGAGGCGATGGCCTGCACGATGCGCGAGGTCTGTACCTCGCTGCCTGTCTGTACATCGAGCAGCAGGTACTCGTAGAGGATATCGGCGCCCTTGCGCCCCTGGTAAGCCTTGCCCAACTGCAGCAGTGCCAGGCTGAGCAGTCCATCGCGCTGCTGTGTGGCTAAGCCATCATGAATAGGCTGGTAGACGCTGGCCCAGGCATTGTCATCATAGCCGGCGCGCAGCACCTGGAGCAGCGAATCTGCCTGCGCCTTGTAAAAATCGTAGTCGAGGTGATCGGTCGCGGTCAACTGGATCAGGAAGTTGATGTCGACCCCCATGCTCGCCGCCAGATCAAAGCACTGTTTGAGCCGGTTTAACCAGGTTACCCTGTCCGCGCCACCCGGGCCGAGGTAGGCCACAAGCGCGGTCAACTGACCCGGCTCCCAGCCGGTCAGCGCCAGTATATCGGCTATGATGCCGATTGCGTCCCCGTCGGCCCGGCTCACCAGACTGAGCAGTACCGCGCCGTTGTCCGGGTAAGCCGCGTTCAGCGCTTTGAAGGTGTACAGATGCTCCAGGTCCTGGATGTCAGGCTTGACCGGCTGCTTGATACCGGAATTTGCCGGGTGGTCGAGCAGCGCCCCAACGGCGTCGACGCTCAAAGCAAACTGGTTCGACAGGTAGAGGACCTTGTTCAGTTGGTAAAGGTAGGAGGCGATACCGGACGGGATGGGCAGCTCGCCCTGAATGCTCAACATCTTGTTGAAGAACATCACCGCGTCCATCCTGGGTGCCAGGTGTGTGGTGGCGACACGAGTCAGATCCGTGTTTGCCCCCAGAAGACCGGAAAGCCCTGCCAGCACCGCCTGGGCTAGCGCGGTGCTGGCGGCTGTCAGCCCGGCATCGATTTCGCTCCTGGTCTTTCCCAGCAACGAGGCATCCCAGCCCGGTTGGTTGGCCAGGTCGACCAGGTCGGCAGGCCCCGTGTACTTGGCCGTCACCGCGCCTACGGTATCGATGAGCCCGGTCTTACCCAGCCACGTAAAGAGTTCCAGCGCCTGGCTCTGACTGATCTGGTTGGAGACAAAGGTTCCGGCAGTGATCAGGAAGTCCTTGCTCTGTGTAGTCAGGCTGGTGGCCAGGTCGCGGATCGCCGCATCGTTGTAAGCCGCACCAGCGAGCTTGCTCTGGCGATCGTTGGCCAGGAAGTCGAGCTGTGCTACGCTCAGACCGGTCTGCTGCAGCCAGGCTGCGCGATCTTTGACTTGCTGAAAATCATCCAATCGGCTAATGCGTGCGATTCCCAGCATATCTAGCAGGCGCAGGAAATCGCTCACGCTCAACCCGAGCAGGCCAGGGGTGCGTGCCAGCCGGTACAGGTTGGTCAGGTAGTCTCTGTCCAGCTCGACGATTATCTCGCCGGGGCTGAGGCGGGTAACGAGTGTGATGAGATCGGGCAGTGCGAGGCGCAACGCGACCATCAGGCGGCTGCGAATCTTACGGTCGCGGTCGGTGTTGCCGATCACCTCCCAGCGGATCGGCTGATCCAGGTAAGGGGGCCACGGGTCCAGCACCACACCTTTAGGATTGAAGACCTGGTCCCAGAGGGTTGGCCCCTGCGACGTGCCTGTATGCTTGATGGTATACCAGAGCGCGGAAAGCTGGTTCAGCGGTATATTCAGGTCATCATTGAGATGTTTAATGGCAGCGATTTGGACCATGGCTGGCTTATCTAGCGCGGTCTGTGGCAGGCTGTAAGCTGGCAGCACAGCGAGCAGCTGCCGTTGATCCGGACGCTTGAGAACCAGTGTGCTTGTCTGGCCGCTCATCCCGAGGGCGAAGAACGTGAGGTCCTGCGGCAAATCCTTTGCCTGCAGCCAGAGTACCAGGTGCGCGTCCAGGGGTTGTACGGGTACTTGTCGGTACGGCTTGATCTCGGCGGGTGTTCGCGCCGTGTTCCACAAGCGCAGATCCATGATCTGGCCGACCAGGAAGTGGCTGTCGGCATCGCCTGTCGGCCCATCATGGAAAAGGGCCGATCCGCCTGCGCCGCCCAGCGTGAGCACCCGGTCGGTCTGCCACAGTTGCGATCCGGGTCCCACATCTACCAACTTCCCATCCAGATAAGCCTGCAGTGACTCTGGGCGAATCTCGGCCCGTCCATCCAGCACAAGCGCGGCCTGATGCCAGGCGCCGGCAGTGATGCGATCCGTTTGCAGCCAGGTACCGAGCCAGTTGCTTTCGTTGCCCGGTAGGTTAATGCCGCCAAAGTACAGCGAGCCATCATGGATGTACATGATCAGCCCGCGCTGGTCATCACCTTCCCGGTAGATGATCTGCTTGCGGTGGGAGATGGTCATGTCGTCGACCTTGAACCATACCTCAACAGTGCGGCGTTCCCTGGGCCCGTCACCAGCGTCGTCCAACTCGACGTAATCCGTCGGGCTGGCGAAGCCGAGCACGTGGCTGGGATGCAGTTCGCGGCTGTCGGGAGCAGCCGCTGGTCGAGGTGCAAGGGTGGGCCATCGCGCCTTGGCAATGCCACCCAGGCACAAATCATTGGCGTGGCCCGAGGCATCCGGCACGATCAGCCCTGTTTCCTCGCCACAGCGCCAGTAAGCAGCGAGATCCGCCGCTGGGAGCGCCGGTTGCTCGAACTGCCCCGCGGCGATCTGGGCGAGTGTTCGGGCGCTGTTCCACACGCGGATTTCCTTGACCTCACCGTCGAAGCAGGTGCCGTCCCTGCCGCGTCCGATCTCGATGTTCAGGTCGCTTCCCAGGGCCAGCGGGCCAACCAGAGGCAGTGCTGGATCGGCGACGCCATTGACATAGAAAGTGGCCTGGTTGCCATCTGCGCTGAACGCGATGTGGGCAAAGGCTCCCGGATGAATCGAGGCAGTGCTTTGCAAACCTGTGGTGCTACTGTCCGCTGTTTGCACTGTGAGCTTGCCGCCGATATCGATGCTCAGTGCCAGCAGCAAGGTACCTACCTGCCACAGCGTGGCCAGTGGGTACGGTCGGCTGGCATCAGCCGGGTTGACCCAGGCCTCAAGCGTGAGAGCGTTGCCGCTCAGCCCATGCAGGCCCGCGGCTGCTGCATACTCCAGCTTGCCGTTAAAGCGCAGTGCCTTGCGGTTCAAAGGGTGCCTGATGAGCGGGTAGTCTGTGATCTGCGCCTCCCATTGCGCCCGGTTGCCTTTGAAGTCAACTGCCTCGAACAGCAGCGTGGCATCCTGGGGCTGGCTGCGCGTGGCCGTATCTATCCAGCCATTCGGCACCTGCCCCGCCTGGTCGGCTCCAAAGTTGGTGGTCAGCCAGAGACTGACGGTGGCTTCGGTCACCACATTATGCCGCGCCTGGGTAGGGGCGCGGAACTCATCGCTGCTGAACAGCCAGGTCCCATCCTGCTCCGCGTAGACAACCCAGCGAAACCATCGGTGCGTGGCTGGCTCGCCGGGAGCGAACAAGTTCTTTCGGTCGATGGTCCATGTTTTCTGCAGGAAGTCCACATCCTTCTCATCGAGATTGCCCTGCCAGACGTCGTGCCAGTCGTTCGCTTTGTCATCGCGGCGTTGTAACACCGTCCACCAGGCAGGGCTGGCGTCGCCATAGACCCGTAATTGGATCTGGCCAACGTGGCCGAGGATGTGTATCCATCCTTCGTCGTCGTCGTCGTCATCGCTGTGCCTGGACACTTCTTCCCTGCCAGGTGTAAGGTCAGCGTGCAATACGGCCAGGCTATCTACCAGCTTTGTGCCGCTACCCACCGTCCAGATACCTACCGCGCCAGAGAGCAAACGCCTGTCGGTATCGTCGTAAGCATCGATTTGGAAATCGACAGGCTCCGTAGTGCCATCCTGCCACAGTCTGGCCTTGATAGAGATGTGTGTGTCTGCCTCCTGCACATCTATGCGGAAGCGATACCAGGTGGCCGGTGCCGGGTTCACCTGCGAATCAAGTTTACCGTACAGCATCGGGCCACCGATCGGGTGCCGATCCAACTGGAAGGTGGGCTGCTCCTGGTAGCGCCGGATGCGGTAATATGCGTCCGCGGTGGGATAACTGCTGTGGAAAGTCAGGCCCAATGCGGCGTTCGCGTCGCCCACGTACAACCGACCCTGATACGTGTAATTGCTCCAGAGCGCGGCATCGGTACCTGAGAAGTGGGTGTAGGCGTCCTCCAACTCGGAATGGGTTCCCTGATTGCCAAGGGCGAGGCTGTTCCCTTCTGGTATGCCGGTGATAGTGAACAACGTTGCGTCGGGTACGATCTGCTGCTTCGTACCCGTCTGGGACCAGCTCACAGGTTCTTCACCGGTCGCGAATGCTTCAAAATGCTCGACCAGTAGCAGAGTGGCGGGGCCACTCGCAGAGGGAGAAGTGAGCGGCTGCACCTGCAGGTCGTCCACTGCAACGTCGCTGCCATGGGTTGCCCCGATGCCTACCGTGCCGCCTTTGATGCGCAGGTGGCTGGCATCGTTGGCATGAATCTGGAAATCTGCCGGTTCGGTCGCCTCCTCTGGCCAGACCTTTGCCTTGATGGCGGTTTGCGTGCCGTCGTCCATCGCTTCGACGCGGAAACAGTACCAGGCACCGGGTGCCGGACTGACGCTCGATTGCTGCCAACTGCTGATCGGTCGCAGGTCTAACGGATGTGCGATGAGGTGAAACTCCGGTTCGGCTGGCGAACGCCACAAGGCGTAGAACTGATCCTGGTGCTCGAGATGGCGGCTGAAGAATGTCACGCCGCCCGCGCTCTCGGCGTCCCGGAAGCGGATGCGCCCGGTGTAGGCGTAATTAGACCAAGTGAGCCCGGCAGGATCCTTATAATGCGCGTAGACGTTGTCCCAATTGCTTTGCTGATCCCTGGAAGCCAGGACCATATTGCGTGATGCCAGAACCCCCGTGTTGCCCTGTCCTGTCAGGTCGGCGAAGCTTTCCCCGCAACCCTCATCAAGGGGCAGGTAAGCGACCAGGTCAGCAGCCTCGGGCGTCGGGCTTGCAAATCGCTCGGCAGCAATGGTCGCAGTAGCCTCTGCCACGTTAGACAGGCGGAAGTCCGAGATGTCGCCGGCGAAGTAGTGGAGAGAGCGCGTTCTGACATCCGAGTATGCATCCTGAAAGCGCGTCATGGCGTTTTCGCCGATGCCGCCCAGGTAGGCTGGACCCACAGGGCTCATCGGTGGGTGCGTGTAGGCAGGCGAGGCGGTGCCGAACTGCTGGCCATCCAGGTAGGCCGCCAACGCTACCGTATCCAGGGCCAACGAGGTGTCGCTGGTCACGGCTAGATGATGCCAATGCCCGGAATGGATCGCGGGAGTACTGAAGACCGTTGCCCGGAAGTTTGTCAGGTCAAACGCGGCGTCCCAGACCACCACGTACAGTTTGCTCCCGGCGATATAAGCACTAAGCCCCGCTTCGCCATCACCCTGACTATAGAGCACCTGCTGCCGATCGGAGGTGACATCGTCGGGTCTGAACCACAATTGCAAGGTCAGCCGCTCGTAGTGGCCCAGGCCGATGTCCTGGGGGTTGCTGATGGTCACCACGTCGTTGACACCATCAAAATGCAGCGCTGGGGCAGTGGTCTGGATTGGCGGCGGCGCTAACAACAGGTCCGTGTCCGCAAGTATGGGAGTGTAATCGCTCAGGATGCCGCCCAGGTAGAGGTCATTGGCATTATACGATAGGTCGGCAGTGATCCCGGCAGTTGTATCGACCTCCGTCAGAGGCCAGTAGCCCACCAGGCCCGGTTCCCCACGCAGCGCCGCACGATACATGGCCATAGCGATCTCCGCTGCGCTGCGACCGCGTTCCCACAGGCGCAGCTCTTGCAGCGTGCCTTTGTAGTACTTCCTGTCCAGATTACTGCCCACCAGCAGCGTCTTGCCTTGCAGATCGAAGTTGACCCCTGTCGGTACAGTGTGCTCCTTGTCCAGGTTGCCGTGGATATACATTCGTAGCGCACCATTGGCTATGCTGATGCATAGGTGCGTCGGCTGTCCGGTCGGAATCTGGGTTTGAGTGGTCAGCGTTGCCACCTCCATACTGGTCTGGCAGTTGAACTTGCCGTCAGCATCGACCCATAGTGCAAGCTGCACCTTGCCACTTGCTTCGTCGCCTAGCCACAAGATAGCGTTATTGTCTCGGAGTTCATCCAGGTTGACCCAGGTCTCCACAGTCAGCTCTGCGGTCGCCGCACCGTTGATGGCGCGGCGCTCCAGGTACTCGTCGACGCCGTTGAAGTGGAAAGCCGGCCCGCTCCCGTCGATTGTTGGCGGCATCGGGTCGAGCACCAGGTCGCGCAAGACCCAGGTGGGCTGCGTCGTCAGATCTGCGCCGCCGGGGGTGCCGTGGTTGTGGCTATTCGACAGGTCATCCACACTCTCCCATCGGCCGGGGGTCAGCGGCCAGTAGCCCACCAGGTCGATTTCCAGCCCGGTCAGACGGTGGTAGACGTCGGAGGCGATCCAGGCTGCGTCGCGTATGCCCCGCCAGATACGTACCTCTTTGATGATGCCCTCAAAGTAGCTGTCGTTCAGGTTGTGACCGATGTGTAACTCGGTGCCCAGCGGCGTTAGCTTGTGTGGCAGGTCCACCTCCTGGTCCAGCGCCCCGTTGATGTAGAATCTGGCCTTCGTCTCGTCCACCGCCACAGCAACATGCGAGAAGACGTTGGCGGGAACCGTTCCCACACTACGGACCTCGTCGAAGGTTGTGTTGCTGCCCTGCTCGACACCACTCTCGTCGTGATAGAGCCCCAACCGCCCATCCGCATCAATCCAGAAGAGGAAGTGGGTGGTCGTTTTGTCCCCACTTGCGGTACCTTTGGCCAGGATTGGATTCTTCTTTAATTGGGCCGGGTTGACCCAGGCTTCGATGGTAAAGGTCGTCAATTCGAAGTTGTGCAGCGTGCCGTCGGTATTGCAGCAGTCGACGTACTCTTCGATGCCGTCGAACTTGAGGGCTGGCTCCGGCGTGTAGGGCTGGCCCAGCGAGCGTACGGCCCAATCCAGGTCGGTCAAGGACCAGCCGAGCTTGCGGGCCAGCTTCACGAAACGGTAGATGCGGTCCAGCTTCGGCCGGCTCAGGTTTACCAAACTTTCGGCAAGCGGCCTGGTGTTGCTTACGTCCGCGATCGCCATCGGCCCCAGCCCGTCGTCCACATTGTTAATGAAGAATAGACGCGATAGTCCGGCGTTGATCTCGTCCTGGTTCAGATTCTGCACAGCCAGTTCGTCAAGCTCTTGTCGGCTCAGGCCTGTCTGCTGCAGGAAGTTGACGACATCGGTTAGTCCACCCAGGTCTGCCGTGGTTACATCGGTTCCGTAGTAGCGCGACAGGTCGACGGGGCGTGCAATCTCAGCCGTCAGCAGGTTGAATTCCCTGGGCGATAGTTGCAGGAACTCGCGCGTGATCGCCACCTGTTTGGCACCAGGGGTCGCCTCGAAAGCCTGGTACAACTGATTCAGGCTTGTCTTCAGTTGCCGGAGATAGCTGCGGATCTGGGCCAGGGGTAGGTTAAAGGGCAGGTTGGCCGGAAAATCCGTATCTTCCAGCACTGCATAGGCATCCGATGGAGTTGATGGATCGTGCGTAACGATGGCCTCCAGCACCTCGTTGATGAGGTCGATGTAGGGGATCAAGGTAAAGGCGTTGTCGCAGTCTAACGTGATGCGAGCCAGGTCCGGTCGCCGTGCGTTGAGCTTGAGTGCATCTTCCAGGTCTTTGTTGTTCTTGATGATATTCTCTTCGACAAATCGCATCAGGTCTACGAAGTAGGCCGCTGGGCTAAAGATCGAACGGTACTGGTCGCAATCGATAAAGTCCTGGTTGCCGAAGAGTTTATCGTATTCAGGGATGGACTGGTGATAGTCGATGAAGTCCTGGATATTGTTGAACAGCGTTTGTGCGAAGAAGGGTGAGGCGATTGCATCCTTGATGTTTACCCAGATGAGGGCCGCCCGTTCGGCCACGTTGACAGCGGTCTTATGCACTCTCCTGGCTTCGCGCTCGCCCCCCTCAATATCGGCAGCATACCTCTCCACAAACGCCGCCTCAGACATGCTCGCGATCTCGGTAGCGGATTGTAGATCAGGATGCGCTTCCTGGAACCGTTCTAACGCTGCTCGGTCGACCAGTATGTTATCGATGGCCATCGTTTTGCCTCCTGATTAAGCTATACTGTGCTCGATCGCACCTCGCGATCGAGGTATGCGTAAGAAAAAGCTTCTTTATAGAAGCAATCTTCCCTACTATTACAGTAAATGCAAGCCAGTTGATGAACGGCTGATAGGGCCAGCAAGATAAAGTACCATGGGGGTGGGCCTGTTCAGGCTACATAGAAAACGAAGGTAAGACACGAGTGCGTAGCGGAACCACACAGCTCAGCGCCGCTCCTCAGGCAACAATGCCCGCTCTGGCGCTACACGGCCTTTGGCACAACGTGGAGCCACGAGTGTAGATTGCAGAGATCAGATGGAGGGCTTGCCTTTTCTACTTCAAATAGAAGCTAAAGTATATCTTTTGTCAAGTGCTCATATTTAT
>WNFX01002205.1_pt1 | contig 19776 bp, 16 predicted proteins | sample 5400111 | NCBI WGS metagenome assembly WNFX01 (sample SAMN13153363, study PRJNA577476) | soil metagenome | isolation source: 40 cm soil or saprolite under grassland replicate 1 | place: USA:California | collected 2016-06-15 | reverse complement strand
CGCAACGAGCGCACTGGTTACTGCACTTGATGACTACAACAAGGGCAACACTGGCCCCGGCCACTGCGCCGATCTGCCGCTGATGCCTCCATCAAGTGAGACAGTCAATCCGGTTGGCATCTACGAGTAAGAGTTCACAATCATTCTGCACTTCCTTCGGGGAGTGCAGTCTTGTGTAAACAATCTCACCAACAAGGAAGGGACCAAATGACTCGAAGAATTTTTTGGATAGCAGTGTTCTTCATCTGCATTCCGTTCAGCATGTTTGAAACGTTCGACAGGCTGCAGCGTTTTGCTTTTTTCAAGACGTGACTGGCATAAAGATATTCCTCATCACCGTCATCGCGATCGCGCTCATACGGTGGTTGTTCGACATACTCATTTCGGAGGATGTCATTCAGACGACAGCATTCATCGTAGCAATGATTGCACTAAACTTCTAACACAGATAGCAGCAGCATTGCCCATTCTAGTAGCTTTAGCGCCCTGCGTGCCACTCGAGGCAGCCAGACACCGAACGAAAGGCAGCAAGGCCACGTTTCTGCAGCAAAAATAGATGCTACAATCGCCAAGTTCACACACGACGAACTGGCAGCCTTTCCCCGGGGGGGCGGTAGGCGCGAACATCATTCGTTCCGAAGACAATTCAGAGGGAATGGGTTAAGAACCGCACTAGACAAGGCAACCAGCAAAGCGCAGAAAGCGATTAGCCGCTGGCCGCAAGCCAGTCGCCTACCAGAAGCATTGGCGCATCTGCCTAACCGAGTCCCCGGCTTAGCGATTACCAAGAGCAAACAGCATGACGGTTCATCTTATTTTGCCGGAACCTCTACTACACCGGAAGGATGTGTGTTTTGCTGGACACGGACGGTCGTATTCGTAAAAGACCCGTAGTATGTGGTACGCTTTACCATCGAGAAATGCAAGGATTGCACATCCCCACCTATACCTACGTCGACAGCAACGCCAACGCCGCCTCCTCCAACCCCCACTCCAACGGCAACGCCCACTGCGACTCCAACAGCTACCGTTACGCCTACTCCGACCGCGACGCCAACAGCTTCTCCTACGGCAACACCGACGGTGACTCCTACACCCACACCAACTCCGGACCCAACTCCGACGCCTACTCCAACGGTCACCCCTACTCCGAGTGCGACTCCAACAGCCACTCCTATAGCGACCCCAACGCCTACCCCGACCCCTGACCAACTCCAACGCCAACGGCAACACCAACAGCTACGGCGACTCCCACTGCAACCCGTACGTCAACGCCTACAGCAACTCCAACACCTACTCCTACCGCTACGCCAACCCCAACGCCTACGTCATGTCAGCTAGACAAGCCGGCTATTGCGTGTTCCACGTCTGCATCTTCAAACATAGCATTGATGTCACCGCTGGGGAGCCCGGCGCTCCGAATGGATTTGTCTTTGAATGGATGACGTTGGCGGACTTTATCGCTAACGGGAATCAATGGCCTGATAATCCAGCCGAAGTTTGCCAGGCCAGCTTTCCCAACAATCTGGCGCCAAATCAAACCATGGAGATGGTCATCGGCGATGATCGATTGTTCGACTCCCTTGGTGTGCGAAGTGGTTGCGCGGGCGACCCGCTCTTGTGTGACACCGCTTATGTGTTCCGTTGCCGCGTGAGCGAAACAGAATCTTGTGATGCAAGCCCGTGGAGTGATACCATTGACTGCGCGACGCTGCCGTGTAATCCCGGACAAAATTGCACGTATACGCAAGGCTACTGGAAAAACCATTCCGACGTTTGGCCCTTGCAAAGTTTGACGCTCGGCGCCGTGAGCTACAATGAATCACGACTACTTCAAATCCTGAATCGTCCCGCGCAGGGCGACGGGCTTGTGATTCTGGCGCATCAGCTTATTGCCACAAAGTTGAATATAGCCAACGGAGCGGGTCCGGCAGCGGTTCAGCAATCCGTAATCGACGCAGACAGCATGATCGGAAGGTTGATTGTGCCGCCGATTGGCAACGGTTATTTGTCGCCAAACCAGACCAGCAACCTGACTGACACGCTAACGGAATACAATGAGGGAACGATCTCCCCTGGACACTGCGATGACTGACGAGGCGCCGCGGCGCCTACCATAGACGGAGAAAGTACTCACTGTAGAGCTGCGCGGGGAAGGTGAAAGCTTCCCCGCAGTGTCAGGAACTTGATGGCGCACGGGAATCCTATCCCGGAATCCCTGTGCCAATTTTCATAGCGGGTTTTTGTTAGAATTCCCGACGTGAGATCTGGGCCATCGCTTGTGTGGTCGGCATCGCCTCCAGGGCAGATCGATCCACGCAACGCGCAGTATTCCAGTAGCGGGCGGAAAATTCCGGGCTTGCCTAACAATCGTACAAATGAGATGATCCGCGGCTGTGAAATCCGAAGCATCTCAGGCCGGCGCACGCCGCCCCGACCGCTTCATGACGACCCGATGGAGCATCGTCTTGTCGTGCACTGATTCTGACGGTGACGAAGAAAAGGCGCACGCCGCCCTTGCCGAGCTTTGCAAAATCTATTGGCGACCAGTCTTCGCGTTCATCTGCCGCCAGGGTCACTCCGTCCCCGACGCCCAAGACCTGACGCAGGATTTTTTCGCCATGGTGCTGAAAGGCCGGCTTTTGCAACGGGCGGATCGGAGCCGGGGAAGGTTCCGTTCGCTGGTGCTGAAGGCATTGCAGAATTTCCTACACGACGCCGTGGACAAACGTCACGCCCGGAAACGTGGTGGCGACGTGCAATTCGTTTCGTGGGACGATTGGATGGCTGAGGCGCCATCGCACTTGTCGATTCCAGAACAGGAATCGGAGAATTGGTCGCCCGAAAGAATCTTCGATGTGCGCTGGGCGGCGACGGTGGTCGAGCGCGCGTTGCGGCGATTGGGCGATGAATGCGAAAAGCGTGGTCGTCGACGTGTTTTTGATGTGTTGAGCAGTTGCCTTGCAGCTGAGCGGGAAGATGTTTCCTACGCGAAGTTCGCGAAAACGCTGGGCCTGCAGGAGGCGGCAGTGAAACGCCTTGTGCACAGGTTACGCGAACGCTATCGCGCACTGCTCCGCGAAGAAGTTGCTCAAACCGTCGAAGGACCGAACGAGATCGATGACGAACTCCGTTATCTCTGTGCGGCGTTAAGCGCGGCAGAATAGTCAGGAAAAATTCGAGATCAGAGCTCGGAATATCGAAATAGGAATGTGCACGAACCTGCCAAGCGGCCGTTGACGTACCTCGTAGAGGTCAGTATTCGGGTTTCAGGCGAGAGCTGCTGATTTTCTGAAAGCGCGCCTCCTGCGTCGGGCATTTCGAAGGCGTGCTACTCGGTAGAGCAACGTGTAGACGCGTCGAATTTCTGACGCATTTTCGCAAAAGACGCTCGAGCGCTAAAACTGTTTCGTCCTGCAACAATTCGGTCGGACGTTCGATTTGGATCTCGGATGTTTGTCGATCCTGATCGAGGCGTCACTTCGCGTCCGAATGCTGTCCATTCGTATTGATTAGCGATTACATTTTTTTCGAGAACTCCGCTCTGCCAATTCCGGAGAAAGCATAGAGGAGGCGCCGGAGCCGACAGCCGATACTCGACTCTCGCCCTCGCTCCCCCCCTTTGCAGCCTTTTTAAGTTTTCAGAATCCGATGAGCGGCATTCCTGTTTCAATTCGTCTGCAAAAGGAACCGCTCACCTGCCCGCAGTGTGGATCGGCATCGCGTATAGGACGCAGTCTTTGTCTGAGCTGTTTGCTTGCTCAGGGCCTGCGCGCTCGAGTCCCGCCGCCTCAGTCAGAAGAAACGCTCGAGGACGTGCTTGGAGAATTCGAGGTGTGTGACGCCGAGTGGCGAGTAGGCGATTATCAAATTCTGGAAGAAATCGGGTGCGGCGGCATAGGCGTCGTTTATCGGGCGCGACATAGACGCCGCATCTGGGCGCTGAAACGAATTTTGCCTTATCATGCCGACTCACGAGAGACGCTGCTGCGTTTTCAGCGCCAGGCGGAGACTGCAGCGAGCCTCGTTCATCCGAACATTCTGCCAATCTATGAAGTGAGTGAATGCGACGATGGGCTGCCGTTTTTCAGCATGAAGTTTGCCAGTGGGGGCAGTTTGCTGGATGCGGCCCCGGCATTGCGCGGTGAGCCTCGGCGAGCCGTGGCATTGATGGCGAAGGTGGCGCAGGCGGTGCAATACGCGCACGGGCAAGGGATCCTGCATCGGGATTTAAAACCGGGGAACATTTTGCTGGATGGACGGGGCGAACCGCTGGTGAGCGACTTCGGTCTCGCCAAATGCCTGGAACCCACGAGCAATCTGACGCGCACGCTGACCGCCTTTGGCGCGCCGGATTACGTAGCACCGGAGCAGGTCGATCCAGCAGGGGCCGGGCCGGGCAAACTTGGTCCTGCGGCCGATGTTTATAGTTTGGGTGCGATTTTGTTCGATTTGTTGACGGGTCGTCCGCCATTTTTGGGTGAGCACGCGCTTAAGGTGATCCAGCAAGCGAGCGAGAAGCCGGCGCCGAAGCTGCGCACATTGGTGCCGGGGCTGGATCGGGACTTGGAAACGATCTGCGCGAAATGTTTGGAGCGGGAACTAGATGCGCGCTATCGCTCTGCGGGTGCTCTGGCCGAAGACCTCGAACGCTGGCTGGAAGGTCGGCCTATCGCCGCGCGTCCGGTTTCGCCGTCCGCGCTGGTCTCGCGGTGGACGCAGCGGAATTCAGTTGTTGCGGGAATCGCAGCACTTCTGATGGCGTTGGGATTGGTTGCAGGGGCTATGATGTGGAAGGGTGGTGGCGCGGCAAGCCCCCTAGCAACAACCGGCATTGCTGTTCTGCCCTTCGAAAGTTTGAGCGACAATAAAGAGGACGACATTTTTGCTGATGGTGTTCAGGACGACATTTTGACCAAGCTGGCGAGCATCCGCGATCTAAGGGTGATTAGCCGTACCAGCGTGATGCGATATCGGGGGAAGCGGAATATTCGTCAGATCGGTAAAGCGCTTGGAGTTTCTCACATTTTGGAAGGCGACGTGTCCCGCAGTCGCGGCAGTCCACGTGTTCGCCTCAAGGCTCGGTTGATCGATACTCGCACCGGCGCGGTTATTTGGGCAGAGGAATACGATCGGGATTTGAATGCCCTGTTTGCAGTCCAGAGTCAGGTCGCGCAAAAAGTGGCTGACCGCCTTCGCGCGAGAATTTCAACTGCCGAGAAACTGGCCGTTGAACAGCCGCCAACAACCGACCTCGCCGCCTTCGACATCTACAATCGGGCCAAGAATCTCCTCGCGCTGCGTCTTAGCAGCGGTCTGAAAGCAAATTTGCTTCAGGCAGTCGACTTATTGAACCAGACCCTCGCACGCGATTCCTCCTTTCTCCAGGCGTACTGTCAGCTCGCCTATGCTCACGACCAGCTCTATTTCCTTGGCTTCGACCATACGCCTGCACGCCTCGCGTTGGCGGAGGCGGCAATCGAGCGCGCGTTTCGCCTTCGTCCAGATGCGGGTGAAACGCATCTGGCGCATGCGCGAAATCTTTATCATGGCCAGCTCGATTATGGTGGGGCGCTGGCTGAGCTGAACGTTGCTCGCCAGACCTTGCCTAATGACGCGCGGATATTCCGGATGATGGGATATATCCAGAGACGGCAGGGACGTTGGCAGGAGTCCATGCAAAACCTGGAACGCGCAAGCGATCTCGACCCCCGAAACACTGAAACGCTTCAGCAGATTGCGCTCAGTTACGGAGTTCTCCATCGCTATGCTGACGAAAAGTCTGTGTTGGAACGCGCGTTGGCGATCGAGCCAAATGACCTCGACACGAAAATCGCGCTTGCGGCTCTTCAATTTCACTGGAAGGCCGATACCCAGCCAATGCATCAAACAATTGATTTAATTCGAACCGCAAATTCCGCCGCCATTGGCGGATGCGCCGATGAATGGCTCAATTGCGCGCTCGCCGAACGCGATTTTGCTGCGGTAAAGGACGTGCTGAACACGATCGATGACACACCGTTAACCGACTATTCAGTTCATCCGACTCGTCTGGTAATTGAAGGCGTCATTGCTCGCATGACAAAAAATGATGGCGACGCCCGCGCTTTGTTCACGGCGGCCCGCACGCAGCAGGAGAAAACGGTTGAAGCGGAACCAAATTACGGGCCGGCTCTTTGTGTACTTGGTCTGATCGACGCAGGTCTCGGCCGGAGAGAAGAAGCGCTGCGTGAAGGCCGGCGTGCGGTCGAGCTGGTTCCAGTGGAAAAAGATGCACTGGTTGGTCCGACCATGATCAAGTATCTGGCGATGATTGCTGCGTGGATTGGAGATAAGGATCTGGCCTGCGAACAGCTGGCCATCGCCATTCGTCCACCAAGCACGGTCAGTTATGGTCAATTAAAACTCTTACCGTTTTGGGATCCACTCCGGGGCGATCCACGCTTTGAAAAAATCGTCGCTTCGCTCGCCCCGAAAGAGGAAGCAAATAAATGACAAAAAGATGCATGCGTCCCCATGCGAAAAAATGTTCAAATCGTGTGAATAACCTGGGCAAAATTTTTCCATTTTTTAGTTGGCAACCCACTAAAGTTCATCTACCATCCTGACTTCGCATGCGCGTGCCCCCCACTTCTAACCCGGTGGACCTCCAAAAGGAGCCGGGATCCTGCCGCGAGTGCGGATCAGCGTCGCGCGTCGGACGAAGTCTTTGTCTCAGCTGTATGCTCTCAGCAGGCGTGGGCGCCAATGGACATAGCAGCGACTTGTCCGCCGAAGCCTCGGCGAAGGCGGAAACTCTTGATGACCTGCTCGGTGAACTCGATGTGTGTGACGCCGATTGGCGCATAGGCAATTATCAAGTTCTGGAAGAAATCGGGCGCGGTGGGATGGGCGTGATTTATCGGGCGCGGCAGCGGCATTCGCGCCGCATCGTGGCGCTGAAACGCATTTTGTCTTACCATGCCGACTCGCAGGAAACGCTGGCGCGTTTCCGGCGTGAAGCGCAGGCTGCGGCGAGCCTCGATCATCCGAACATTCTGCCAATCTATGAAGTGAGCGAGTGTGACGATGGGTTGCCGTTTTTCAGCATGAAGTTTGCCGGTGGGGGCAGTTTGCTGGAGGCGGCTCCGGCATTGCGCGGTGAACCGCGGCGAGCGGTGGCGTTGATGGCGAAGGTAGCGCGTGCCGTGCAATGCGCGCATGGCCAGGGGATCCTGCATCGGGATTTAAAACCTGGGAACGTTTTGCTGGATGGACGGGGCGAACCGCTGGTGAGCGACTTCGGTCTCGCCAAATGGCTGGACACTAGCAGTCACCTGACGCGCACACTTACTATTTTTGGCACGCCCGGTTATATTGCACCCGAGCAGGTGAACGGATCGGCGGGGAAACTTGGTCCGGCCTCGGATGTTTATAGTTTGGGTGCGATTTTGTTCGATTTGCTGACGGGTCGTCCGCCATTTTTGGGTGAGCACGCCCTTAAAGTGATCCAGCAAGCGAGCGAGAAGCCGGCGCCGAAGCTGCGCACATTGGTGCCGGGACTGGATCGGGATCTGGAAACGATCTGCGCGAAATCTTTGGAGCGGGAACCAGATGCGCGTTATCGCTCTGCAGGCGCTCTGGCCGAAGACCTCGAACGCTGGCTGGAAGGTCGGCACATCGTCGCGCGTCCGGTTTCGCCGCCTGCGCGGGTCTGGCGTTGGACACGGCGGAATCCAGTTGTTGCGGGAATGGCCGCGCTGCTGCTGGCGTTGGGATCGGCAGTTGGTGTGATGATTTGGAACGGTGAAATGGCCGGCCCGCCAGCGGCAAGCGGCATTGCCGTGCTGCCCTTCGAAAGTCTAAGTTCAGATAAAGAAAACGCGTTTTTTGCTGATGGCGTTTACGACGGTGTTTCTACCAAGCTGGCGAAGGTGGCCAATCTAAAAGTCATTAGCCACAACAGCGTGGCAAAATATCGCGGCGCGGGGAATACACAGGAAATTGGTCGGGCGCTGAACGTCGCGTACGTGCTCGAAGGAAGCGTCCGCAGGGAAGCAGGCCGAATCCATCTTAATGCCCAGTTAATTGATACGCGCACAGACGCTCACGTGTGGGCGCAAGAATATGATCGGGATTTGAGCGACGTGTTCGCACTCCAAAGCGAGATCGCGCAAAAGATCGCAGATCAGCTTGGAGCAGAACCGTCGTACACAGAGAAGGCTGCCATCCAGGAGCCGCCTACCACAGACCTTGTCGCCTACGATTCCTACCTGCGAGCCAAAGACCTTATCAATGGTATTGCGGTTAGCACAGGCGCAAAACAAGACTTGGTTCAAGCCGTGCAGCTGCTTGACCAAGCGGTCGCGCGCGACCCATTGTTCTTTCTCGCCTATGGCGAACTGGCAGGCGCGCATGACCGGATTTATTTCCTCGGTTTCGATCACACAGATGCGCGTCTCAAATGGTCCGAAACAGCCCTTCAGGCGACTCGCCGTTTGCGTCCCGATTCTGGAGAGACACACCTGGCCCTCGCTCAGCATCTTTATTGGGCGTATGCGGATTACGACCGTGCCCGACAGGAACTGGCTGTCGCCCGCCGCACGTTGCCTAACGAATCGCGGATTCCTCTTCTGACTGGCTACATTGAACGGCGGCAGGGTCACTGGGAAGGATCGCTGGAGCAAATGAACCAAGCGTTGGAGTTGGATCCCCGCAATTTTTCGATCCTCCAGCAAGTCTCGCTTACTTATGAGGCTTTGCGCCGCTACAAAGAGATGGCGGCCGCTTTGGACCGCGCGCTGACCATCGCTCCGACCGACATTCCCAGCCGAGTAAGGCGTGCTTGGGTTGATTTCGAATCGCACGCAGACCCAAAACCGCTACACGCGACAATTGAGACGGTCCTGGCCGAGGACCCCAACGCGGCCCCTGCTCTCGTTGACCAATGGCTCGTTCTTGCTTTACGCGAGCACGATCCTGTTGCGGCCGAGCGCGCGATAGCTGCTATGCCGGCGGACGGATGCTACGACGAGAACATTCCATTCCCAAATGGGTGGTGCGAGGGTCTTGTCGCCCGGCTCCGCGGCGACGCGGCGGCAGCTCGCGGTGCGTTTACCATCGCGCGGAACGAACTCAATCGAACCGTGCGCGACCAACCAGACTACGCGGCAGCTCTTTGCGCTCTCGGTGTCCTTGATGCTGCATTGGGGAATAAGGAGGAGGCCATTCGCGAGGGCCGGCGCGCTGTCGAATTGATGCCTGTCAGCAAAAGCGCCGTCGAAGGCCCGACGCTGATCCAGTACCTGGCGGTCATTTATGCCTGGACAGGCGACAAGGATCGCGCGATTGAACGACTCGCTGAGGCAGTGAGGCTACCGGGCAGGCTGAGCTACGGCCATTTGCGCCGCGATCCGCTTTGGGATCCGCTGCGCGGCGACCCGCGATTTGAAGCAATTGTCGCTTCGCTCGCGTCGAAGTGATTGCCCTTCCTTAACAGGAGGAAGCCAAAGTAACGAACGGTCTTCAAAAGGAAATTATCCTAATCAAAGACTTTTGTTTCCTTCGCTGCCTTTTCTAAGAAGGGCTCTCAAGATTCGTCGGTTATTTTTGTTTAGAAACCTTGTCTCTGTTGTGAGCCGATCTGCGCTTTACAGCAATCGGTATTAATCTCGCGCGCTGAAAATAGTCTTTCGCGAGCCCGGCCAAAAAATGGCGCGAGCGCGCACGCGCTCCTAAAACTTGCGCACAACGGACAAACATTGCGCATGGATTTCGCATTGCCTCTCGCCATGTGCGGGAACTGTCTTCGGGGTGCGATGACTTGTCGCGATCGCTTTTCTGGCTGAACTCCTTGACGCGTGTCGCTCTGAGCTTATCAGAAATCGTCGGAGGCATTGATCCGATCCGTTGTTTTTCATATAGCGTTTGCGGCCCGTGCTCCATTGCCTCACTCTTTACCAGTCGTTTTTCGAGAACCTTGCTCTGCTTTTTCCGGATAACTACCTAACCACGAATGAACACCAATAGATACGAATCTCGGTCAGCCTCTGTGTGTCAAAGCGGTTGTGGCGGTGGCGCTAGATGAGAAGTCGGAGCCTTCAATTTTGTCCGCGAAGCGCGCTTTGGAGTGCGGCCACTTGGGCGCCACTTTTCTATCTGCGGCATTCAGGTAATTCGTCGTTTCGTTTTGCTGTTGGCCAAATTGACGAAACCAGCCGCAAATGCCATTATAAGATTTTTGTTTTTTCTTGTTGACACCTACTCACATCGCCTGTAAAAGCCCCGCCTATGAAAAAGCTCCAAGCCCAAATCACCAAACGCTTGGTCGCGGCAATGCTGGTAACTGCGGCTGTTATTGGCCTTAGTGCCCTTGCAATAACGCATGCGCCCACTCAGAACCGAAACTCTGCGGTTCGTTCCTTGAAGAGTATTCAAACCGATAAAGCCACACTGTTCTACGCGGACAACAGGCCGGATCGGTGTATGTTCGTGGAGAGAGTCCTGTTAAGTACGAGCGAGGATAAGGCTGCGACTGAGAACTTGAAGTTGGTAGCGGCGACACTCTAACCCCGCTGTTTAACTAGCGAACCAATACTGCCAGTCCCGAAAATTTTCGGGACGGGTCGGTGTTGTGTACTGCGGCAACTGCTCTGTGACGTCTAGCGAACCTGGCAGACCTCAACTTCTGGCGGACCTTTGCGGCAAACACCAGTTCGCCTGCCTGGCAAGAAAACTCCAAACGCTTAACTTCCAACGATCAACTAGGAAAGCATTCGTGAGCAGGTTCCTCGCGGGGCTCGCTTCTCCCTTTTAGCGTTCGATGTTGGATTTCGCTAACTCGGCATGCAGGGCGGAGCTCTGCGACGCCCCGACGAGCTCCGAACGCACTGATTACCTTCTGTAAGAATTTTCCGGTTACGCACCGATAGTACGTACGGCGATTTGCAGAACGTGCTGAAAGAAATGGACGGCCCAACGGTCCGTCCCTACCATTTATGAAATGGTCACCAAGCCCATCCACGCCACCTGGTTCGGCATCCATTTCTTCCTCATAACGGCAGTTTGCCTTGTTGGCATATTCTCGCTGATCGCGGAGGGTGCGACCATGTTGCCGTCAGCCCTCGACGGCTACGCGCGCAAAGTTGAGCTGGTTCTAGCGTGGTTCCTTGGCAAAGAGGCGGCCCCCTCGAGTTCAGTGCGGCGAGGTATCGCCACATATCTGCATGCTGCCGGGATCCAGGCGGGATACACTTTTTTTGCTCCGAATATTCCGGGTTACCACAAGTTAACGTTTGAACTTTATTACGAAGACGGGCGAGTTGAATATGCGCCGCCGCACGTGAGCGGGAACGCAGCTGCTCTACGTTTGGACAGTTTGTTAGATCGACTGGCCGACCAGCGTTACGAGCCGATACGGGAAGTAGTCGTCAAAATGCTCGCGTTGTCTGTCTGGCGGGAGCGTCCTGACGTGAAGAAAATTCGAGCCACTTTCGGGGCAGTTAGCCCGCCTGACATCAGTGACTACGAGCATGGAAAAGGCAAATCGTTCCAGCCCATGTTCAGCTACGATTTCAGCTTGCGTGAGGAATAGAAGCGGTAGAGGAACCGCGGATTGCGCGGATGGTACTGATAGCAAACGGAGCAAGGCCGTCATTCCTTGACGCCACCCATTATTCGTCGCGCAGCTAGTGAATCATCTTCTCATCCGTGCTATCCATGCAGTCCGTGGTTAAATCACCCGCTTCGAAAGGGCACCTTGCAAAGAGATTGCCGCGACGATGGTGGGAAGATTTCATGGGCTTTCTGTTCGCCCCAGAAACAGACGAGTGGCTCGCGGCTTTGCGTATCGGCTTGGGGATGCAAGTAACCGTTTATGCGCTATTCCTAAGGAGTGACTGGCACTACTTGTTCGCCAGCACCGGGAAAGGCCTTGTGAGCCGTCAACTTGGAGAGGCCATTACATCTTTCGACAGTCCACTCATTCCCAAGCTTGGCTGGCTTGTTGCTCTTGGCGGTTACGCTCACATAGGCGAGGACGCCGTGCTTTCCATTGCCTGGGCCTGTTTGCTCTGTATGGGGCTTCTCTTATTACTGGGACTATTCTGCCGCCCAGCTGCGATCATTGCGTGGTTTCTTCACCTCTGCGCGGCTGAAAGTGGCGGGCTATTCGCATACGGCGCCGATAACTTCATGACCATGGGCCTGTTTTATTTAATGTTGTCGCCTTTGCCAGATCGATACTCGCTCGATCACTGGCTGCTGAAAATAGAACTGAAAGATCCACAACTCTTAGGTTTTTGGCGGCGCGTTTTACAGGTGCATATGTGCTTTGTTTACTTTATCGGCGGTCTGGCAAAATGCCTGGGCAGCGGTTGGTGGAATGGCTCCAATCTCTGGCGATCGCTGACCCGGCCACCTTTCAATCTTATTTCACCGGACATTCTTGTTCGATTCAAATACGCGCTGCCGATCCTCGGAATTTCGATCTGTCTAATCGAACTCGGTTACCCATTTTTCATTTGGATAAGGAAGACCCGCTTGTTTTGGTTGGTGTGCATCTTGGCAATGCACACGGTGATTGGGCTGGCAATGGGAATGTACCTTTTCGCCCTTGTGATGATCGTTTTGAACCTTGCCGCCTTCGGTATCGGAATGAGCAGGGAGCGACCTGTCTCTGGCGAGGCTACGGTGGGCCGAAGCACAGCGCAAGACACGGGCATTTCAGGCCGATCAGCCTTCGGTGCTTGGTCGCTTCGCGGTTAAATTCAACCGACGCGAAATCGCACGTCGCGAATCGTCCTGCCGCCGAAACGCTGTTTAAGTTTTCGCAAAATTTCCGACTTGGAAATCTGTTCCAGCTCGTAGTGCAAGGCTGGCTGGAGCACGCGAACGTAGAGAACGCCTTCGCGCAATGCTACCGGCGCCGAGTGCGTAGCGATAAATTCACCGACGATTTTTCCCCACGCGTCCATCACTTCCGTCTCATGCAAACGTTCGCGTAACCCGAGGCGTTGCATCAATTTTGGAACCAACTCCGCCGGCGACTGCCAGCGGTCGACTCGCATTTTTCTCTCAGGAAGACCTCGCCATTCGGCGATCACGGCGGCACGAAGAGAAGGCGACATGGGTATGCGAGGCGAACATCAATATTTCCGCCGCATGTGACTTGGCAGAATATTTAGCTCGCTGCGGTATTTGGCCACGGTGCGTCGCGCGATCGGGATACCGCGCTCATTCAGAATCTCAACGATCTCGTTGTCGCTCAACGGTTGATTGCCATCCTCACGCTTCACGAGGTCGAGGATAGCCTCTTTCACGCTGGTGTTGCTCAGCGATTCGCCGGTGGCGGTCTGGTAGCCGGGCGTGAAAAAGTACTTCATCTCGAAAATGCCTTGTGGCGTGGCCATATACTTGCCGGAAACGGCGCGACTGACCGTAGTCTCATGCACGCCGACCGCGTCGGCGACTTCTGCCATGGTCATCGGTTTCAGATGCGATCGCCCATGTTCGAGAAAATCGTGCTGCCTCGAAACGATTTGCTTCGCGATGTTGGAAATCGTTTGCTGGCGTTGATGGATCGAGCGGATCAGGAATTTCCCGCTCCGGATTTTATCGCGGATATAATCTTTGACTTCGCCGCTCTGGGTGTTGCCCGACGCAATGATATCTTTGTATAGATTGCTAATCCGCAAATGCGGAATCTGCTCGTCGTTCAAAGTGATTTGGTACTCGCCATCCAGCTTTTCCACCGTCACATCCGGCAGCACATAGTTTTGCGGGGCAGCAGCAAAGACCTGGCCGGGACGCGGATTCAGCCGTCCAATGTTGTCGGCCACCTTTTGCACGTCCTCTACACTGATTCCCATCCGACGCGCGATTTCGGGAAAGCGCCGCCTGCCCAAATCCTCCATGTGTTCGGACACGATTTTATACTCCAGGCTGTTTTCTTTTCCTTCGCGCCTTAGTTGAATGAGCAAACACTCGCGCAAATCGCGCGCCCCGACTCCTGGCGGATGAAAACCCTGTATCAACGCCAGCATTTTCACGAAATCTTCCTCGAGGATTCCCGAGTTCAGTGCCATTTCTTCCGGTGCGCTTTGGAGAAATCCGTTGTCATCGATGTTGCCAACGATTAGCTCAGCAGCTTTGCGGTCGCTGGCGTTGAGGGCGGTCTGATTCAGTTGTCCCAGCAGATTTTGCTGAAGCGTTTCCTGCACGGCAATCGAATCGAAAAAGAACTGGCGCTTGTCTTTCGCTTCCCTTGAGCTGCGAAAGCCGTCCGCGCCGGAACTGGCCGATTGCGCCATGTAATCGCGCCATTCTTCATCCAGGCTCGCGAGTTTATCGAATTCGTTCTTGAAATTATCGTCAACTGAAGACGCGCCTTCGTCCTGAGCATCGGGGCCGGGCTCATCCGGCAATTCCTCGAGAACGGGATTTGTTTCCATTTCCTGCTGAACGAGGTTGCGCAGCTCAAGCAGCGGCGTCTGGAGAACGAGCAGGCTCTGCTGGAGTTGGGGCGAGAGAACTTGCTGTAAGGCAAGGCTCTGCCCGGGAAGCAGTCGGGTCTGCATTCCTTGTCCGGCCATACGCCGAGTTTACGGGCGTCGCAGACCACGAGCAAGCAGTTCAGGAGAGAAACCATTTCGGATTCAAACAGAATCAGCCGCAGGTGGATTGGATGCTCTGGGTCCGTCCGTTTACCATGATCCAATCAACTTCCCCATCAAACGCCACGATTTCCCCGAATAGGTCTCGGCTTTCACGGCAGGGAATGGCTATGAGATCAGCTCGAAATTCGGGCCGAATCCGGCCAAGCGTGTTCTGCTGACGTAGTGCCGACGCCGGATTCACTGTCACCATCTCAAAAATCTTCTCGGGTGAGATCTCCGGTTCCCTGCGCTGAAACGGACGCATCTCTGCAAACAAGCTCAGACTCTCATTGCTGGCGAGGCTATCAGTCCCCAGGCAAATGTTGAACCCAAGCCGGCGCAACCGTTCGGATTGAAATGGGCTGTGACCAAAATAGTCATGGCTGCGCGGTGAATGCACGACATGAAATTTTGTCTTCGCTTTTTCAAGCAACTCGAAGTCGCTTTCGGTCAATTCGTTTAAGTGCGCAACGAGCCAGTCGTCGTTCCGAGCAGAGTGCAGCGCATTCGAGGAATCTCTTACTTTAAAGAAGCGTTCAAGCGCCGTTTCATGTCCACAGTCGCCCATGTCACGTCCAATATTTTCCATGAATTCGTAAAGGGGACCCGACCCATCGCGAAACATTTCCATTTCCTCTCGCGATTCTGCCAGATGCGTTGTCAGCAGGACGTCTTTGCCTGCTTGCTCGCAGCGTTGATACAAATTTTTGGATGCCGTAAACAGTGCATGCGGTGCTAACCCGTAGTTTTGCGCAAACTTCAGCGATTCGATTGCAGAATCGACAAATTCGTTTGTCCGCTTCGGAGAGCGCACATCGATTAATTCCGCGAACCACCATGTCCGAATTGGCGGCCCCGGGAGCTGCCGGATCAGTTCCGGAAACGCGGTTAGATTTGCGATGGTTGTCGTGCCGAATTGTTTTGCCTCCGCGAACCCTTCGCTGATCGAGGCGATGTAATCCTGTGGCGAAAGTTTCGATTTCTCCGTGTTAATCGCACTGATCCAATCGGTGAACGATTTTTGTCGGGGAATCTTCCCGCGCAAACACGTGTAGTCGAGATGACAATGCGCGTTAATCAAACCCGGCAAGAGAGCCTGCTCGCCAAGATCGATAATCTCCTGGCCCGAATATCGCGCGGAAACTTCAGGAAATTTTCCAACATCGACAATTCGATCTCCGGAAACTGCGACCGCGCCATTCCCAATAGGCGGTCCATCCATCGTCACGACGGCGCGAGCGCGAAGGATCATTCCCCTTTTACGACTTTCCGGCATGCCGCCACCAAGAGATTGCACGGTTCCTGGCAAATCAGCGGAACTGTAGCCGGGAGTTGCTTGTCACGCCGCCCGCTCGCGAAAGTTTTCGGAGTAGCTTTAGCGAAGCCGGATGACCTTGGCTCACTCGGCGCTTGGACCTGATCCCAGGCAGGATCAAATTTTCCGCTGGGCAATTTCGCTGACGCAATCGCGCCGTGCTGGTCGCGCTTCCACAAGATTGTCCGCAAACAACCGCCATTGGACCGACAAAAATCCGCGACCAGAGTGTCAATCTGCGTATCTGAAATTTTGGCAGCGACACGATACATCCCCGATTGTCGATTCAGTGTTTCGCGCAGCGGGGTGGTGCGCAGCTGGCCGCGCTGCCATATGATGAAGACGGCTAGCCTGCCTGGATAAAAATGATCGAGAGCGCGTTTCACTTCGTCGGGTCTCTGAAGCTCCAGGCGCCAGCCGTGCCGCAAATTCGGCGCAGTTTTTAGCGGACGATAGTTCCCCGCGTCGTCATACCTTGCGATCTTGATTGCGTCTTCTGCGTTTCGAAAGATTTCCAAATCATCGTGTGCCTCGTCGTCGCGATGGCATAGAACGAAACTCTTCCCACTCTTTCGAACCGAAATCTGGCCGAAACAGAAAGGAGCAATTAGAAGAGCATCGAGGTCGCTCTCGATGAAGTCCAACATCGGTGGAGCGCGACGATCAGAGCGCGCCACGCTAGTGCAAACAATGGGCGATCAGACCGCCGGCACGCTCCAGAAATTCTCGATCTTCATCGCCAAAGGCGTTCAACTTGTCGCTCTCCACATCCAACATGCCGAGAATGCGCCGGTGATCGTTGTTTCTCATCGGGACAACGATCTCCGACCGCGTCGTGTGAAACGCAGGGAGATGGCGCGGATCCTTGTGTACGTCGCCGACAATGATCGGTTTTCCCGAGTCCAGCGCAGCGCCGCAGAGCCCCTGGGTAATCGGAAATTGCGGATAGGTCGGTGGCTCGTTGCCAGTTCCAGCGAGAATCACAAATTCATCTTTGACGATTTTGTAAACCGCTAACCATCGATAGTCACGCGCCGCACGAATCATTTCCACCAGTTGTTTCATTCGTTTTCGGGTGCAGCCGCCAGCCAGCGCAAATGCCCCGATCTCCTGCAGCTTCTTGCAAGTAGTTTCCTTCATTCGCGGGACAGCAATCTTGCGCAAAAAGAAACGAAGCGCGAGCGCGATTTCAACTTTTTGTGATGCCTGCCTGCTCGACGATGATATCGGCAAAACCGGGATCGGTGCCAATCGACGGTGCGTAGAACAGTGAGCGACCGTCGATCCTGTAAGGATTGCGCCGGAAAATCTCGCCGCGCGCCGCGTGCGAAGTGGTTGTCGATCTCCCACTCGCGATGCCGATCAATTGCGGTATGTCCTCGTAGCTATGCAGACCGTCGGAAATAAAGAACGGAACGACGACCACGTTTGCAGTCTTGGTTAATGCCCGCCACTCGGACACCAACGGCGGCTCTTCCATGTACACGTTCAGCACCGTCCCATATTTTTCGAGGGAACGAATCTTTTCAGCCTCCCGCTTCGCTGCGACAGCGCTGTTTTCATTTAAATCCGTCCCGTGCGCTACGATCAACAAACTCGTTTCGGGGAGGTCTACGCTGGGGGCAATCTCACGTGCGCGTTTGAGTAGCAATTCAGTCATCGCAGGATGATTCCCGACCGGTTCGCAGTATTTCCAGATCTGGCCGTTGGGCCGTTTTGTGATGCGCCCATTCAGCTCAAGCTCGCGCGGAACTACTGTCTCCGTGAAGTAGCCTTCACTGATAAAATTCGGCACCACGCAGACTTCACGGATCGCTTCCCGATCAAACAAAAAGAGCGCATCGCGCAAGCTCGGTTCCTCTTTCCAGAAAGCGCAACCGACATCTGCAAAAACTTCCCGACGCCGAATTTCCACCGCGTGTGCCAGTGTCGGCGCGCTTGAATCCGGGTTCACGGTCGAGCCATGAGCGACGATCAAGAGCGCGCTGTCGGATTTCATAGAAGAAACGTTCAACGGCCTGACCTGGGCGCAAGTCGAATAGGTCCAACCCGAGTTGAAGGCAGATGTTGCGGTTGGGAATTCGGGGTCACACTCGATCGCTAAGAAACCTAATCGAACAGGTTCTTAGAATCTTTTCTTTAGCTGAACGTACCAGAACCGGCCTTTGATCGTGGCAAGCGACTCGTCATAGCCGTTCTCGAAGCTCGCGGCCACGAACGGCGGGTCTTCGTCGAACACGTTCTGCATGCCAAGCGTGGTCGTCGTGTTATTCAACCATGCACGCCACCCACAGGGATTATATTCGGCCGTGGAAACGGGAATCACGTTTTTCTCCTTGCCGTCCTTCATCTTCACATTCTTACCGCCGTCCTTGGCGAAACCGGGCACCTCCGCAGCAGCGGGCGGTGGCAGATTGAACGTGTACGATGCGATCAAGTCGAGCGTAGTCCATGCGGCCACTTTCCGCGCGCGGAAAGGAAAAGGAGCGGCGTTATCTCCCGGACCGCCGGTTCTAGGCATATTTACTTTCGGCGATCCTGTGAGACTGACATTGTCATCTTCGTATTGGCCGGTGTAATGGACTACTGCGCCGACATCAAGACCAGCCAGCCACGTGTCGGCCGGGCCGTCGTAGAACAGACTGAAATTGGCCCGATTCCACGGGAGCGAGCTGGTCAGGGTGAATCCCGGCGGTATAAACTCGCCGGCAATACCGAACCGTTTTGTATCAGGCAAAATCTGAAGCTCAGCCCGGGATAGCCACGTGCCGTTGACTGTGGCCGTTAGTCTACCGAAATCCCCGTGGCAAAGATCGAAGAGTCCAGAATATAGATTGCTTCGTAGTCGAGACCTTCAAAAATCGCACCCGTAAGATTTTCGTTAGGATCGATGACCAGGATGATTGGGCCGGGTACACCAGGAATCACAGGAGGACCACGGATAACCAGATCGGGGTTATTAAGGTCAACAGTGAATTGCGTCCCGAGGAGGGACGCGATCGATCGCATATCAATATGCCACCAATCCGCGGTAAGCGTCAGGCCCTTGATCCATTTCGGACTGTAAACGGCTCCGTAAGACCATTCGTAGGCCACCTCCGGCTTTAGGTTGGGGTTTCCTATGGTGAAAACCCCGAACTCATAGGACTGGTTTGTTAGTGGGTCGAAAGCGGTCTCAGCGATCCCCTCCGTGGAAGCGGGTGAAATCTCTGACAAGGCCGGAGCATGAAACGCTTCGGTGTAACTACCACGTAAGGTAAGGACGCCGACATATTTTGGATCAAGCGGTTGCCAGCGAACCGAGACCTTTGGCTTCTGTGCGTTATACTGGCTGTGCGCCGCCGGCTGAAAGGGGAAGGCTCCAGAAGGTAGAACTGCGGAGGTGTTCTGGCTGTACCACTCTTCCCGCTCAGCAAAGTCAACCTCGAAGCTGTAGAAGCCGGGGAAGTTCCACGTCGGACTAGTAAAGGGAACCCGCACTTCCTGGTAGATTGACCAAACGTCCCGGTTTACCCGTGCGCTTCCGCCATCTATCGAGCCAATCGATTGAAAGGTGGTGTTGAGCGAGTCACGATCGCGCGTCCACCTCGGCGCGTCATACTCACCGCCAAGAGCAAATGAGACCGGCCCGGCGGGAAGCTTAAAGAGGTCACCGTTAATGGTCGCATAACCTATAGGCAACTCGCACTCGCCTGAGTTATGCAGGGTGACGTAAACTCTGCTCCTAGCCGCTTTGGTGTTGTGGGCATTGAAATTCAGGAATGGATCAAACGCCGTAGCCGGGTCCGTATCCAGCAGCGCATCCCGCAATCCGGGCTGGCTGGCTCC